>Ga0182027_10001963_pt1 | contig 33549 bp, 32 predicted proteins | sample 712E1DmetaG_FD_121300 | JGI IMG/M metagenome (GOLD analysis project Ga0182027, IMG submission 121300) | Permafrost microbial communities from Stordalen Mire, Sweden - 712E1D metaG (Illumina Assembly) | ecosystem: Environmental > Terrestrial > Soil > Wetlands > Permafrost | place: Sweden...
AACGGACGGCGAACATTTTCGCATCCGTCCCGACCGGCCGGAAGACATCCGCCGTCTCTTCGATGCGGCTCTGGTATCGGATCAGCCGGGCTGTCGTGGAATTGTCCATCTCTGGAGTCTTGATGCTGCTCGTCCAGAGAAGACCACCGTGGCCTCGCTGAATGCCGCCCAGACGATGGGCTGCGGCAATGTCCTGCTGCTGGTGCAAGAACTGGCTCGAATGGAATCGCCTGACCTTCCTAGACTGTGGCTGATCACGCAGGGTGCTCAAGCGGCCGGAGAAAAGTGTTCCCCGTTGTCCGTCGCGCAGTCACCGCTTTGGGGATTGGGTCGCGTCATTGCTCAGGAACACCCGACGTTCTGGGGCGGGCTGGTGGACATGGAACCCGGGGCATCGCTGCATGACGCTGCCGCTCATCAGTTGCGGGAGGAAATCTCTCCCGCATGCGGGACGGATGGAGAGGAGCAACTTGCGTTTCGTCAAGGGCGGCGATACGTGGCCCGTTTGGTCCGCCAGCGCCCATCGGCCACGCAAACACCTCCCGTCCGGTGGCGGACGGACGGCAGCTATCTGATCAGCGGAGGACTCGGCGACCTCGGCCTCTTGGTCGCGCGTTGGATGGTCGAGCAGGGGGCGCGGCAGTTGATCCTTTTGGGACGCACCAAGTTCCCGCTACGCTCGAACTGGAGTTCGGTAGAAACAGGTAGTCGATTGGCACGGCAAATCACCGCCATTCGGGAACTGGAATCTTTGGGAGCGTCCGTGCATCTGGCGTCGGTTGACGTGGCAGATGAAGCAGAATTGAGCGGCTTTCTGGACGAGTTTCGCGCGGAGGGTTGGCCGCCGATCCGGGGTGTCGTGCACGCGGCGGGAGTGCTGCAGGACGGACTGCTGGTGCAACTCGATGCGCCGGCACTAAATACGGTTTTGCGGCCAAAGATGATGGGTGGCTGGCTGCTACATCGCCTGCTAAAAGACGATCCATTGGACTTCTTCGTACTCTTCTCTTCCGCGGGTTCCGTGCTGGGCCAGCCCGGCCAGGGGAACTATGCCGCCGGTAACGCTTTCCTGGATGCGCTGGCGCATCACCGGCAAGCCCAGGGCCAGCCGGCCCTGAGCATCAACTGGGGTGCCTGGGCCGGTGAGGGATTCGCGGATTCGGTTGGAGGCAAACGTCTTGCCTCGCGCCTCGCGCGCCTGGGAATCAGCAGCATCGCACCCAAGAAAGCGTTGGAAATACTGGGACGACTGCTCGGGCAAAGCGCCACCCAGGTTGTGGCGGTGCCGGTCAACTGGAAGCAGCATCGAGAGTTTTATCCGGATGGCATCCCGCCTTGCGGGACGCTGCTCTCTGAACTAACGCGTGAGGAAGTCGAAGTTCCCCGGCCAGCGGGCCGCACGAGCGAAAGAAGGGATGCCATTCTTGCAGCCGAACCAGCGGAACGCCGGCAATTACTGCAATCCTACCTGAGCGAGCAAGTGGCCCGGGTGCTCGGACTCAGCCCATCCAAGCTGGACGTCCAGCAACCGCTGAGCAATCTCGGACTGGACTCCTTGATGGCCGTCGAGCTGAAAAACCGGATTGCGGTTGACCTGAAGGTGAACGTGCCGGTGGTGAAATTCCTTCAAGGCTTTAGCGTTGACCAGGCGGTCACGCAGGTGCTTGATCAACTAGCAGCCGAGGCCGTCAACCCGACGACGCCTCTGGCCCCGGCAGTCGCACCGCCGGTGGAGCAGCGAAATGCGGAACGTCTGTTGGCCAACCTGGACCAACTTTCGGATGAGAACGTGGATTCATTACTCACCGATATGTTGGGTGAGGAGAAATGACCGCCATCACCTGAAGACAGTGCCCGCGCAGGCGACAGCTTAACAGCAGCAGGAGGAACAGGCTTCCTTGACGGCTTTCTCGACCGCTTCACGGGTTTCGCCGGTGCGCTTCTGAATCCTACCGAACAATTCGTCGTGTTTGCCCTCGACGTATTGGAGATCGTCATCCGTGAGCTTGGCCCACTTCTGTTTCAGCTTGCCCTTGGTGATGTTCCAGTCGCCTTTGATTTCGAGTGTGTTCATCGCAGTTTCTTTTGTTATTGTTCCTGTTTATTCGCCGTCAACGTAACGGCAAAAGTGTTCCCCAATCGGGCCTATTGACTAAGACTTCGGTAAAGGCTAGCCCTGTCCTCTGGGGCACAACCCTACTACCAATGCTGGGATGTGCTGCCCGAAGGCTGATCTAGGCTACGAAATCGCGCTGCCCTGCATCTTAAAACGTCATAAGCCACTTCAGCTAGCGCCGAAGCAGCAACACCACAATAACAATGACGAGAACAAGGCCGAGCCCGCCGCCGCCAATATAGTAGAAGTTGGCCAACATGGGCGAGATTAGGAAGTGCATAGGTTTCCTTTCAATTTTGATGGCAATTCATTTGCCATCGCTTTCTATAGTGACGTTACGCAATGGGCTGGCCCTTTACTATGGGGTATAACCCTACCGTGGATTGTGGGTGCCACCGCCCTCCGAAAAGCCAGCGAATGGAAGGAACCTTGCTTGTCCGGAGTAGGGTTACGCCCTATAGCCAAGTACCTGCCCATCGCGTAACATACTCGTAATTATGGAGAGAATTGGTTATGGATAAAACTGGCTTCGTTTTCTGGCTGACTTTGACTGGAACCCTTTGCTGGGTTGTTTGTTTTTGGTGGATGTATCGAATTTCAACCAAACAGAATGCCCTTTTGGATCAACTTCACGCGCAGGGCAAACGCATCGAAAAGTTGTCTAGACTCGAACATGACCTGATCAAGGAAGTACAACCGCAGGTCGGCGAGATTAAGGAGGGGATGGACGCGATGGTTGCCGCCGTGAAGGAAAATGCTGAAAACAGTTCTCCTGTATCCAAAAACAAGTAAGTGCATCAATTGATCATGTCGTAGGCACTGACGGCGCGCCAGGGCGGATTGTTGTAGAGATAAATCTGCCCGACCTAGAGATAGTTCGCCGCGCGCCACCAGGCGTCCAGCTTGCGCAGCAGTTCCGGTGTCAAAGGCTTACCCGTGGTTTTTATCCTGTCTGGTTTTATGACTGGCTTCCTCTTCAACGGTCTTCGTTCAAGCGGACGCAAATTCCACGAGCGCCGCGAAGGCGGAGAAGCCGGCACCGAACGCGAGGAGCATCCCTTTTTGGCCGGGTTGTGGCTTACCGCTGTCCAGGATCTCCCGCAAAACAAACAGAACGGAGGGTGACGACATGTTGCCGTAGTTCTCGAAGACGTTGTAGGAAAAGCGCAGGGCCTCGCCGGTAAGTTTCAGTTCCTTGGCGACTTGGTCCAGCACGACCGTGCCACCCGGATGGACCGCCCACCACGCAATGTCATTCCGGGAGAGACCGTGCCGGGCCAGAAGCCGAGACGCCACCTCCGTTACGGTATGCGCGCCGATAACCGGCACCCGCTTGCTTAGGTGATTCCGCAGCCGGCCGCCTTCCGTCCGGTAACATAGATCCTCACGATACTGGGGCAAAAGACCCGTCGCAAAGTCAACCACGCGCGCCAGACCGCTTGGGCGGTTGTCCGGCACCAAATCGAGCACAGCGGCGGCGGCACCATCACCAAAAATGGAATTGCTCACCACTAGTTCTGGCTCATGACTGGGAAAAATGGTGGCTGTGCAGATTTCCACGGCAACACTGAGGACCGGACCTTTCCCGCTACGGGTCAGCATGCCGGCAGCGGCTTCGAGATTCGGAATCGCCGCACCGCAGCCCATCCCCATCAAATCCAGGAAGCGAATCGACCTTTTGAGCCTCAGGTCTTCCGCGATATACGAGGAGAGTCCCGGGCAGAGGTAACCGGTGCAGGTATTGACGATCAGACCGGTTATCTCAGCGGTTTCCACGCCGGCCTCCGCCAGCGCGCGGCGTGCGGCGGCGACGGCTGTGACACGACCGAACTTGAGGAAGCGCGCCAGCAGTCGGTCGGGGTCGGTTTCGAGGGCATCCGTCTTGGCATCCATCCCCAGATACCGGCCTTTGATTTTGCCGTCCAAGAGAATGCGGCGATACAGATCCTGTTCGGCCGGTTTCAGGGTGAAATACGTGGTGAAGAATTCGTAGGCCTCCTCCTGCGTTACATACAGTGGGGGGGTGGCGGTACCCAGACCTCTGAGGATGGTTTTCACGAGTTCTCTCCTGGTTTGAACCGGATGATGGCCGCGATCCGAAACGAGCGGGCCGGCACCACGGAAACCGTGACGCTGTCGAGTTGCCGCAACAAAGTGCTAAGTTCACTGATTTTGAAGCCGCGCCGGATAGAGAGCAGAGCGTCATGACGGACCCCTGCCGTCGTACCGGTACCGGCCAGCAGCAGTCTTGTCGCCAGAGACGCCAGTCGCGAGCGCCGGAGATCGTTGATCAGCACGCTATTGAGCACGAAACCGCGGAGCCTATGCAGTAGCGTGAGGATCTGGGCATTGCTGAAATGATGGAAGCACATGGAAGCCACGGCACAATCATACGGCTCGTCGGGCTGGTGGGTAAAGGCGTCCTCCTGAAGCAGTTGCACCGCCGGGTTACCCGCTCGGGCAAGCTGCCCGCGCGCAATGTCAGCCGCATGGCCGGCCATTTCCAGGCAGGTGAAGTGCAGACGGATGCCGTGCGCACGCGCCCACCGGCTCATCGCCAGCGGGATGTCGCAGCTTCCCGAGCCGATGTCGAGAATTCGCAGGGGAGTTCCGATATGACGCCCCGCAGTTTCGGCGGCCAGAAAACGCCGGACCACTCGGATGCCGCCGAAGCGACAATTGACCGTCCCCATGAACCGGTAGCTAGCGGCGGCCAGCGCCGGATCACAGTCTGGCTGGTCCAAGAACTCCGCAGCCGTGGCGCGCGAGTCAAACACCCCAGAGCCTTCCCGTTAACATGGCAGCGTCCATTTCCGCGTACTTTCTCAACACCTCGGTGCGGTACTCAGGCGAGATCGAAACGGCCCGCGCGGCAATCCGCTCGCAATAGCCGCAAGCCTGGCAGTTCATGGAGGCGCAGTCACGGTCGCGAAAACCGTCCAAGAAATTCTCCGGGATCTTCCGCGCATCCACCCGGATCGGACACTCTGGCAGCGGTGAGAGCCAGCCTTGCAGGCGTGCCAAGTCATGCAGCGGTTTCAGTCGTAGCGGATTCGCCTGCCGCGGCTTCCAGAAGTGACGCAGACTCCAGAGCGATTCCCTGCGAACCGGTTCTTTGAAACCATACGACAGCAGCAGTTCGGCAAGATTCCCATCGAACCGCCGTTCGCTGTAGGCTTTGACGCGCCGCAGCAGTTCCGCCGACGGAATTCCCCGTTCCAGAAGCTTGAATGTCGTGTATCCCATCGCTTCATACGCGGCGAGGTCCTCCGGCCGGATCCATGCCGCCTTGATGAACTGCGACGGATCCATCAAGCGCTGCCGCGAACAGCGCATAAAGCAGTAGTCGATGAAGAGCGTGACGGTGTCGTCAGATGCATGGGCGAAACCGTTCTGATGATAGGTTTGCAACGGACAGTTCAGGAGGCAGACGTGATTCGCAATCAGTTGCAGATTGCAACGAACCGACTGACGGATGGCCGCCAAGCGGCGGAAGTTCCGGTTGATCGAGAAGCTCTCCAGCGTGATGGCATCCGCCCCGAGCTCTTCCCAGAAGCGGGCGCGCTGGGGCGTGTCCACCTGGGCATAAATCCCGACTCTTACCCTGAACTCGGGGAAACGGCGTTTGACCAGTTCCAGAAGAAAAGGGGTGGATACGGTGACCCGGCGCACGCCTAGGTCGGCCAGCTTGGTCAGCAGGGCCGTCACCCGTTTCTGCCAGGGGCGTGTCCATTCGCGGTTGCCAAAACAGGCGCCGTTCAAAAGATAGTTGAAGACAATGCCGTGGCGGTCGAGCAGGCTGATGTAACGCCGAAGTTCTGCTTCCGAGAGCGGCGTCGCCAGGTAGCGGGGACGACCGCCGCTGACACCGTCGGTGGGGAACTTGCCGTAAACTTCATCGACCGGGTACGCGGCGAGCGCCGGAACCAGTTCCGGATCGTAGTTCGCCGCCAGTGAGAACTTGGCGGGGCGGGATGTGGCACGAACGGCGGCCGGATCGGAGCCGGTTGCTTTCATAAAATCTTAAAGGTGTCCATCTGGCACAGCAGTTCCGAGACTAGCGTCTTTGTTTTGGTTATCATGTTTCGCCGCGCATTCACAGTCTTACTTTCCGCAGTCGCAAGGCATTGCTGATGACCTAGACAAAACTCAGGCTCATCGCGGCACCGGCAAAGCGACCTCAGATCTTAAGGAATGCCAACAGGTCGGCGTTGAGCTGGTCTTTGTGCATGTACGCGAGGCCGTGGGGTGCGCCCGCGTAGATTTTCAGGGTCGCGTTCCTAACCAGTTTCGATGAGCGGAGAGCTGCGGCGCCGATTGGAACGATCTGGTCGTCGTCGCCGTGAATGATCAGCGTCGGCACGTCGAATTTCTTAAGGTCTTCGGTGAAATCCGTTTCGGAGAACGCTTTGATGCAGTCGAAGGTGTTCTTGTGACCGGCCTGCATCCCCTGGAGCCAGAACGAGTCGATCATGCCCTGCGAGACCTTTGCACCGGGCCTGTTGGCCCCGAAGAACGGGCCGCTAGCGAGATCTTTGTAGAACTGCGAGCGATCAGCTGTGGAGCCGAGGCGGATCCTGTCGAACACCTTAATCGGCAAGCCGCCGGGATTGGCCGCCGTTTTCAGCATCAGCGGCGGCACGGAAGAGATCAGCGCGGCCTTGGCCACCCGTTTGGTGCCGTGACGACCGATATAGCGGGCGACTTCTCCACCGCCCGCGGAGAAACCGATTAGGACGGCGCTCTTGAGGTCGAGCGATTCGATAAGCTCCGAGAGGTCGTCGGCATAAGTGTCCATGTCGTTGCCACTCCAGGACTGGCTCGACCGGCCATGGCCGCGACGATCATGTGCAATACAGCATAACCGTTGGAGGCCAGGAACATCATCTGAGCCTCCCACCTATCCGCATTGAGTGGCCAGCCATGGCTGAACACCACAGGCTGGCCCGCGCCCCAATCCTTATAATAGATCTGCGTGTCGTCTTTGGTGATGATCATGCTCACTGTTTTCCTATTTTTTATCGGCGGGGTCGTCGACTCTCTATTCCGTGGTTTTGCCGTCGAAGTGCTCGTTGTCGGCCTCCGCGTCTTCGCGGGTATGGTGGACGACGCCGTCCCGATGATTCGGGGGCGCATAGATCGTATAGAGCTTCAGTGGAACACTGCCGGTATTGATGATGTTGTGATTCGTCCCAGCCGGAACGACCACCGCGAAGCCCGCTCGGATCGCCGTCCGAACGCCATCGAGAACCGCCTCACCGGAACCCTCCTCCACGCGAAAGAACTGGTCGAGCTTGTGGACTTCCGCCCCGATCTCTTCCTTGGGCTTTAGCGCCATGACGACGAGCTGGCAGTGTTTTGCCGTGTAAAGCACCCGGCGAAACTCGTCATTCTTGATGGCGAGATCCTCGATGTCTTGTACATATCCTTTCATAACGACTCCTCTCTTGTTTTGCCCGACGAGGGCGTTCGACAACAGCGCTCCGAAGACCATACCGAAGATAGTGCTTATCCAAGGGTTGGACGTTAACGGACAGGCCCCAGAGGAACACCCGATAACGCGGTACACTCCGTAACCGAGCAGGCCGCCACCGACTGCACCGATGATCAATCGAACAATCATGACGCTAACTCCGTTCAATCTGGAACTTTTGATCCGTGCGGTTGGCAACCTATTTACAGCAGCAGGAGGAGCAGGCTTCCTTGACGGCTTTCTCGACCGCTTCACGGGTTTCGCCGGTGCGCTTCTGAATCCGACCGAACAATTCGTCATGCTTGCCCTCGACGTATTGGAGATCGTCATCCGTGAGCTTGGCCCACTTCTGTTTCAGCTTGCCTTTGGTGATGTTCCAGTCGCCTTTGATTTCGAGTGTGTTCATAGCAGTTCCTTCTGTTCTTCGTTTCCATTCGCCGTCAACATGACGGCAAAAGTGTTTTCACGGTTCGGACGTTGGCTGAAGCTACGACCCGGGCTGGCCCTTTACTATGGGGTACAACCCTACCGTCAATGCTGGGAGGCGCTGCCCTGCGTCTTAAAACGTTATAAGCCAGTTCAGCTAGCGGCGAAGCAATAGCACCACAACAACGATGACGAGAAGAAGGCCGAGCCCGCCACCGCCAATATAGTAGAAGTTGGCCAACACGGGCGAGATTAGGAGATGCATAGATTTCCTTTCAATTTTGATGACAATTCATTTGCCATCGCTTTCTACAGTGATGCTACGCGATGGGCCGGTCTTTAGCTATGGGGTATAACCCTACCGCGGATTAGACTGCTTATTGCACAGGTGCCAGTGCGCTGGTTCATTTCTTCCGGATTTTCTGGTCTTTTACAAAGATATGAAACACCAGCGAGAACCCTCCCGCTGCCGCGGCTAGAAAGCAGAGAATGGCCAGACCGGGATAACCAAATATTCGAAAGCTGGTTTGGACCTGCATCAGGAGTGACGCTCCCATAATAATCGAAGCCAAGACGATGCCCGTCGTGATACGATTGGCAATCTTTTGGAATCCTTCCATAACCAATTGCGCGTCCACAGCTTTGATTTTGACTTCCAACTCGTGCTTGGTTATCGCATCCATGATATTGTTGAGACGGGATGGTAGGCCACCGACGAAATCCTTCACTTCCAACAGCGAACTAAAGAGGCTGCCTTGCGTGGCATTTTTGCTCATGCGTTGCGACATCAGTTCGCCCACATTGCGGCGAATGGACGCATTCGGATCAAACGCGGGGTCGAGAATCTTCCCGACTTCATCCAGTTGCAGCAGTGTTTTGCCCAACATCGTCAGCTCACTGGGAACGAAGAGACCGTTGTCGGCGGCGTTCTTGCTTACTTCCAACAAGGATTTCCCCACGTTGATCTGTTGCAGGCCCTGATCCTGCTGTGAAGCCATGAGTTGACTGATGCGGCGGCGGAATTCGGTCTGGTTAAATTCCTCCGTCGTCTGGCTGATGTGGATCACGAGGTCGGCGGCTTCGTCGCTTTTCCCCTCGCTGATCGCCATCAACAGCTTCAGCAGGTTCTCCTGCATGCCCGGCGTTGTGTGGCCGACCATGCCCAGATCGAGCAACGCTATGCGCCCATCGTCAGTGAGAAAGACGTTTCCAGGATGCGGATCGGCATGAAACAATCCGTCCACGAGCACCTGCTTTAAATACGCCTTGAACAGTTCCTCGGCCAGCGGTGCGCCGTTCATCTCCAGCCGTCCCAAGGGACCGACCGAAGTGATCTTCCGACCCTGTACGTAATCCATGGTGAGCACGGAGCGAGTGCTGTAATCTGGAACCGGCTGTGGCACTTGGATCAGTTCAAACTCTTTTAAGTTTTCCCCAAGCGCGATCAGATTCTGCGCTTCCCGTTCATAGTTTAGCTCCTGCTGAATGGTGATGCGGAACTCTTCCAGGATTTTGAGAAATCGGTAACGTCGGCCGAATTCGGTGTGCGCATCGAGGAAATCCGCGATTTGCTCGAGCACCTCAAAATCGTCGACGATTTGTTCGCGAATGTTGGGTCGTTGGACTTTAACCACGACCAATCGCCCATCCCGCAGCGCGGCGGAATGAACCTGGCCAAGGGAGGCGGCCGCGATCGGCTCAGGATCGAAACGTGAGAACGCCTTTGAGATTCTGACTCCCAACTCCGACGCTACGATTTGTTCCACCTCAGTGTAGGAAAAGGGTTTGACCTTGTCCTGCAAGCGGGCCAGCGCCTTTAAATAGGCGTCCGGGAGCAAATCGGGACGACTAGAAAGCACTTGTCCCAATTTCACATAGGTGGGTCCCATCGCTTCGAGGTCGTCGGCCAATTGATCCGGCGTGGCCTCTCCATCGCTGGCCGTCTTCACTTCCTTGGGATCAATGGCTTCGTCGATGCCCATTTGCCGCACGAGATCGGAGCGACCGTATTTCCACAAAAGCAGGGCAATTTCTTTGTAACGTTTTAGATGGTTGGCTGAGATTTTCATTTCCCATCATCATAATGCATGGGAAGACCTTGCGGCCGCTATGGGGTATAACCCTACCGTGGATTAGGAGAGGCGTTCTCCGAGATCCTGCGGGTCTCGAAACGACACGAGCTCGTCTCGCACCTGTCCTCGCCGCTCGGCTTCCCAACGCCTGCCCGGTTTGTTACGATACTGGCCATGACGGAGCAGGCGAACTCTCAGCAAATTAGGACGCTGCCGGCTGCCCAGACAACTGCCGATCTTTCACCCAATAAAAAGCGTGCCCTTCTCGCCGAGCTCCTGCGGAAAAAGGTAAGTGGGTCCAAATCGTTTTATCCTCTCTCCGATAATCAGCAGGGGATCTGGTTCCTGTGCCAGTTTGCGCCGGAAAGCTCGATTTACAATGTCAGTTTTGCGGCGCGCCTGTGCTTCGAGGTAGACACCCCGGCGTTCCGGCGCGCGTTTCAGGCGCTGGTGGATCGGCATCCATCCCTGCGGACCACGATTGCGGTGCACGACGGCAAACCCGTTCAACAAATCCACGAGCATCAGCCGGTCCACTTCGAGGTGACCGATGCCTCCACCTGGCGCGAGGATGAGTTACAGACCCGGCTGGTCGAGGAAACCCAGCGCCGGTTTGACTTGGAACGCGGGCCGGTCATGCGGGTGAGTCTGTTCACTCGATCGGCACAGGAACACATCCTGGTGCTGGTCATTCATCATATCGTGGTCGATTTCTGGTCGCTCGCGGTGATCCTGAACGAACTCGGCGTGCTGTATCCGGCGGAAAAGGACGGTCGGCTCGCGGCTCTCCCCCCGCTGGATGTGCACTACACGGACTTCGTTCGTTGGCAGACCGACATGCTGGCGAGTCCGGCCGGCGAACGGCTCTGGGACTACTGGAAGAAACAATTGGCCGGTCCGTTACCCGTGCTCAATCTGCCGACCGACCGGCCGCGGCCGCCGATCCAGATGTTTCGTGGCGCGCAGCACGATTTCACGCTGAACGATGAACTGGCCCGGCGGCTCCGGGCGCTTGCCAAAGCCGAGGGGGCGACGCTGTACATGGTCCTGCTGGCGGCGTTCGACCTGATGCTTTACTACCACAGCGGCCAGGAAGACATCCTCGTGGCTTCGCCCATGGTCGGACGGAGCCGGGCCGAGTTTGAAGGGCTGGTGGGCTTCTTCGCCAATCCGGTTGTCTTACGAGCGAATCTTTCCGGGAATCCAACTTTCCGGGCGCTGCTGGGTCAGGTGCGTCAAACGGTGTTGGCGGCGCTCGAACATCAGGATTACCCCACCCTGCGTTTAGTTCAACGGCTTCGGCCGCCCCGGGATCTCAGCCGATCACCGCTCTGCCAGACCATGTTCGTCTTGGATAAACCTCACCGGGTCGCGGAACAGGCCGTACCAGCATTCGCGCGGGGCGAGACCGGGCTACGGATGGATCTGGGCGGGTTTGTGATGGAGTCGATCCCTCTGGAACGACGGGCTGCGACTCTGGATCTGGTCATGTTAATCATCGAGACGACCGGATCGCTTTCCGCCTCCATCCGCTTCAACACCGACCTGTTTGATGCCGCCACCATTGCCCGGATGGCGGGACACTTTCACGCGCTGCTGGAAAGTGTCATCCGCGATCCGGCCGCCGCTATCGGTGGTTTGGAAATTCTGACCGGTGCTGAACGCCAGCAACTGTTGGTCGAGTTCAACGATACCAAGACCGATTACCCCGAAGACAAGTGCTTCCACCAATTGTTTGAGGAACAAGTCCAGCGGACGCCGGACAACGTGGCCGTAGTGTTTGAGGGACAGCAACTCCGTGACCACGCGAGCACGCGCGAAGCGGTGCTGACCTACGCTCAACTCAACGCTCGCGCCAATCAACTAGCCCATCACCTGCAAACGCTGGGCGTGGGGACGGAGGTGCCGGTGGCCATTTGCTTAGAGCACTGCCCGGACATGGTCGTCGGAGTTCTCGGCATTCTCAAAGCCGGCGGAGCATATGTGCCGTTGGATCCGACGTATCCCAAGGAGCGCCTGGCGTTCATGCTGCAAGATGCCCATGCGTCCGTGGTGCTGACGCGGAAACATTGGCTGGAGAACCTGCCCGATTATAGAGGGCGCGTCGTGTGCCTGGACTCCGGGTGGGAATCCATCGCTCGGGAGAGTGAAAAAAATCCGGTCAGTGGGGCCACCGCCCAGAGCCTTGCCTATGTGATCTACACCTCGGGCTCAACGGGGCAGCCCAAGGGCGTCATGTGCGAGCACGGCGGCCTCGTCAATTATCTGTGCTGGGTCAACAAGAGTCCGCTGGGTGACCCGGGACTCTGCATGCCGTTGACGACCAAACTGACCTTCGACATGTGCCTGAAGCAACTATTCCCCCCGCTCTTGCGAGGCGGCGCGGCCTGGATTCTTCCGGAGGCGGTCATCGCCGAACCCGCAGCGCTGCTGTCGGCACTTGCCGCGCGGACAAAGGTCGGGCTGAACTGCGTGCCATCGTTATGGACGGCCATCCTCCACGCCATTCAGTCCGGTCAAGCCAAGCCGCCGGGCGAAGGTCTGGCGTATCTATTTTTCGGCGGCGAGCCGCTGAGCAAAGAGTTGGTCGCGCGCTCCTTGTCCGCGCTGCCGCATCTCCAGATCTGGAATATCTACGGCCCGACGGAGGCGACAGCCAACGCGTCCGCTGCCAGAATTCTCCCGGGCGACGAGGTGACGATTGGTCATCCCATCGCCAACACGCAGATCTACATTTTGAATTCATCTCTGCATCCAGTCCCGATCGGCGTGCAGGGTGAGTTGTACATTGGTGGTGCCGGCGTGGCCCGAGGTTATCTGAACCGGCCTGAATTGACCGCTGAGAAGTTTATTCCAGACCCATTCAGTGCCGCGCCCGGAGCACGAATGTACAAGACCGGCGATCTGGCCCGGTTTCGGCCTGATGGAAACATCGAGTTCCTCGGCCGGGCCGACCACCAGGTGAAGATCCGCGGGTTTCGCATCGAACTGGGGGAAATCGAAGCCACGCTTGGTCAACACCCTGCCGTGCGGGGGGCTGTGGTCATGGCTCGGGAAGACGCGCCGGGCGACCCTTCGGCTTCGCTCAGGACAGACAAGCGGTTGGTGGCCTATGTGGTCGCGGAGCGGGAGCCTCTCCCCACGACTACCGATCTGCGTAATTTTCTGAAGGAGAAGCTGCCCGAGTACATGGTGCCGGCGGTCTTTGTGCTCCTTGATGCCTTGCCATTGATGTCCAACGGGAAGATTGACCGCCGGGCACTGCCGTCACCCGACCGATCGCGACCCGAACTGGACAAGGCGTTCGTGGCGCCCCGCACTCCGACAGAAGAGTTATTGGCGGAGATATGGGCCCAGCTCCTCGACCTTGAACGGGTGGGTATCCACGACAATTTCTTCGACCTCGGCGGCCATTCACTCTTGGCAACCCAAGTCGTGTCCCGAATGCGCGAAGCCTTCCAGGTGGAAATTCCGCTGCGCCGTCTGTTCGAGGTACCGACCGTGGCTGGTCTGGCGGAAAGCATTGAGGCCGCCCGTCAGGCCGGGCCGAATCTGTTGGCGCCACCCATCCTGCCGGTTCCACGGAACGGAGACCTGGCTCTCTCATTTGCCCAGCAGCGACTCTGGTTCTTCGACCAGTTGGAACCGGGCCTCTCGGCCTACAATATTCCGGCTGCCGTCCGCCTCAAGGGACCACTCAACTTAGCGGCGCTGGAGCAGAGTCTCAATGAAATCGTCAAGCGCCACGAATCCTTGCGCACCACCTTTGGGAAGGTGGATGGACGGCCCACGCAAGTGATCGCCCCGACCTTGACGATCAAGCTGCCGGTCGTTGATCTGCGGAAGCTGCCGGCGAGCGAGCGGGAGACCGAGGTTCGGCGATTGGTCACCGTCGAAGCCCAGCGGCCCTTCGATTTATCCCGAGGCCCACTCATAAGGGGCACTGTGTTACGGTTGGGCGACGAGGAGCACGTGGGGCTGCTGACGATGCATCATATTATCTCCGACGGTTGGTCAACGGGAATACTGGTTCGAGAGGTGGGTACGCTCTACATCGCCTTCTGCGCCGGCGGATCCTCGCCGCTGCCTGCACTGCCCGTTCAATATGCGGACTTCGCCCACTGGCAGCGGCAGTGGTTGCAGGGTGAAGTCCTGGAAACCCAGATTGCCTATTGGAAGAAGCAATTGGCCGGTGCCCCCGCTCTGATTGATCTGCCCACGGACCACGCCAGACCGGCGGTGCAGACTTTCCGGGGTGCGCACCAATCGTTGGTGTTGCCCAAACATCTGCAGGAAGGGTTCAAAGCGCTGAGTCGCCAGGAAGGGGTGACCCAGTTCATGACGTTGTTGGCGGCGTTCAAGGTTTTGTTGTATCGCTACACAAGTCAGGACGACCTGATCGTGGGCACGCCGATCGCCAACCGCAACCGGCTGGAGACCGAAGGATTGATCGGATTCTTCGTCAACGCACTGGTCCTGCGGACGTACCTTTCCGGCAATCCCAGTTTTAGGGAGCTCTTGCGGCGGGTGCGGGAGGTATGTTTGGGGGCGTATGGCCATCAGGACCTGCCCTTTGATCGGCTGGTCGAGGAATTGCACGTGAAGCGGGATTTAAGTCGCAATCCGCTCTTTCAGGTGATGTTCGTGCTGCACAATGCTTTACTGCGGACGGTCGAGCTGCCGGGCTTGACCCTGAGCCCTGTCGAGGGAGACAGCGAGACGGCTCACTTTGATTTGACGCTGCAGATCCTGGACACCGAGCAAGGGCTGACGGCCGCATTGGTGTATAACACCGATCTGTTTGAGGCGGGCACGATTGCCCGGATGCTGGAGAATTTTCAGACTCTGTTGGAAGGTATCGTCGCTGATCCCGAGCAGCGCCTCTCGGACTTGCCGCTCTTGACCGAAACCGAACGGCAGCAACTGCTAGTGGAGTGGAACGGTACCAAGACCGATTGTCCGCGGGATGTGTGTATTCATCAGCTCTTTGAGGCGCAGGTGGAGCGAACGCCGGACGCCATCGCCGTCGTATTAGAAGCTGAGCAGTTGACGTATGGGGAGCTGAACCGCCGGGCCAATCAACTGGCGCATCACTTGCGGGCGCTGGGGGTCGGACCCGAGGTATTGGTGGCCATCTGCTTGGAACGCTCGTTGGAGATGGTCATCGGATTGCTGGGCATTCTCAAGGCCGGCGGCGCGTTCGTGCCCTTGGACCCGGCGTATCCGAAGGAGCGCCTGGCCTTCATGCTGAAAGATGCTCAGGCGCCGGTGCTGTTGACCCAGGAACGGTTGGTGGCGGGGTTGCCGGAACATGATGCCAAAGTCATCTGCTTGGATTCAGGCTGTGGGACTTTTTCCTGTGAAAGCGGAGAGAACCCCGGCAGCTTAACCCTCCCCCAAAACCTGGCTTATGTCATCTACACTTCGGGATCGACGGGGCAGCCCAAGGGAGTTCTCGTTTCGCATGGCTCGATTTCCGATCACTGCCGGAATGCTCAACGGTGCTATGAACTGGACTCCCGCGATGTAGTCCTCCAGTTTGCTTCGTTGAGTTTCGATGTGTCATTGGAGGAAATCTTGCCGACACTGATCGTCGGTGCCCGGCTTGTGATCATGGGGACGAACATCTGGCCTCCGGCAGAATTTCATCGAAAGATTTCAGAATTCGGACTCACGGTTCTCAATCTTCCAACCGCCTACTGGCAGGAACTGGCTCGAGAATGGGCGGGCGTCCCGGAGTTGGTCCCGAACATTCAGCCCAGACTTTTCATTGTCGGCGGAGATACGATGTTGCCAGATGTTCTCAAGCTCTGGCAGCGAACACCGATGAATTTAATCCGACTCCTCAATGCTTACGGCCCGACCGAGACAACGATCACGGCAACGGCCTTCGAAATTGCTCCTCGTCCTGGTGAGAACATGACGGATCAGCGGGTGTCCATCGGTCGTCCCCTCGCGAATGCGCAGATCTACATCTTGGATTCCTTTCTGCATCCGGTCCCGATCGGCGTGCAGGGCGAGTTGTACATTGGTGGTGACGGCTTGGCCCGAGGGTATTTGAACCGGCCGGAGTTGACCGCCGAGAAATTTATTCCAGACCCATTCAGCGCTGCGCCCGGAGCACGAATGTACAAGACCGGCGACATGGCCCGCTATCGGTTCGATGGGAACATCGAGTTTCTCGGTCGTGCCGACCATCAGGTGAAGATCCGCGGGTTTCGCATCGAACTGGGAGAAATCGAGGCCGTGCTTGGTCAACACCCGGCCGTGCGGGAGGCTGTGGTCCTGGCTCGGGAAGATGCGCCTGGCGAGAAGCGGTTGGTGGCCTATGTGGTCGCGGACTCCATGGCCGATGAGCTGCGTCGCTTTCTCAAAGACAAGTTGCCCGAGTATATGGTGCCGGCGGTGGTCGTGCTGCTCGAGGCCATGCCGGTGATGCCCAATGGGAAGATCGACCGTCGGGCACTGCCGGCGCCGGATCGATCCCGGCCGGAGTTGGAGAAGGCTTTCGTAGCGCCCCGCGATGACCTGGAACTCCAACTCGCGCACATCTGGGAGGAGGTTCTGGGCGTTCGACCGGTCGGGATGAGAGACAATTTTTTTGAGCTGGGAGGACACTCGCTGCTGGCGGTGCGTCTGTTCGCTCTCATCGAGAAACGGCTGGGCAAAAAACTTCCGCTGACGGCTGTCTTTCAGGGAGCAACGGTTGAGCATCTCGCCGGTCTTCTCCGTCAGCAGGCCACGCCCGGCCCACAGTCCTCGTTGGTGCCCATTCAACCCGGTGGCAGCAAACGGCCGCTCTTCCTGGTGCATCCGGCTGGCGGACACGTTTTTCCCTACGTTCATCTGGCGCAGTTTCTGGGTCCCAATCAACCCTGTTATGGGCTGCAAGCCAAGGGGCTGGAAGACGGACAAGACCCACACACGCGGATCGAAGACATGGCGGCCTGGTACATCCAAGCCCTACAGACCGTGCAGCCGACGGGGCCGTACCTTCTGGGAGGATGGTCCATGGGAGGCGTGGTTGCCTTCGAGATGGCGCAGCAACTTCACGCGCAAGGTCAACGGGTGGCGTTGCTCGCCTTACTGGATGGTCGGATTCCCACTCCCGATGAGACGTTTCCGGAGGAAGATGCTGAAGCGATTTTGTTGGTCGAACGTTACTTCGGTATTTCGTTTGGTCCGATGGAGACCCTGGCGGAGCTTCCCAAAGACGAACAGTTGGCCTTTATGCTGGAACAGGCGAAGAGCGCCGGCTTGGTACCCGCGGAGCTTGATGTTTCCCAAGCGCGCCGTTTTGTCGACCTCCTCAGGAGCGACCTGCGCGCTACGCAGAACTACGGACTGCGCCTCTACCCGGGTCGAATCACCTTCTTCAAGGCGAGTGAAACGCCGGCGGGCACGTCTCCGGACCCGGACCCAACGTTGGGCTGGAGCGCATGGGCCAGTGGCGGAGTGGATGTCCACGTCGTTCCGGGCAATCACGCCAATCTGATGTACGAGCCTCACGTTGAAATCCTGGCTGAGAAACTGATGGCCTGCCTCAACCAGGCGCAATCCGCAGAGAACGGCTCAGGAGTTTCAACCGCAGATGTACGCGGATGAACGCGGATTCTAACTTCGGAATCCTGCCTTCATCCTTCCGAGGCCGCCCACACACCTGCCCGCCCGCCCCGAGCTTGTCGAAGGGCACTCGGTTGCCGTGAGGACGACATCACGGCGTTTGCCCTTCCGGTAGAATGGCGTCTCGTCAGACTTGGCTCCGTGCGGCCAATGCCGCATTCGGCTTCATTTCCAGATTCTGAAATTGAATGTGAACTTCTTTTTTTGCAACAACGCGCGCCAGTCGAGAAACAGAAATCCGGAAATGACCACGCAAGCCAAGACCAGCGTCACAATTGCCTTTGGGGAAAAGCTGCCGTGCACGATATCCTTGAAGTTGGCGGCTGCGTAAAACCCGGTGAAGATCAGCATCGCGTAGATCAGAAATTTGCCGCAAAAGAACGGCGGCACCGTGTGCGAGGGCTTCACTTTCCCCATGCCGGCGGCCGTGAACAGCGCCGTAGTGGACAGCGGGGTCACTGCGTAAATAAAGACGAAGAGCCAGCTCTGCCACAGGCTCTGCGACAGTTTCTGTCCCAGGAATTTCAGTTCATCCGTTTTGTGCCGTTTGATGAATAGGCCGGCAAATCGGGGGATGTAGAGACTCATCAGGTAGTGTCCCAAGGTTGAACCCGAAACGCAGAGCGGCAACACGATCCACGGGTGCAAGTGGAACTTTACCAATAGAAATATCGCGACCGTCCAGGACGGTGGCGCGATCATGGGAATGAGATCGGCGGTGAGCGCGGAAAGAAAGACGACCACATACAACCACGTCATGACGACAATCTCTCCAGCGCCACGGCCATGTGCGCCCGGCCCTGCGCCAGCTCCGCGGGTCCGACGCGTTCCCGAAACGTCATCAGCAGGAGGTTGAGCGCCGGGTCGGTTTCCGCTTCGTACATGCCAGCAGATTCTAGCGGTTGCGAGATGCTTCGACAAGCTCAGCATGACAGAACCGCGAATCCGGCAACATTGCCTTTTGCGCCTCGACTTCGGCCACCGCCTGCTTGACGCACGGATTGCGTTTGCTACATACTGCCGGAAGAAAATGGAGCAGCAGGAAAGAGCGATCAATGACCACCGCAACCGCTTTTGACTCCTGGATTATCTTTCGCAAACCGAACCCACAGGCCCGCCTCCGTCTGTTCTGCTTCCCGTACGCAGGAACCGGTGCCTCGATTTTTCGCACCTGGTCGGACGGATTGCCATCGGATGTTGAGGTCTGCCCGGTTCAGTTCCCCGGTCGGGGAACCCGGCTGATGGAGACTCCGTTCACTCAGCTCTCGCCTCTTGTCCAGGCCCTCGCCCAAGCCATGGTTCCACTCTTGGACAAGCCGTTTGTCTTCTTCGGTCACAGCCTGGGAGCATTGGTTGGCTTTGAACTCGCCCGTCAGCTCCGGCGACAGTCTGGTGTTCAGCCGGTTCGCCTGTTTGTCTCTGCGGATCGCGCGCCGCAGATTCCTCATCGAGATCGGCCGATCCATGCCCTGCCCGAGAGGGAATTTTTGCACGAATTGCGTCGCATGAACGGCATTCACGGAAAAGTGTTGGAAGATGTAGAACTCATGCAGATCATGCTTCCAGTCCTGCGGGCAGATTTCGCCGTTTACGAAACTTACGTGTACTCAACCGAGCCTCCTCTCGACTGTCCCATCTCCACTTTTGGCGGCTTGCAGGATCACCGGGTGAATCGTGGCGATCTCGAAGCCTGGCGCGATCAAACGAGTGGTCCCTTCTCGCTGCGGATGTTTACCGGTGACCACTTTTTCTTGAACACAACTCAGCCGCGCCTTCTTCAGGTGCTCTCCCAGGAACTGGGCGGAGACAGGTGAGAACCACCCCATGAAAACAGCACCCATCGCCACTCCCGTTTCTCCGTGGCGCTCGCCGCCAGAAACTTTGGTGTTAGGTTGCGATGAGGTTCATGTCTGGCGGGCGACCCTGGACCAGACCCCGACACAGATTCAGAGCTTCCTCCACAACCTTGCTGCGGATGAACAGGCGCGGGCTGAGCGGTTTTATTTTGAGAAAGACCGCGAGCACTTTATCGTCGCTCGTGGAGTGCTCCGGGCCATCCTCGGCTGCTACTTGAATCGAGTGCCCGAAGGCCTGTCCTTTTGCTACAGTTCTCATGGAAAACCGGCCCTTGCCAGAGAATCTGATGGGTATGCGATCCGCTTTAGCGTGTCCCACTCCCACGGAGTCGCTCTTTACGCGGTCACTCGTGGTCGAGAGGTGGGCATCGACGTAGAGCGCATTCGCTCCGATTTGGAGGTAGCGGAGGTCGCCGAGCGGTTTTTCTCACGACGGGAGGTTGCGATGCTCCGGACACTCCCAACCGAGGTGCAGCGTGAGGCGTTCTTTCGTTGTTGGACGCGCAAGGAGGCCTACATCAAGGCCCGGGGCGAAGGACTTTCACTGCCCTTGGACCAGTTTGACGTATCGCTGGCTCCCGGGGAACCGGCCGCAGTACTCGGCACTCAACGAGATCCATCCGAAGCCTCCCGTTGGTCTCTTCAGGAACTTACCCCCGGCCCCGGCTACGTCGCCGCTCTTGCCGTGGAAGGACATGGCTGGCATCTTACCTGTTGGCAATGGCCGGACCCGAGGCAGCCATCAGTCTGAATGTTGCGACTAGGTTTTTTGCCGTTGCCATCTCTCGGCGAGCCGTTTGACGACCAAATAGGTGAGCAACGTAACGGGGGTAGCGATGATGATCGAGCCAACGAACATGGCGGCGTAAACATCCCAACCCTTCTGCAAAACATCCCACAGTCGGGCCTGATTCAACGTCAGCGGATGCTGCACCGGGAGAATCAACTTCCCCAATCGATATTCAGCCAGCCAGATCAAAGGCAATAGCGGGGTATAGAGAATCGCCGTCGTCGCCCCGGCGACAGCGGCGATCACGTTCCTCTTCAGCAGCCACGCCACCACAGTCGCCACGATGATTGGGGATGGATTCAGCGGCAGGAAGCTGACAAAGATGCCTATGGAGAAGCCGGCCGCAATTTGGTCGGGTCGAGCATCGAGATGCGACAGCTTTTGCCAAATCTCTCGAGTTCGTTGTTTCAGGGTGATTCTGGTCATGGCTCAGAGCGTCTGGCCGGCACGCGCCACATCACTGGCGATCTGACCGTCATGCAAGCGAATTAACCGCCGCGCCCGCTCCATGACTTGAGGATCATGGGTGGCATAGACGAAAGTCGTGCCGTGAGCGCGATTGAGTTGTTCCATCACTTCGAGGAGAGCGGTCGCCGTCACCGAGTCGAGATTCGCCGTGGGCTCGTCCGCCAAGATTAGCGCCGGCTCGGTGACCATGGCTCGCGCCACCGCCACCCGCTGCTGTTGTCCGCCGGACAACTCGCCGGGACGACGATGTTCAAGGCTGGCAAGACCGATTTCTGCGAACAGCTTTTGCACTCGTTCTTTACGCTGCTCCACCTGAACACCCTGCAGGAGCAAGGTAAATTCAGCATTCTCCAGGGCGGTCAGGACCGGCAGAAGGTTATACGCTTGGAAGACGAAGCCGAGGCGCTGCAGCCGCAGACGAGCCAGCTCCCCTGGGGATAAAAGTTGAAGGTTCTTCCCTTCCACCAACACCTCTCCGGCATCGGCTCGGTCGAGTCCGCCGATGATGTTAAGCAACGTGGTTTTGCCGGAACCGGACGGGCCGGCAATCGCGAGAAATTCTCCGGGAGCAACCCGCAGACTGATCCCACGTAGTGCCGGAACCTCGATTGGCCCCGTGCAGTAGGTCTTCTTCACGTCCTTCAGTTCCACCGCCCACTCAGTCATATCGTCCTCCAAATCATGCTAAAACACCTTCAATGCGCCGGGCAGTTCGGTTCGCGCGGCCTTGAGTGCCGGGTAAAAGGAGATGACGGTCGCTGTCAGAAACACAATGCCGACGGACGAAGCGATTCGCGCCAAGCTCAAGCGCGAGTAGATGATCGGGTTAAAAACGAGAGCGGTGGGGAGGCTGCTGTGGAAGAACCAGCGCAGATCCAACCCGGCGGTGGCGAAATAATGCTGGACGCTCAACCCCAACACCAAACCCAGAGCGAGGCTGATCGCTGTGAGCGCCAACGCCTCGCCAATGATCATGACGGCAAGCTGCACAGGCCGTAGGCCCAGAGCCGAACAGAGACCGAATTCATAACGGCGCTCGAGTACTCGCATGAGAATGGTGTTGAGTATCCCCAACCCGACCATCGCGAGTACCACACCGTTCATGACATAGTTAAAGGCCTCGTCCAGCAAGAAGAGCTGAGCCAGGGTCGGCATGGATTCCCGCCAAGGGAGAATTTCAACCGGCACTCCCGCCATCTGCTTCCGCAAGGCCCGGGCCACCATCAGCGAGTCACCCTCCCGTTCCAGGAGGACCGCGACCTGAGTGACCCGGTCGGTTACTCCGAGCAGTGCTTGGGCCTCGGGCAACGGCAACTGGATGACGTGGGCATCGACCGCTTGCACACCCGTGCGAAAGATCCCGGTCACCCGCAGCAGAGTGCTCTGCATTTCTCCTCCACCTGAATCCGTCGGTTTCGTGTCGGGCGGTTGAACCGCCTGAGTCATGAGCACGACTTTGGCCCCGATCTTTACCGCGAGGTTGTGAGCCAACTCCTCGCCAATGACAACGCCGGATTGTTGGTCGTCAGTGAGATAGTTCCCCTCGACGATCCGCTGGGGAATCAGGGATACGGCCCGCTCCTCTTTGGGGATGACCCCCATCATGCTCACGCCACTGGCGTTGGCTGCGGAACTCAGCAGTCCAGAGGCCAGCAGCCGGGGACTCACGCCTCGCACAACAGGTTTCATGGCCTCGGTATGCAAAAACTCCCCGGTCGTGGACACGACCCGGGCCGGCAGCAACAGCTCCAGAGAGCCGGTGTCTTGATACCCCTGCGCCTGGATGACGACGTGCCCGGAGCCGAATCTCACCCCGTTCCCAACCATTTGCTCGTGGCTGCCATCGAGCAAGCCCAAGGAAATCAGCAGCATGGTCAGACCCAAACCCAGGGCCAGCGCCGTCAGCAGGGTCCCGCGGGGATTGCGCCAGAGATTGCGCCACCCGATTTTCACCAGCAGGAAAATACCCATCGTCGCTAAACCTTTCGGAGCGCTTCCGTCGGCCGAAAGCGAGCCGCTCGCAACGCGGGATAGAGGGCTGACACCAGAGCCGTGACGGCCAGCCCCAGAGCGGCCTGAGTGTAGGCCGTGAAATCCTGCCGACCGTACCAGATGGGGCCTACCACGACTCCGGCCAGAGAGACTGCGCCTCGGTGATTGCCACCCAGGTTCAGACCATGAACCTGCAAGTACCAGAGGAGGGGCACCCCAAGCGCTGCTCCCAAAACCAGACTGGCTCCCGCCAGACTTGCCGCCTCTGCCACGATGAGACCAACCACCTGAACCGGACGCATTCCCACGGCCATCAGCATGCCAAGCTCACGCGTGCGCTCGATGATCGCCATGAGCATTGTGTTTACGATGCCCATGACTGCCAACAGGAAAAATATGAAAAAGAGGATGAAAGTAACACGATGATTGAACTGCACGTAGTCGGCCAGCTCCGGTGCCAGCTCCGGCCAAGCCCGCACCCGCACAGGAAAGGTTTTACCCAGTTGCACCTCAAGTGCCGCCGCCGTAGTCGTCGCCGCGGTGATGTCATGGAGCTTGATCCCAACTTCATGGATCCTTCCCGGCGGCAAGCGCAACAGCTCCTGCAGAGAAGCGAGAGGCATGAGCACCAGACCCCGGTCCAGGGCGTCAAGCCCCGTGTGAAACATCCCGGTGACCGTGTACAGGTCGTTTCCCGTCGAACCATCGGCCGCCGGTGTCAACAGGACGATTTCCGACCCTACCTCGACACCAATCGTGGTGGCGAGTTTATCTCCCATCACGACACCTTTGGGCATCCGTCCGGTCAGGTAGCTCCCTTTTACCATCCGAGTTTGCAGCACAGTAATCTTCTGTTCCTGATCGGGAACGACGCCGAGGAGTTGCACCCCAGTCGATTGATGGGTTGCGCTGACCAAGCCATAGCCGTACACCCGGGGACTCGCAGCCTGAACCCGTGGGTCGGCGGCAATGGCGGCAAGGAGCGCGCTTACCTCTGTCCCGTTACGCCCTCCCAAGGTCTGGCTAGTGGGACGATCCGGGTAGTAACCCGGCGCGTGCGCCTCAATATCAGAGAGAACAAGGCCCGTGCCGCTCTCGATCATCTGCTGCCTCAGCCCGGCCATCAGGCACGCCACGAACAACAGCATGGCGTAGCCCCCGCCAATCGCCGCCATGGCGATCAGCGTCCGCCGGGGATTATGCCAGAGATTGCGCCACGCCAGCCGCAGCAGCCGTCCGCTCATTGCTTCAGATTCTCCAGAGAAAACGTCCCTTCGCTAATCGGCACGTCGAAGGTGATATCTTCGTACGTGATCGTCGTCTGTTCAACCGCTTGGTCCAGAGGTCGCATCGCTCCCTGAACCAAAACACCGCCAACCGCACCTGCCTTCTTACCGGCCTTGTCCATGGATTGCATGACCAGATGCGTCGGAATGAGCCTCCCGCTCACGGTCTTATACTCGGAAAAGGTCAGTTCCCGGACCAGCTTCCCGTCCTCGTCATAATAACGTTCCCGGACGGGCATCAAGTCGGCTTGCCGGATCTCCAAAGTAATTTTCCCCCACACCACCACTGCGGCCGGCTTGGGTGTCAGAGTATACTCAGACACCGCGACCCCATCCCGCTGTCCTTCAAAAGAGGTCGCAATCACGTAGTCGTTGGTGAGGCGACTCTCTTTCACCAGGTCATCGAAGGTGAAATGACTGCCTATCCACGAGGTCATCATCATCGAAGCCGGCATCTTAATCGTGCGGTTCGCTTTCGGAAGATAGTACCAGATTTTGCTGCCAACTTTCAGGATGGCTGTGCCCGCATCTTCCTGCGGGCGGCGAATGCGGATGAGGATGTTCGACTCGCCGAGCGACCAGAACTGCATCGAGATATTCCGTCGCCAGTCTTCCTTGGTGATCTGCATTTCCACCGTGGCGATGCTGGATTGGCTGATAAACAGCCGGGCCACTCGGTCCACGATCTCCCGCGCCCATTGATCATCCGTGGCCCGAGAGACTTGTCCCAAGCTCAGCCATGTCAGCCCCAAGCAGATCGCGACGCTTCCTTTTTGCCATCGCATAAACAGGCAGGTTATCTGACGGGGGCGAGAAAAACAAGCGAAGCGAAAAAAGGCGCACCCTGATCGTGAAGAGTCTATTCACGGTCAGGGGCATGGATGGACTGCGGATCGGGACGAATGTCACAATCCAGCGGCGTGTTGATGACGTCCGCGTAGTCGGATATCTTTATTCCCTGACTCAGTCCTTTTTAGGGTTCACGAGCAGCAACACGATCCCACCGACCAGCGCGAGCGCACCGACCACTGGGGGGATGAAGTGGCTGTGGGTGGTCTCGAAGTGCATTCCGAGGACATCGACAGGCTTTCCTCTAGTCGTGTAAGTAATGCCCGAGTAAGCGAGCACCACGATGCCGAGCGCGATCAGGATGACTGCTATTATTTTTGTATTCATTTCGGACCTCATTTTTCTTTTTCTCGGTTAACCGCTTCTTAAACGGCTCTGCGTCCACTAATGACGTTGACCAGCACCATGATGATGGCAATTACCAGCAGGATGTGAATTAACCCGCCCATTGTGTAACTGGTTACCAGTCCCAGCAGCCACAGAACGATTAGTACGACAGCTATTGTCCACAACATATGATTCTCCTTTCGCTTTGCTTTAGATTCACTGCTGGCTAGTACACCCCGCACCAGCCAGCAGTGTATTAATGTCTACTTGTTACTGGACACGGCCCCCTTTGGTTATTTCAGCACGACCTTGGCGCCATGCGCGACCTTGGTCACTGCGTTGCGAACCATCTCCACTGCGGTCGAACCGACCTTTTCAGCCGCTTTCAACGCCCCATTGGCAGCCGCCGACGCGGCGTCCTCGGCGCTCACGCCGATCTCTTTGGCGGAATGAATTGCACCTTCAACTAAACCGGTCGAGGCGTGTTCAAGTTTACCGCCTACTGCGGCCGTGTGATGGATGACCGCCCCGGCCGTATGGCCGATGGTATCCATGGCCGCGCTGCCAACATGTTTGGTGCCGTGGAGCACTCCGATTACGATCCCTTTCGAGGCATGTCCGAGATGCGCGCCGACGTGTGCGGCGCCTTGAATCGCGCCGCCTGCAACGTCGCCAATGGCTTCGGTCGCCGACGCACCCACCTTGCCAGCATCCTTGAGGGTTGTGGAGAGCGTGTTGCTGACGGTATCCACCGTCGCTTGAACGATGTCACCGCCCCCTTTGACCGTGGTAACAATTCCATCTTTTACCGTTTCCATTATCCCTGAGTGTTCTGTCTTCATGTCTGGTTTCCTTTCGGATTACCAAGGTTCGTCGCCGGCTGGTGCACTTCTGCACCAGCCAACAGCGATCCAGATGTTTAGTTGCCCTTTACTTCTTCGATGGTCATATTGTTGACCACGTTCTTCACGCCGTGAACGTCAGAGACGAGTTTGGTAACTAGATCCTTCTCGGCGGCGTTCCGGGCTTTGCCACCCAGCGTGACCACGCCATCGTTCGTTTCAACCTTTGTCCGGAGGACGCCGGTCGAGCGATGCGACAGCAATGTCGTCTTCACCTGGGCGGTGATGGAAGCGTCATCAACGTTTTCGCCCATCGTTTCGCTTGGCTTTTCCGGGTTGGCTGCCACCGTCATCTCGTTATTGACGCTTTTGACGCCTTCGACGTCTTTGGCGAATTCAGTGGTCAGTTCCTTTTGGGCCTCGTTCGCGGCTTCGCCTTTCAGCGTCACGATTCCATCTTTTACGTAAACCTCCGTTTTTTGGGCGTTTACGTTGCGATGGAACACCAGCGCGGTTTTAACCTTCATGCTGACCCATGTGTCTGAGTTCGCAGTGGGGCCTTTGACTACGATACGATTGTCCACGCTCTTGACCCCGGGCAACGCCTCGGCGACGTCTTGGGCCATCGGTTTGTGGGTTTCGTTATACACGTCGCCCGACAAGGTGACGGCTCCATCCTTGGAACTGATTGTGATGTGCTCGTCCTTCAGATACGTCTTATAGACGTAGCTCTTCTTGAACGAGGTTTCGATGCGGCTATCCGTCTCGGACGCGCGCAGGGGCATACTGGTGGCTAACACAGCCACCGCAATCACTAGGGGATACATTACTCTCATTGTTCTGCTCTCTTTCTGTTGGGTTTACCAACTGTAGTTAGGCTACGCGATGGGCTTGTCCCTTCGCTATGGGGTATAACCCTACCTTGGTGTTGGGGTCCATGGCTCTACTTACGGCTGCTTCACGCGGCTGACTTTGTTGGTCGTGGCAGGATTTCTGCTCAAACAAACCTTCTCCCACGAACTGTCCCGGGCGATTTGGGAAGTGCAGAAAGGAAACACATTCTTCAGCCCCTCCATTGCCAAGCGCCTCCACGATCGTGATCAGAAGTCGCCAGATCGAACGAGCCAGCTCTAGAAGGAGGGCAACCGCCTGAGTTCGCGCGAGGCGGAGGTGTTCCAACTGATTGCCGAAGGCGAACCCAACAAACAAGTGGCGACAGACTTGGGCATCAGCATCAAAACCGTCGAGAAACACCGGCAGAGTCTCGTGCAGAATCCGAACATCCATGATGTCGCCGGTCTCGCCCGTTCCTCCATCGATGCCGGCATCATCGAAAGCAGTGTCCAGATCACCATCGAGTAGTACTCAATCGCAGTTGTGATTCGGACGGCGGCCTTGTAGCCACGCCGCTCTGTCGGCGTGCGAAATGGCGCGTTGACGGCACCGGAAACGCGGTGACAGAGCGCCGCGCCTACAAACACCCGTCAGATGAGGTTTGACTGAGCACTGGCCCCGCTCCAACGCAGACAAATTGCAGGGCCCGCCCCAAAATCGTCGGCGGACTAGCCGTTGTGTTTGTCAAGGTGGCAGCCGTCAAGGCTTTCGGGGCTGCCCTGCAAACGACCTTCTCAACCATCTCTCCTATGGGGTGAACACCCCATGGGTGAACACCCCATAGCGCCCGTACGGTTTCCCGGCCTACTGTCGGGCAGTGAATAGACTCTGCCAAATAGAGAGTCAGCCTGCCCCGAATACTTTCGGGGCCAGCCCGCTAGTGCCAGCACCGACCACCGACTCGAAGCAAATTCGAATGGACATCAACTGGTTGGAGGCCAAAGGCTGCCGCCGGGTTGACATTGGAAACGGAGATCACGGTGAATAGCGGAAGCTCATTCACGCTGACAACGATGCGGCTCGCGGCACTCCTCCTCCTCTCGTGCCTAACCTGTCAGGCTGCAGACCTGGCGTCGTGGTATGGGGAGAAGCATCGCGGCCTGCCGATGGCCAATGGCCAACCGTTCAATCCCGACAAGCTCACCGCGGCGTCGTGGTTCTTCGATCTAGACACCAGGGTTGTCGTCACGCACGCGAACCGGAGCGTGGTTGTAGAAATCACGGATCGTGGACCGGCTAAACATTTGGTCAACGAAGGTCGAAAGATTGACCTGAGTCGAGCCGCATTCGTGAAGCTGGCTGCCCCTGATCTCGGCCTCATTGACGTAACCATAAAAAAGCAATGAGACGTGGGGCCATTCCGGAGATGAGCTCTAAGCCGTAACGATTCAGTTGGTGGTGTCCCCTCACCCGGGCCCCGCGAACGACAGCGGTGCCCGGCCTATCCCCCAGTGGGGCGAGGCAATCCAGATATGCGGTCACCTAATGGTGACACGAACGCGATGTCAACAGAGTTCCCCCCCCTCTTTAAGGGAGAAGGTTCGGGTGAGGGATGTCCCCAATTCAACTGCATCGTTCCGGCTAAGGAGACTACGGAGAAAAAGCTCATTTCGCCAAAGGCGGTCTTCGTTTACCTACTGTGCGCGGCGGGACGTCTGATCAAGCCCAATTTCTTTCCGGATTCTTGCCAGCGCCCCGCGTGTGGTAACCGCTTCAATTCATAGAATCTCACGTGGGGTGAACACCCCATAGCGCGTGCGTGGTTCCTATGCTTATGTTCACCGCGTGAATCATAGGGCAACCCAAACTGTTAGTCAGACGGTGGACGTTCCACCGGCACGGTGATGGGGTGTCCAAGTTCTAACCATGAAAGGAGAACTAGATGAGCATTCACATGATGGGAGAGAGAGTGGTACAGACTTCTGCATTTCGGTTGTTGCGGAAAGCTGCGAAGGGAACAGCAATGAAACAAGGAGTATGGCTTGTCGCGGCGACGCTCGTCGTCGCGGGTTGCGCAAGCAAGCAACCCTGCAATAAACCCCAGGCCAGCCTGGTCGGCCCGGCCGGTCCTGCCGGCGCTGTCGGCCCTGCCGGCGCGCAAGGCCCGACCGGATGGACGGGCGCCCCGGGCGCTGCAATGACCGGTCCGCGAGGTGCTGAAGGTCCTTCCGGCCCCACGGGGAGACGCGGGCCAACCGGAGCTACAGGTCCGGCAGGTGCCGTCGAGGTTGGTCAAGCTGGCATCGCGGGTGCTTCTGGTCCCGCCGGCGCACAAGGTGAACGCGGATGGACGGGCACTCAAGGCGCTAGCGCGGCCGGTTATGCCGGCCAGACTGGCTCTGCTGGTCCCACCGGCGCGCGAGGCGAACGCGGAGAGACGGGCGCCCGAGGTTCCACGATGGTTGGTCCCACCGGCCCCGCCGGTGCGCAAGGCCCCGCCGGCGCGCAAGGCGTGACAGGAGAGACGGGTTTCCAAGGTAGCACCACGGCTGGTGTCGCCGGCCCAACGGGAGGTTCCGGAGCTGTCGGCGAACAGGGCCCAACTGGCCCGATGGGTGCCCAAGGCCCGGCAGGTGTGATTGGACGCTGGATGTCGTACCGAGACTTCTGGTTCGAAAGCGGTGAGGCTGGCATTCGACCTTCCGATACAAGCAAGGTCTCGGAAATCGCGGCCTACATAAAACAGAATCCGTCGCTCCAGGTCGGAATCGACACCTTCATGGATTCGCCCAACCAAGACCTGCGCGATCGTCGTGTCAACGCCGTTCGTGACGCGCTGATCCAAGCCGGAGTGCCGGCCGAGAAGATCTGGGCTGGCGCGTTCGGTGACCCGAAGCCCAGGCGCAACGCGCGAGTCGAGGTGCTGATCTCGACCTCGCAGAACTAACAAAGCAGGCAGCAGGATTCCTATGCTGCCGCACTATCGGAGAGTCTCCTTCGCGTCCTAGCACGCGGAGGAGATTTTTCGTTTATGTGCGCCAGCGCGCCGTGGGAATGGCTTCCGCCGAAACTGAGCATCCACGACGTTGCCGGTCTCACCTGTTGCTGACTCCGCCGCCTCCCCGACGCGGTCTCGCCGGGATTAGATCCCTGAAGTCTCACATGGGGTGAACACCCCATAGCCGCCGCACGGTCTTACCGCCTACTATGATGATGTCGTGAACAACAACCCTGCCATTTTTTGGTGAACTGAATGTCAATGCCATTACAAATCGCTTTATTTCTCGCATCGGTCGCGGTTGTGATCTTCGTAGCGTGCTGCATACCGGCAATGTTCCAACTGCGCAAGCACGCCGCACGGATGTCGCAGACGTTGGCAGAACTCAAAGCCGAAGTATCGCTGCTGGTCCAGGACAGCCGCACGTTGTTGCACAGCGTCAACGAACTGTCTATGCGCGCCCACCAGCAGTGTGACGACGTCGAGCGCATGATCCAAACCGTGCGCGGCTGGACAGAGCGAGCGGATCGCGTTGTCGAAGAAGTCGGATCGGTTCTGGAGCCACCAATCTTGACGGCGGTGCGCAACGCACAGATTCTTCGCAAAGGGGTCGCGAAGTTCTTTGAGACGTTCTTTAACCGAAACCAACATCAACCACAGAAAGCGGAGGAAGAACATGTCAGACAACAATGAATCAAGTCGCGTGGGCGGCTATCTCGCAGCATTTGCGATTGGCGCGCTCATCGGTACGGGGGTCGCGCTGCTGTATGCGCCGCGTTCGGGCAAAGAAACGCGGGAACTGCTCGCCAAGAAAGGTCGCGAGCTCAAGGGCAAGGCGTCAGATGCTCTGGATGATGCCAAGGATTTTGTCCAAGGCAAGAAATCGGAACTGGTCGCCGCTTTCGAAGCTGGCAAGGACGCGATGCGCGAGGAGCGGGCCAAACACCAGAAGGCCGCGTAGCCGCCCGGAACTTTCATCATGGTAAAACGGAATGCGGGCCCGCCGCCGCGCCCAGAGATCGCTAGGATTCCTGAAGTCTCTGGTGGGGGTGAACACCCCATAGCGCCCGCTCCGTTTCCCGCCTTATCTTGCGTCATGAACTGCCAACAACAATGGAGACCCATGAAAAACAAACTCACTCTACTTCCAATCGCCCTTGGTCTTGCGGTGCTGGTCAGTGGTTGCAATCAGGCCGCACCACCCCCGCCCCAAGCGCAGGCACCCGCTCCCGCGCCGGTCGCGGTCGCAGTCCCCTACTACTATTACCCGGACGTGGAAGTCTATTACCATCCCGAGACGAAGGTCTACTGGTGGCATGGTGGCAGCGGCTGGGTCTCAGGTCCACGACCACCGTCGACGATTGTCCTGAGAGACGACGCGCGTGTGACGGTGAACCTCAATACCTCAGAGCCGTGGCGGCAGCACGAGACCGTGCTCAAACAACATCCACACGGTGGTCGCCAGAATCCGTGACGCACTGCAATCACAGCCTTCACGCCGAACTGTGGAGTTCGCTAGACGGCTTCGGGTTGGAGTTTGACGTGGGGATGCATGGCTTGGGCAATCTGGTCGCGGGTTTCGATGAGTGTGGCGGCAACGTATGTGGCACCGGCGGCCAGCAGGGCTTCGCGGTCGTTGTGGACTTTCTCGTGCAATCCCCAATGGCCCACCACGATGGGCAGTTCGGGGAGTCGGGCGCGCAGCAGTTTGCTCAGGTGTCGGCTGGCGGACAATCCGCCGGGCGGAACAAAACCAACGCAGAACAACGCGGGAGTTTTCTGTTCCACCTCCTGCAGGATTTCGGACAAGCGTTTGCCGACGGCGCTGATTTCCATTTCATAGCGCGTCGGGTCGAGCAGTTGTTGAAGCATCAACAGCGCGATGGCGTCGCCTTCGTCGTGGGCAGGCCAGGCCAGGATGCGGATCTTGTCGACACTGGCTATGACCGTGTCACTGACGGTGCTGGTGTCGCTGGCGACAACATTGATCAACGGCACTGGGTGGGTGGATGGAAGGCCGATTCGTTCGATGATTTCACGCGCGGACTTGTAAATGAACTCTTGTTCGTCATCCGTCAGGATGCCCAGCCGGCTGTCCCGTTTGGCGTAATGCAGGGCGGGAACGAGCACTTCGTCGAAGACGTGCTCGACAGGATGAGTCCGCAACTGTTCTTCGACGATCGCCTCGGCTTCGTCCTGATCCAGCGCCAACAGCCGCTTGTAGTAGGCGACCGAGGCGTGCATCATCGGCTCGTCACCGAGGAGCACGGCGATGAATTCCAGTTGCGGGACATGCTTTGCGACGACGGCCAGGCAGGCGGTCAACGGCGTCGCTAACAGCAGTCCGACCGGGCCCCACAGCCAGGTCCAAAACGCAATCGCGATCAGCATGGCCAGCTTGGAGGTGCCGGCGCTTTGACTAAACAGCATCGGCTCGATGACCATCGCCACGACAGGCTCGAGCACGGCAAACAGCGCGATCACGGACAGCGGTTGCCACCAGTTCGATGAGGTGGCGAGGCTGACCGCGAACGGAAGAATCGCCGCAATCCAGATTCCGATGTAGGGAACGAACCGCAGGATGATGATCAAAAATCCCCACAAGAGCGCATAAGGCACTCCCAGCAGAAACAGCCCCAAACCAATCGCCACGCCCAGACAGACATTGACGATGAATTGGACGAAGAGATAACGACTGACTCGCTGGCCGGCTTCATCGAGCGCCTGAGTCGTCAGGCTCAGTCGTCCGTAGCCCAGCAGCCGAATGGCGCGGTTGCGCAACTCATCACGTTCCAAGAGCATGAAAATCACCAGTATGGCGACCAGCAAGATATGGAACAGCGATTCCAGCAGTGGTCTAACCATCGGCGACAATTGCCACATCCCAGAGGAAAACCTCCCACCTTGCACCGTGACCATGACTGGCTGGCGAGCTTGCTCGGCCGACGGCGCGTTGGTGGTCACGTTGCCAATCAACTGCTCGACCTCGATGCGGATTCTATCCACCGTCGTGCCTTGGCCCACCTGCAAATCCTCGATCCGTTTGTTGATGTTGCCTCGGTAGCTGGGCAAATTGCTGGCGATTTCCTTCACCTGAACGGACACGGCCCAGCCGATGACGCCGATCAAAGAAAACGTCATTACCGCCAGCAACGCGACCGAGATCACCCGTCCCAGACCAAGGCGTTGGAGCGCACTGTCCACCGGGCTTAACAGAAAGGTCAGCAACATCGCCAGCGCCACCGGTATCAAGACAGACCGCGCCCAGTACATCGAAACGATGATCAATATCAGCGTGCCCAGCATGACCAGCGGCGACAATTTCAGGGATTTGGTTGGCACGAAGAGCGATCCTTTCGATGGCTGCAAGAGGTGGCGCTATTTCAGAAAATCAATCGCTTTGTCATGGAGTGTGGTGCAGCGCTCCGAAAGCGCGGCCAGAAACTTCTTGCGAACCGGGTTGTCCTCCTGATTGTGCAACACCTGCGCCAGATGGGCGGCGTAGTTCATGGCCTCGGCCTGGGTTAAGAGGAAGCGGACTTCGAATGTCTTGCCGCTGGAGAATAGCAGCTGTTTGGTCACGGTCGACTCGATTGC
>Ga0182027_10001964_pt1 | contig 33538 bp, 23 predicted proteins | sample 712E1DmetaG_FD_121300 | JGI IMG/M metagenome (GOLD analysis project Ga0182027, IMG submission 121300) | Permafrost microbial communities from Stordalen Mire, Sweden - 712E1D metaG (Illumina Assembly) | ecosystem: Environmental > Terrestrial > Soil > Wetlands > Permafrost | place: Sweden...
ATTTTGGCCGCTGGCAAGGCGCTCGTGAGGCGCATATCCGCAGCGATCTGCAACGAACGAGCAACGCCGCCAGCGGGCAAAAGAACCAGCCAGCGTTGCTCAGGTTATTTTTTCGCGATGCCTAAGCACTTTACTTCCATCCGGCCGGCGGCTATTCTGCCGGCGCTCCTCAGTGAACCTGCCGGGGCGTTTTTATTTTATGAACAAGCCGGTAAAATGGTTTTTGGGCGTCGGGTTGGTGACTGCGGCGGGGTTGCAGTTCTTCAATCCGGCTCTGATCAATCCGGCCGTCGAGCCAGGACACGATCTGATGGCTACGAACGCGCCCCCGGCGGAGATCGCGGCGCTCCTGCACAACGCCTGTTACGACTGTCATTCCTCGGAAACGAAATGGCCGTGGTATAGCCATGTCGCGCCGGTTTCCTGGTTCCTCATGAGCCATATTAACGAGGGCCGCGAAGCGTTGAATTTCTCCGACTGGCCGCACGATGATTACGCCGCCGCCAGCCAGGCATTGAAGCGCATCGGCAAACAGGTGGGAGCCGGCAGGATGCCCGTGCGCAGCTACACCTGGATGCATCCGGCGGCGCGCCTGACGCCGGCGCAACGAAAGCAACTGACCGATTGGGCCGCCAAAACCGCGGAGCGTTTGAAAGATTAAGCTCGAGACAAAAGCCGAATCCAATATTTCCACCCAAATCTCGCCCAACGTGTCGAAAGCACTTGCTTGGGGACCACACGCGCCCTCGCGTGTTGCGGTTGGCGCCCTCGCCGACCGCATCTTCGCTTTCATCTGTGAATTCTATGCTATCCAAACTCAGCGAACATCCTGTTTTCGCTGGCAATCCCGAATGAATGGGAGAATTAGGCGGGGATTCCGGTCCCAACTCCAGACTTGTCAGATGCTGGAAACCGGCATACCAAAGTAGCTTTATGCGCAAGCCAACTTCTCCTTTTGCCACGGTCCGAACCGCCGTTTCCACTCTCCAGATCAACCGCCGGCGCTTCATTTATTCCTCCGCCCTGGCCGCGGGTGCGCTGGTCACCAGGCTGTCCCCTGCCGCCGCCGCGCCCAAGCTCAAATCAGCCAATGAAAAACTGGACGTCGGATGCATCGGCGTGGGCGGCTGGAGGGGGCCGCAGGATGTGGTGGGGCTGGCGGATTTGGACAAGAGCGGCGTTCCCCAACAGAACATCGTGGCCCTCTGCGACGTGGACAAGAATAATTTAAATGCCATGGCCCAGCATCTTCCGGGCGCCCGTCTCTATTCTGATTACCGTGTGATGCTGGAAAAGGAGAAGACCCTCGACGCCGTCACCGTCACCATCCCGGACCATCAACACGCCCCGGCCACCATGCTGGCCATGTCCCTGGGCAGGCATGTCTATTGCGAAAAGCCGCTCACTCACTCCCTATGGGAGGCCCGCCAAGTCACCCTGGCCGCGCGCAAATACGGCGTCATCACCCAAATGGGCAACCAGGGCCATTCCGGCGAGGGCAACCGCCAGCTCTGCGAAATGATCGCGGCGGGCGCTATCGGCGCGGTCCGCGAAATCCATTGCTGGACCGACCGGCCCGTCCGCGTGGAAGGCGGCCCCGGATGGGTGCAAGGCCATGCCCGCCCGCCGGGTTCCGATCCGGTGCCGGACACTTTGGATTGGGACCTGTGGCTTGGCCCGGCCCCAAAACGTCCTTTCCTGGCCACCTGGCCGCAAGACAAGAACTTCCCCGTCTATTGCCCCCATGTCTGGCGCGGCTGGTGGGATTTTGGCTGCGGGGCCATCGGCGACATGGCCTGCCACATTATGGATGGGCCTTTTTGGGCCTTGAAGCTGGGCGCTCCCGCCACCGTGGAGCTGGTCCAGTCCACCCAGCGCGTGGAGGAAATGCCGCCCTGGGCCTCCGTCATTAAATTCCAATTCCCAGCGCGGGGCGACATGCCCCCGTGCAGCCTCACCTGGCACGACGGCGGCCAGAAACCGCCCAAACCGGCCGAAATGGAGGCGGAGCAGATGGATGACAGCGGTGCCCTCCTGATTGGTGACAAGGGCAAGATCGTCTCCGGCGTTTATGGCGAAAGGCCCCATTTGCTGCCCGAGTCGCTCATGGTGGATTTCAAGCGCCCCGATCCGACCACCCCGCGCGTGCCGGACAACAGCCCGCACAAGGATTTTATCCGCGCGTGCAAAGGCGGTCCGGCCGCATGTTCCAATTTTGACGTTTCCGGCCCCTTCACCGAGATGGCGCTGCTGGGCAACCTGGCGTTGCGCCTGAACAAAAAAATCGAATGGGACCCGGTCAACCTCAAATGTCCCAACGCCCCCGAGGCCGACGCCCTGATCAAGCCCTCTTTCCGCCAAGGCTGGACCGTCTAGTGAGCGGAAGGGGCGCACCTCGACACCACCACGCGATTTGCCAATTCCCTCGCAGATTGGTAGGGCGAGACTCTGTCGAGCCGTGATATTTTCGTTCCATCCATCGTGGTAGTGTCAAGGTGCGCCCGAGCGGAACGCCCTTGCCCACTTTCGGTTGGACATGCAACCGGCGCGGGAGTTCCATGACCGCCTATGGCGCGCGAAAGTTTTCCCGATCAATCCAAACGCACTCTCGCCATTCTCTCCCGCCTCAAAACGGCTTATCCCGACGCGCATTGCGAACTCAATTATTCCACCCCGCTCCAGTTGCTCGTGGCCACCATCCTCTCCGCCCAATGCACCGATAAACGGGTCAATCTCGTCACCCCGGCCCTCTTCAAAAAATATCCGACCGCGCGCGATTTCGCCCACGCCCCGCCGGCCGCCCTGGAGCAGGACATCAAAAGCACCGGCTTCTATCGCAACAAGACCAAAAACATCCAGGGCGCCTGCCGCGCGCTGGTGGAAAAACACGGCGGCGAAGTTCCGCGCTCCATGGAGGCCTTGATCCAACTGGCCGGCGTCGGGCGCAAGACCGCCAACGTGGTCCTGGGCAACGCCTTTGGCCTCGCGGAGGGAATTGTGGTTGACACGCATGTGGCGCGTCTTGCCCGCCGCCTGGGATTGAGCGCCAACACCGCGCCCGAAAAGATTGAAAGCGATTTGCAAAAGCTGGCGCCGCGCGAGGATTGGACGCTGCTGAGCCATCTGCTCATCTGGCACGGACGCCGGCGCTGCGGCGCGCGCAACCCGGATTGCGCGGGCTGCGAAATCAAAAGCCTTTGTCCCACCGGGCGAAAGGTTTGAGCCGTGGAAACCTGGTTCTTGCTCCAGTCCGGCGCGGGTCCGCCCGATTACAACATGGCGCTGGATGAGGCCCTGCTGGAGACGGCGCCGCAACTCGGCCGCCCGGTGCTGCGGTTCTACAGTTGGACAGAGCCGGCGGCGACTTTCGGTTACTCCCAGAAATACGCCGACGTGGCCGCCATGACCTCGCTGCGTCCCCTGGTGCGGCGCACGACCGGCGGCGGCCTGGTGCCGCACGACGCGGACTGGACCTACAGCCTGGTTTTCCCGCCCCAACATTACTGGTATCGCCTCAAGGCCGCCGAAAGCTACCGGCGCCTGCACCAATGGATTCGCGACGCCTTCGTCCGGATCAACCTGCCGGTGGCCCTGGCTCCTTCGAGTCAAAAAGAAATTCCAGGTCATTGTTTTGTCGGCGCGGAAACATCCGATCTCCTGTGGCGGGGCCGGAAAATCGCCGGCGCGGCCCAGCGCCGCGCGCGGACGGGTCTGCTCATTCAAGGTTCCATCCAGCCCCCGCCGGTTGCGCCCGCCAAAGCCGACTGGCAATCGGCGCTATGCCAGACGATGCAAGTGGAATGGACCGAGTTGCCGGCCAGCCTGCTGCCGCGCGACTTAGCCCTCCGCCTCCAGTCCGCCAAATACTCCCAGCCCAGTTTCAACCAAAAACGCTAGCAGCCGCGCCCCCCGCCGCTCCCGCAATGCGTCAGTGAAGGCGGGCAATGGTAGGGCGAGACTCCGTCGAGCCGTGACTCGGTTGTGTGCCGCGATTGATTCCACGGCGCGACGGAGTCTTACCCTACCGATTCCCATCTGCGGTCCTCTTTATCCGCCGTAGCTCCTCCTTGCGGAGCGAAGGAGGATGCGGGCAAATGGTTCTCACAAATTGCCTCTGCCGCCATCAAACCTTCTCCAATTTCCGCTTGACTCACCGCCTGTCATTCCGCAGGATATATTCATGCCACAACAGCGCAGTATCGAATACTCACGGGGCGAGTGCAGAAAAGACAAATGAGAACCCCACATGAAAACGCAAAAAAGGGACAAAACTATAGTCGGACCCCCTTTGATGACAAAGGGACTCCTGACAGGTTTCCAAACCTACGTCCGAGCGAATGGTAAGCTATGTGGCGAATGCCGGAAGGCGTTTTTAGGGGGAAATTGAAATGCAAGACAAACGCTTTCACACAGTTCTCTCGATGCTGAAACACGGTCTTCTTTTCGGATGTTTGATGTTCGCGCTTCTTATGTTTATTGGAACTGAGAATTGGCTGACTGTACCCGCGACGGGATTAGCGGCGTTGTGGCATGCAAGTGGGTTGCCTCCTCGCGGGGAAGCGGCGTTCGGGGTATCTGATGTGTTCGTGTTTTTGCAGTACTTTGTCATTGGCTCCCTAATTGGGTTGTGGCGCTGTCGGAAATTGTAACGAAAAGCCGGAAAGGGGTCGCGGAAAGGGGTTGGGTCCTAGCAATGCCGCACTTGGAGTTGTTGAAGGCGCCAAGCCATAACATTGTCCGTTTTTAGTTTTCTCGTTGATTTTAGCCAAGCGCCGTCAATCGTGGAATTCTGCCAGCGGCCCATGATTATGCCCTCTCCCCCTTTTGACACCCGGCCGTTCCCAAACGTTTTGTGCGTTTTGCGCTTTCTCGCGGCCACGGAAAGCAAAACTTCTTCATCTGCGCCCATCTTTATCCGCCGTAGCTTTGCCTTGCGGAGCGAAGAAGGACGCGTGATCTGCGGGCAACGGCCTTTGTTTCCGGCCGCCGCTCCAGGAGTTCCAACCCCGTCGCTGATTTCACCCGGCGTTTTCAAGGACTTTCCACCATTCCGCCCTCCCCGAATTCGGCATCCAGGCAGAGCTTGTCCGTGATCTGTCCTGTTCAAAACTCATGTCTTGGCCGTCCGGTGAGATCGCACCGCCACCTGAGCTTGTGAAGGGGGCGGGTCCTAGCATTGCTACAGTGTTGGTTGAAAGGGCGAGCTGGCTGAGGCAATCTCCCGGCGTGGCGCGAAAGCTTTTTCTTCGCTCACCCGCTCCTGGGCGTAGGCCGCGCAGGCTCTGACCTGCTCACGGCTCAGCCGATAGTTGCGCATGATCTCTTCTTCCGGCCATCCTTGCGCGATCAGGCCAAGGACGAACTCAACCGCCAGCCTCGTGCCCCGGACCACCGGTTTCCCCACCAAAACGGCTGGATCAACCGTAATGTAATCATGGCAATTCATTGCTCTGTAACATACCGCCAGACCTGCGAATTGTCAGCACGAAAATCCATCTGGAAGCACAAATCGTCCCCTTCTGCGATCCCGCACTTATCCGCCGCGGATTTTCCCCCGCGCCGCCTTCCCGTCTCTGCTTGTCGCGCCATAGCCTTGGCGACGGCGGATCATCCGTGCTGTCTCGCCATAACGCCCAGCGCGACGGCGGAAGCTTCCCCGTCCGCCGTCCTGTCCTCCGTAGGCCAGGCGTAGGAGGAAGCTTTCCGGAATGTGGAAGCGAAGGAGAATCCCCGGGCTCGCGCCCTGATGGCCGCGTGCAAACGCCTGCCCTCGCAAAGCTGGAGCCAATGCCGCCACCAACGAAGGCTTGCGTCAGTTCGTTAGCTTCGCGTTAGGAACTGGCGGATGGAATCTTTGTCATTGACCTTTGCCAAAAACGGTTCAGAAGAAGCCGTTGGCCAGATTAAGCCGATTTTTTCAAAATGGATTGCCCTAAATGTGGCCAGCCTGCAATCGAGGAATACCGATCTCCTAACACGGACCCTTTCGTGACCATTTCAATTTCATTTGTGGAGTGTGGCGCAGGGTGGAACCTTCTTCTTTCGCTTTATGTTGGAAATAAGCGCGCGAGCTAAAATGGCCATGTGACCAACGATTATCAAATCGATGATAACCCATCCTGGAACAAAAACAGTCAGCATCAGCAGAAGGATCGAAAAAACACCCACCACAACCAATAGGTCAATCCAGGACTTGCCTCGCACCATTTGAAAGAGGAAAACGAGTGACCAAAATCCCCACATGGCTATGAACGCAATTCTCATTTCGTTGGTTTGGGCTTTTTAATGTTTTGTGTTTTCATAGGCGCGAATGACGGCTAACGACCCAAGTTCAGCCACGCGGGACCAAAAGAAGTAAACCGCGAAGTGGGACTGGAACGGCCATCCCGCGTTGGCTGCGGCGATTTCTCAGGCGTCTGGTGCATTCTGTCCATAGGTTCCGTTCGCCCGCTTGTGGAGCACGACTGTATTCCCATCGGGATCCAAAATCTTCATCGCCCAACAGCCCGAATAGTCCTGAGGCTCGCTTACAATACGCACCCCCATCTTCTTCAGCTCTTCGTGTGCTGCATAGACATCATCCACCGCCAAAGCGATTTGGCCGCCTGTAACCACTTCGGGCAGCTTCTCTCCTCCTTTGAGTGCAAGCGTGATGTTCCCGCAATTGAACTCTGCCCATTGCCACTCCGCGCTGTAAACCTCCTGGGTCAGGCCGAGGACGTCACGGTAGAACGCCGCTGCGCGCGCCAAGTCTGAGACCAGATACATTACAAAGTCGGTGCCGCGGATTTTCATCTTCGTTGCCTGCCAATCAACATACAACAGGCTGTTCGTGTATTACAATGGCCATTAAGGGTCCTCGCATTGCCGTATCCCCATTTTTGGAATCAACGCTTGCCGACGGTACTCGCTCAACCGTATGCAGCTCAATATCTTGCAATCAATCCAGTTTCCGACTCCTCAAAACCGCCTCACAAAATGGCCCTTTCCGCAGGCAAAACGGCCTTTGCCCCAAACTATTTTTGTAATCGCATTCCGACTTTTCCCACCCCCACAGCGATTCCGCCCCTTTTTTTCAGGCTGTTGGTGGCGGTTTTGGCGCTCATTTTTGCGATGAAAATCGTAACCACGGTGGGAATGACAAATTTGGAAACCATGCTGTAATGGTTCCATGAATGCTCAGGCATCATCAGATGAAACTGGAAGCGCGGGTTTCAGAAGGACGAGCCGTTCTGCTGCGGGCAAAAGTCCCGCCGCGGAACCCCTTGGATTTGATGCAAGCCCACTATTCCCCACCCCATTCCGCCGCTGCGGGACACCGGCTATGGTAAGCTATGGTAAGTTATGGAAGGTTATGGAAGGTTATGGTAACTTCCCAGCCTCTGCCGGCCCTTGCTGCGCCGCAACCGTCGCCAAGGCGGACACCACCACCAACTGCATCGTTAACGCCCTTCGTGCTCCCCCATTTCAGCCTTTAGCATTTAGCTTTCAGCATTTGCCTTCTCCCCGCCGGTCAAACCCAGTCAAACCCAGTCAAACCATGTTTTTAGGTTGGACTGCAACAAATGATCGTTTTGCAATGCGATGGAGGAGAATCATGCAACCAGTTGCGAAAGTCGGGTTAGTGCCGGCGCAAAATCAGACGGTGATCCACCCGCTTGGTTTGATGATACTCCAGCGGCGGCAGGTCGGTGATCGTGGGCGATTCGGTTTCCTGCAAAATCCCCCGCGCCATTTCCTGGAACTTTTTCCATCTCGCCCAATCCATGTCCGGCGCGTGCGCGACCTGGCGCATCAGGCTGCGCCATTCAATAATGACCCGGTCAATGTCGCCGGCGCCCAAAAGTTCGGTGACCCAGCGGTGCTTGCTCAAGGGGTCCTTGTGGACGCCGGCAACCACTTCCGCCGCGCCGGCCCCGTACTTCGGTGGAGCGCCGTTCTCCAAATAGCCCGGGATGGATTGCGCGGCGTAAGTTTGTTGACAGACTTGCGCCAGACGGCCCGCCCAACGGTTTTCTTCCCCGCAAAAACGGTAGGCGGCGTCCAGGTTGGCGAGGTCATACACCAATTCTGCCAACGGATATTTCTCCTCCTCCAGCGCGGCCGCAATGGCCAGCCCGTCGCCTTGGGAAAAATAACTGGCGACGCGGCCGCGACGAGTTGGGACGCCGGCGGCGTCGGTCAGTCCGAGGCGGCGCCAGAGCAACGCCACGCCGGTGGCGGGCGGAAGTTCGCGGCAGATGGGAACGAAGGAACATTGGGCGCAATCGGGCGGCATCACTTCCCGCTCGGGCGGCTTCCACAAGGCCACGCCGTGGGCGTCCACCGGGACGCGCAAAGTCAGGCCGGCGATGCTGAGCTGGGCGACGATGCGCGGAGGGTCGTCCACAAAACGGACCACCGGAGTTTGTTGCGCGGCCAGTTTTTTCTCCAGGAGAGGAACGATCGTTTCCGTCCACAAAGCCAGCGGGACCTGCCGTCCGTTCCAATGGGTCGCGCGGCGGACCCATTTGTTGAGCAGCACCCGGTTGTCATTGAGGCGGTCGGCCACGGTGATGGCGCGGCCGTGGGTTTGGCCGTGTTCGTCGTGGCCGAGGACGCACAGAGCGCCTGGGCCGGTTTTTTCCAGCGCGGCCGGCTCGCCCAGGACGCTGTGGAACCGCAGCTTGTCAAGATTCGTTTCGCCCGGGCGCATGACGAGGATTTGGTCGAGGCGGATGTCCCGGGGCGGCGGGTAATCCTGCCACTCGCCCCGGCTGTTTTGCATCTGCCGGACCAGGCGGCGGACGTGGCGGGCGCGCTCCGCGTCGGTTTTCAGGCCGCACGGCGTCCGCGGATGTTTGATGGATTCTTCGATGCCCAAGGCAATCGGCTTGGTGGTGAAAAGACGTTCCTGCACCCGCACGGCTTGCTCGAAGGGATCGCGGCCCTGGTCGGCGGCGGCGGCCATCAAACTCAGGAGCACGTTCCAATCCACCAGACCGCTGCGGGCCAGGTGGCCGGGGCGGGCGTCGAGCAGGCGAAGTTGATTGGCCGTGATGAGGATGAAACCGGTTTCGTCCAGGCCGCGCCGCCCGGCCCGGCCGAACATTTGCAGGATTTCATCCCCGCGCAGCAGTTGTTCCTGCTCCTCCCGCTTGTAGGATTCGGCCGCCAGGGCGACGCTACGCAGCGAAAAATTGATGCCCGCTGCCAGACCCATCGTGGCCACGACCACCCGCAACTGGCCGGCCTTGGCCAGGGGTTCGACGACCCCGGCGCGCGCGGCGTAACTCAGGCCGCTGTGATGCCAGGCGACGCGGCTTTTGAGCATTTTTGCGAGCGACTCCCCGGCGAGCGCTTTTTGTTCGACGCTCAGGCTCAGGGGATTGGGCACGGGCAAGACGCGGGCAAGTTCGGCGGCGAGGGATTCGGCGGCATGGCGGCGCGGGGAGAAAATGAGGATCGGACCGAGGTCTTCGGCCAGGGCCTTGGCCACCAGGCGCGGCCAATAGCCTTTGATCTCGTCGGGGACGTGATAATTCAAGTTGTTGGCGTGGACTTCTTCCAGCGGGACGGGCCGCAGCTCGTGGCGGATGAGCACGGCTTGACGGCCGAGGCGCTCCAGCCAATGGACGACCTGTTGCGGATTGGCCACGCTGCCGCTCAGGAGAAGAAGTTGCGTGCGGGGCGGCGCCAGGGCGATGGCCAGTTCGTAATTCAACCCGCGCTCCTGGTCGCCGAGCATCTGGTATTCGTCCACCACCAGCAGGGCCGGACCGTCGCCGCGGATGAGGCGGTGCTTCTGGGTTTCCAGGGTGGCGACCACGACATGGGCGCCGAGGTTCTCGCTCAGATCGCCGGTGGCGATGCCCACGTCCCAGCCGCGCGCGCGCCATTCGGCCAGTTTGTCATTGGCCAGGGCGCGGGTGGGAACGGTATAGACGGCCTGGCCGCGATTTTTGCCCTGCTTGGACCAAAGTTCAAAAATCAAGGTCTTGCCCGCGCCGGTGGGGGCCTGGACCACCACGTCCTTGCCCCCGCGCAAGGCGGCAATTGCCTCCTGCTGCCAGAGATCGGGGATGATGACCTGCTGGAGGGCAGGGAGATTTTCCAACGGTTGCGCAATCGAAGGCACGGGGAAAGCATAGCCTGAATCTGATTTTCGGAAACGTGGAATTTTACAATTTACGATTTATGGTCGGTGATGCGCCGGACAGGGGGCTTCAGTTTGGCCAGTTTCATTGAAACCCCTTTCTCCGCCTTTTTTCCGCGTTTGACTTAAGGGGTGGGGAAAATTACACTAAAGGGAATGTTGGCAGTTGAATCCAGTACGGTTGCCGCTCGTGTTTCCTCCTCGCCGCCCAAATTGTCTCCGGGCTGGAAGGAGATCGTGGAGTCGGTCGAGCCGTTCTTGCAGGGCGTGGGAAGCCGGCTGATGGCGCAAATTGATGAATTTGAGCCGCAAATCGTCCCCTACGCCCAGTATGCGCTCACGGCGCGGGGCAAGCAGTTGCGGCCTGTGCTCGTGGCCCTGAGCGGCGAGGCGGCGGGCCAGTTGAATGACTCCCACCTGACGGTGGCGGTGATCATCGAAATGGTGCATCTGGCCACGCTGGTGCATGACGACATTATTGATGAGGCGGATTTGCGGCGGGGCCGGCCCAGCCTGGCGGCCAATTGGGGCAATGAAGTCTCGGTGCTCCTGGGAGACTGTCTTTTTGCCCACGCCTTGAAACTGGCCGCCAGTTTTCCAACGCCGGAAATTTGCCGCGAGGTCGCCTCGGCCACCAACACGGTTTGCGCCGGGGAAATTTTGCAGACGCGGAGCCGGGGGAATTTCGAGGTGGCGCGGAGCCACTATTTCAAGGTGCTGGCCATGAAGACGGGAGAGCTTTTTGCCTTGTCGTGCGATCTGGGCGGCCTTCTCAGCCATGCCACCCTGCCGCGGCGGGAGGCGTTGCGGCAATACGGCCTGGCGCTGGGCACGGCCTACCAATTGTATGATGATTGCCTGGACGTGCTGGGTTCGGAGGCGGCGACCGGCAAATCCCTCGGCGCCGATCTGGCCAAAGGGAAAATGACCCTGCCGGTGATCGTCGTGCGCGACCGGGCGACGCCGGGGGACCAGAATCAATTGCGGCAATGGCTGCAAAACTGGGAGCCGGCATACATGCCCGGGGTGGTGGGACTGATGGAAAAATACGGGGCGTTTTCCGAAACCCGGACGGTGATCCAGCACTATTTGTTGGCGGCGCGGCAGGCCCTGGCGGCGTTGCCCGCGTCGGAGGGGCGGGCGAAGCTGGCGGGATTGACGCATTTTTTAGCGGAACAAATGGCGGCGCTGGGGGTTGAGTATGAGAACTAATTATATTGGCCACGCCAATCACGTCCTACGAAAGCCGAACTCATAAAACCCACGCAAGTCCTGTGCGTCGAAGCGCCGGATGCCAGCCCGGCGCCCCAGCCGGAGGACGATCTGGCGCTGGTCAGACGCGCCCAGCAGGAGGACATGTCGGCCTACGACGAACTGGTGCGGCGGTATCAGGAACGGATTTACGCCACGGTCTATCACATGACGTCCAACCACGAGGACGCCAACGACCTGGCGCAGGAGGCGTTCATCAAGGCCTACCGTGCCCTCAAATCGTTCAAGGGCGATTCGAGTTTTTACACCTGGGTGTATCGCATCGCCGTGAACAAGACCATCAACTTCCTCAAACAGCGCAAGAACCGGGTGCAGATGAGCTTGAACGACATGGACTTCAACGCGGAGCACGACCCCACCCTGGTGGCGCTGATCTCCCATAATACGCCGCGGCGGGACCTGGGCCTGTTGGAATTGCAGGAAAAATTGAACACGGCCATGCAGAAACTGTCAGAACACCACAGAATGGCCGTGGTATTGCACGACATCCAGGGGCTTTCGCACGAGGAAATCGGGGCGATCATGGATTGCAATGTGGGCACAGTTCGTTCGCGGCTGTTCTACGCGCGGCAGCAGTTGCAGGCTTATTTAACGGATTACTTGAAATAAGTCGAAACAGGCCAAAATAAGTCGAAATAAGTCGAAATAAGTCGAATTGGCCGAAATGAGCCGAATAGGCCGAATCAGCGGAAATAAGCGGAATTTAATTGAAATGAACAACATGGACCCGGAACCGAGACAGATGGAGAAGGTGCAGAGAATCATCGCCTTGAAACGCTATGAGCAGCCGCCGCCGGGTTATTTTCACCTGCTGCCGGACCGGATCATGAACCGGATCGAAAAGGGCGAGGGCAAACCCAGTTTTTGGGAAAACTGGTTCTCCGAGTTCACCATCCGGCCCGCCCTGGCTTATGCTTTTGGTCTGACGGTTTGCGGCGCGGTGACCCTGGGACTGGTTTACTCCCCCGGAAACGCCCTCTCCGCCTCCACCAGCGCAAGCCTGCCGTCCTCTGAATCCGCCTGGGCCGTCGCCTCGGCCGGTATGACTTTGGCCAGTGAAACCGGGCCATCCCATGTCCTGCATGCGCCCGGCTGGCTCGGCAGCACCAATCCCGTCACGACCCCCCACGCCACCGCTTCCCTCTTTGAGACGACGGAAGCGCGGGTGGTTCCAGTCTCCTTCTACAGGGATAATTAGGCGGCGGGAGAAGAGGCCGGCCCCGTTGGTCCCTCGGCAAACACTGGTTAAACTTCCTCAGAATAGCCAAACGCCCGGCAGTAGGGGGCAAGGCCCGCCTGGAGTGGCGCCAGGGCCTCCGCATAGTGTTCCCAGCGCCTGACCGCCCGATCATAGACCGGCTTGGTTACGTCGTGGTAGGTCGGCGCGAAGACGAATTTTTGGCGGGCCGTCTCGTAATAGGCCGCCTGTTGTTCATGCCACGACAGCCCCAGGAATTCCGTCACCCGCCGCCCCGCCGCCTCCAAATTGCGCACCACGTCCTCATAGCGCGTTTCGATCCAATCGAAACCGCCCAGGTCCTTCAAGCGCAACCAGGTGTCCATGCAGTCGGCATAGAACCTGGCCGTGCCTTCGAGACTGAGGAAGTTGGCGTTCGGCGCGGTCAACGCGAGATTTTGGAAGAAGCAACTGATGAGGATGTCCCGCGGATCGCGCAAAGTGACGATGATTTTGGAATGGGGAAAGAGACGGAGCCAGACATGGAGCGACGCCGTGAGCGAGGGATTTTTGTCCAGCAACAATTTGCCGTCCGGCTCGTCGGGCATCTCGCGCAGGAGACTTTTGAAATAGCGCTGGATCAAATTGGCCCGCGCGGAGGGAGCCAGGGCGTTGAGGGAGTTGACGGTCGGCCCTTTGGCGGCCTGTGGCGGGGCCAGCGTGTTCAAAACCTCCTGCGCGAAGGACTCCGGCTCGTCAAAGACCAGAATCTCCGGATGCGCGCCAAGAATTTGTTCCACCAGCGTCGTGCCGCTGCGCGGCGGGCCGCCCAAAAACGCGAGGGAATGCGGGCGGGGTTCGGCGTCGGCTTTCTCGCGCCAGCGCCGGATGGTCTCCGGTTTCAAGGCCGCGACCAACTCGCGCCGCGCGCGATCCATCTTGTCATAAGTCTGTTGCAGCGAGGCGGTGTCGGCCCTCTGCCGGACCAGCGTCTTGGCCTCGACCAACCAGCGCATCGCCTCCGGGTAGCGCCCGAGCGCGTCGAGCACGACGCCGAGCAGGTGGCAGGCGGAACATTTGACATCCGGGTCCCGCAAATCGCTCGCGAGCAAGTCGCGCAAGGCGGTCTCCGCCTCCCCGTTGAGTCCTTGGCGATGCAATAAAAACGCCCTGAAATAGAGCGCCCGGCTGTCGTGCGGATGCCGGGCCAGGCAGGCCTCGGCACAAGCCCACGCTTCGTCCAGCCGGCGATCCCGCTCCAGCCAGGCGGCCAGGCTGAGGCTCCCATGCGCCGAGGAAGGGTCCGCCGCCGCCGCGCGTCGGAAACACTCGTTTGCCTCTTTGAGGCGGCGCAGCCGGTGGTATTGTTGACCGATGGAAACAAGCAGAGCCGAATCGTTGGCGGCCAGTTCCGCCGCGCGCGCGCAGGCCTGGCCGGCCAGCGCGAAATCCAGGTCGCCCGCCGCCGCGATGCCCAACTCCGCCCACAACTGCGGCACTGTGGGGAACTGTTTTACCAGATTGCGGTAGGTGGTCAGGGCGGGGGCATGGCGGCCCTGGAGCAGATGTTGTTGAGCCGATTGCCAGGCAGCCACAGCACGAGGCGCGCGCTGCAACTTTGCGAGGTCATCCACCGGATCGCCGGGGGTGTTTTCAGCCATAACACCTTGTCATTGATGGAATTTGTAAGGGATCGCCTTTAAAAATGCAAGGGAAAACCTTACATGTTTCAGAAATGGGAATCCGCCGTTGCTGAAGACTGGTGGGGATTGGTTTTAGGATTGGCTGCGGTCCGAGGGAGTGCCGAATTCAACCACGGATGGCCCGGATTGCGCGGATGTTGAGGAATACGTGCCGCCGGAGGGAGGACAGACAAGCCGCGAAGAAGCGCAAAACTCACAAAACGTTTGGGATTGCTCGCCGCCCGTCCCTTGCCGAATGTTCTAAACGGGGGGGGGACAACTTGTCCCCCCCTTGGCTTGGAGTTGGACACGGCTGTCCCCTGCGGCAGTTCAACCACACCGTTGGAGCAACGCCCATGAGAACGCCGCAAAAACCGCCAAAACTATTGTTGATCCATTTAATTTGAACCGACGGGCAGAGTGAAAGATTTGTCGCGCGGCGAACGGGCGGGGCTTTGTCGAAGAGGCGAGGCGGGATGAAAAAAATGCTTGCTATTGGCGCATAAATGGGCTTAGATAATAACTGTAATCAGGAGGAACGAAGACCAATGAGACTGCGAGAATTAATTCAGATAATGCTTTTGCCAATGTCTTTTGGGCCCGCGATTGCGCGGGCGCAAACGGGGCCGGTCATCACGCAGCAACCGACCAACCAGATCGCGCTTATCGGAAGCAGTGTCAATTTCGGCGTGGCCGTTTCCGGCGCCGGCCCTTTCACCTACCAATGGGAGTTTAATGGCGCAAAGCTGACAAACAATATCAGTCTGGCAAACAGCATCATCACCACCGTGGCCGGAAACGGAACGTCCGGGTATTCCGCCGACGGCGGCTATGCCACCAATGCGCAGCTTGATTATCCCGTCAGTGTCAGTGCCGATGTTTTTGGAAACATCTTCATTGCGGAGTACTTCAACAACTGCATCCGCGAAGTGGGAACCAATGGCCGCATCACCACGGTGGCCGGAAACGGAACGGGAGGGTTTTCCGGCGATGGCGGCTACGCCACCAATGCAAATTTGAACCATCCCACCTCCGTGGCCGTGGACGTCTTTGGAAACATCTTCATTGCGGACTACGGCAACGAGCGCATCCGCGAAGTCGGGACAAACGGTTTGATCACCACCGTGGCCGGCAACGGAACGGTCGGATATTCCGGCGATGGCGGCTACGCCACCAATGCCCAGTTCGGCGACCCTCTTTTTTACGAGAGCGGGCCTTATGGCGTGTGTCTGGACGCTGTCGGAAACATCTTCATTGCGGACTCGGTCAACGGGTGTATCCGCAAAGTGGGAACCAACGGCATTATCACCACCGTGGCCGGAAACGGATGGGAAGGTTTTTCGGGCGATGGCGGTTACGCCACCAATGCTGAGTTGTATAATCCTCTCAGCATGACAGTGGACACCTCCGGCAACCTGTTCATTGCCGATCTCTACAACCATCGCATCCGGGAAGTGGGGACGGATGGGATTATTACCACGATGGCGGGGAATGGCACTGCTGCTTACTTCGGGGATGGCGGCCAAGCGACCAACGCGAGCCTGGATCAGCCTGGAGGTGTGGCTGTGGACGCCTACGGCAACGTCTTCATTGCGGACTGCGACAACAACCGCATCCGTCGAGTGGACAATAACGGCATCATCACCACGCTGGCGGGAACTGGAACCGGGGGTTATTCCGGCGATGGCGGCACGCCGACCAATGCCGAATTGAATCAACCGCAAAGCGTGGCTTTGGACGGTTTGGGCAACCTGATCATCGCGGATTCGACGGACAACCGGATTCGAAAAGTCTCCGATTTGTATCAAGCCAACCAACCATCACTCACCTTCACCGACGTGGCATTTGCCAACGACGGCAGTTATGACGTGGTGGTTTCCAACGCTTATGGCTCAGTCACCAGCAGCGTGGCGACCTTGTTCGTCGTGGCGCCAGCCGCGATTACGGCGCAACCGCAAAGCCAGACCGTGTTGGCCGGAACCAACGTGACGTTCTGCGTGACGGCAGGTGGGATACCGCAGGTTTATTATCAATGGTATTGGGCCTCCAATTTACTGCCCGACCAGACCAATAGCACGCTTTCCCTGGTTGGGGTGAGCCTGACAAACGCGGGCAACTACCAGTTGGTGGTGACCAACCTCTATGGATCGGCGACCAGCAGCGTGGCGGCATTGACGGTCTTGGCGGCTGCAATTACCGCCCAACCGCAAAGCGGGCACGTATCCATCGGAAGCAACGCCACCTTCAGTGTCGCGGCCACCGCGACAGCGTCGCTGGGCTATCAATGGTATTTCGACGCGGCAGTTCTGTCCGGCCAGACCAACAGCACGCTTTCCCTGGTTGGGGTGAACCAGACCAACGCGGGCAATTATCAGGTGGTGATGACCAACATATATGGATCGGTGACCAGCAGCATGGCGATCTTGCTTGTGGGGTACCCACTAATCATTACAGCGCAACCCACCAACGAGATCGGGGTCATAGGAGGAGCCGTCAACCTCAATGTGTCTGTTTCCGGGACCGGGCCATTCACCTACCAATGGCAATTCAACGGGACAAACCTTCCAAACGGCATCATCACCACCGTGGCAGGTGGCGGCAGAGGCGGCGATGGCGGTGCGGCGACCAACGCCGGATTGGAGCTTCCTGACGGAGTGGCTGTGGACGCTTGGGGAAATGTATTCATCGCCGATACCGGCGACTTCCGCATTCGGGAAGTAGGAACCGACGGCATCATCACCACTGTGGCGGGCGGCGGCAATGGTGGCGACGGCAGCGCGGCGACTAACGCTAATGTGGGTCACGTTTACGGAATGGCTGTGGACGCCAACGGCAACTTGTTTATTACCGCAGGCGACTACATCCGGGAAGTGGGAACGAACGGCATCATCATCACTGTGGCGGGTGGCGGCAAAGGCGGCGTCAGCCTCGGCGATGGCGGTGCGGCGACTAACGCTTATCTGGCTCCGACTTACGGAGTGGTTGTGGACGCCAACGGCAACTTGTTCATTGCCGCAGGCAACCGCATCCGGGAGGTTGGAACGAACGGCATCATCACCACTGTGGCGGGCGGCGGTCATGGCGTCGGGCTTGGCGATGGCGGTGCGGCGACCAATGCTAATGTGGCTATGATTTACGGTGTGGCTGTGGACGTCTTTGGAAACATATTCATTACAGACACGGAAAACAGTCGCATCCGAAAAGTGGATGCCAGTGGCATCATCACCACCGTGGCGGGTGGCGGCTATGGCGGCGATGGTGGTCCGGCGACCAACGGCTATCTGCACTACCCTCGTGGAGTGACTGTGGACGGCCTTGGAAACCTATTCATTGCAGACACCGGCAACAGCCGCATCCGAGAAGTCAACGCCAACGGCATCATCACCACCGTGGCGGGGCGTGGGACAGAAATTTTTGGCGGCGATGGCGGCTTGGCGATCAACGCCAGCTTGGATGAGCCTTCCGGTATGGCTGTGGACGCTTCCGGAAATCTGTTCATTGCAGATAGCGGCCACAGCCGCATCCGTAAAGTTGTCTTCCAAGGGCCAAGCCTTGCGCTCACGAATGTGGCCGCCAGCAACGCCGGGAGTTACGACGTGGTGGTGACGGGGCCTTTCGGCAGCGTGACCAGCAGCGTTGCCACGATAACCACGGTATTCCCGGCGGGCATTACCGCGCAACCGCAGCCCCAAGTGGCGCTGTTGGGAAGCAACGCGACCTTCAACGTTATAGCCGGTGGGACAGGAACGCTGTTCTATCAATGGTATTTTGGCGGCGTACTATTGCCAGACCAGACCAATACCACTCTGGTGCTCAGCAACGTCAGTTCCAACAGCGCAGGCTATTACCAGGTGGTGATCACCAACCTTTACGCATCGGTGACCAGCATTATGGCGGCATTGTCGGTCGTGGCGCCCACATTACAGCCGCAGAGCCAGGAGGTTATGGCCGGAAGCACTGCCAAGCTGAGCCTCACAGTTTTCGGTTCCGGCCCATGGACCTACCAATGGCAATGCAACGGGACGAACCTTCCGAACAACATCATCATCACGGTTGCTGGGGGTGGAACTGGAAGTCTTGGGGACGGCGGTCCCGCCACTAATGCGAGCACAGACTATACCAGTGGCGCGGCGGTGGACCGATGCGGGGAGTTTTTTTTCGCAGACAGCGGAAGCGAGCGCATCCGGAAAGTAGGCACCAACGGCATCATCACCACCGTGGCGGGGAATGGGGTGGGCGGTTATTCCGGCGATGGCGGCGCGGCGACGAACGCGAACCTGGACAGCCCTGCCGGACTAGCAGTGGACGCATACGGAAACTTGTTCATCGTCACAGACAATTTCATCCGCAAGGTGAACACCAACGGCATCATCACCACTGTGGCGGGTGGGGGCGTAGGCGGCGAGACATTGTTGTATCCTTCCGGCGTGGCTGTGGACGCCTACGGCAACCTGTTCATTGCAGACAGCGGGAACAACCGCATCGTGGAAGTCGAAGCCAATGGCATCGCCACCACCGTGGCGGGGAATGGGAAGAGTGGGCCTGGCAGTTACTCCGGCGATGGCGGCGCGGCGGCGAATGCGGAGTTGAACTACCCTTCCGGCGTGGCTGAGGACGCCTACGGAAACTTGTTCATCGCCGACTTTGACAACAGTCGCATTCGCAAGGTGGACACCCATGGCATCATCACCACCGTGGCGGGAAATGGGGCGTTTGCTTACTCCGGCGATGGTGGCCAGGCCACGAACGCGAGCTTGTATCAGCCTTGGGATGTGGCTGTGGACGCTTACGGCAACCTGTTCATTGCGGACACCGGAAACTTCCGCATCCGAGAAGTGGAAGTCGGCGGCATCATCACCACCGTGGCAGGGAATGGGGCCTTTGGTTACTCCGGCGATGGCGGCGCGGCGACGAACGCGAACCTGGACTACTCTTCCGGAGTAGCCGTGGACGCCTACGGAAACTTGTTCATCGCCGTCAACAACCGCATCCGGGAAGTTGTCGTCCAGGGGCCGAACCTTGTGCTCACGAATGTGGCCGCCAGCGACGCCGGGAGTTACGACGTGGTGGTGACGGGTCCTTGCGGCAGCGTGACCAGCAGCGTTGTCGCCCTGACAGTCCTGTTGCCGCCGCAGAATTTGAGCGCCAGCCTGAGTCCCGGACAGGGCGTGCAATTTCAATTCACCGGGACACCGGGCCGCGCCTACGTCCTTCTGGCGACGACCAATCTGGCGCCGCCGATCTATTGGCAGCCCGTCGTCACCAACTTTGCCGACACCAACGGGAACTGGACATTCACCGACACCAACATAGGGGCCAATCCCGCCCGATTCTACCGCGCCATGCTGCCGTAGAGGTTGCTTGGCTCTCTTGTTGGCCACTTCAAGATCAGAATCAGAAGAGGCATCGAGTTGCAAGGGGAAATGGAGGACTCTGGCGGCGGTTTGGGGCGGGACAAGTTGGCGGGACAAGACGACGCGGCAAACCCATGTTTAATCTTCGGCGGCGGGGAGGGCAAGCCGGCGGATTTAGGCCGCCAATTTCCCTCTTCGGGGGAAACGTCCGCAAACGGCGTCGTCCACCCAAATGTCTTCCTCCAACTCTTCCCAGCGCAAGGCCAAACCACCTAAACGAGGCGTGACCTTTTTAAGAAGCTTCTGCGGCGCATTGGCCAGCAACGGAGATTTCGAGGCGGGAAAAGTGACATGTCTTCCGTCGGCGAGCTCTAAGCAAACTTGCCGGGCATGGATCCAGCAGCGCACGGCTGCGGTTTCTGGCATGGTTTCAGTGGCCATGACTTTGAATATATCTCTCGATTAGAAACTGGCAATGCAGATGACACCCCGACCGCGGCGAATGCCTCTAAATCCCTGAAAGCCATTGGAATTCAGCAACCTGCAGGCGCCATGTTTCTTTGCCAATCCACTTCAAGGTGATTTCCTTTTTCGCAAAGATGGACCACGGATTTCCTGGAGCCAAAATATCACGGCTCGACAGAGTCTTGCCCTCCCGCACCCTCTGCCCACTTGGTGGGGCGTGGAATATCACGGCTCGACAGAGTCTCGCCCTACCATCGTGCGAGGGAATTGGCAAACCGCGTGGTGGTGTGGTATCGAGACGCGCCCGTTTTTTTTGGGGGGGGGCGCCCTTGGAGTCTTGACGCAATCGCGCGCGAAGATATGATCTTGAGAGTGAGTCTGACGAAGAGCCTAAAAACGAATTCTCCCTTGCCCGGGCCAGGCAACGCAGCCGCCTTGAAACAACGAATTCGGGCATCGGGTCCGCAAGCCAGGGCGGCGTTCTGGCTGGCTTTGCTGCTGGCGTGCGCGGGACGGGCGCAGGCGTTGAATGTGACGGTCAACAGCGCGGCGGACACGCACGCGGCGAACCTGGGCACCGGCACGGATGCCGCCGGCCATGTTTCGCTGCGCTCGGCGCTGGAGGCGGCCGATAACGCGGGCAAGACCATCACCATCACCCTCCCCGATCCCAATAGCGTCGCCAATAACCCCAGCACCAATCACGAGTATGACCTGACGCTGGGGGAGATCCAGATCGGCAACAACGCGGAGTCCATCACCATCGTCGGCAGCGGCGGGCCGGGCAGCGTCCGGGTCCGGATGACCCCGGCAAACCCGGATCGCATCCTGTTCATCAACCCGCCCGGCACGGTCAGTAATGTATTCACCATTATATCGAACGTGACGTTTTGGGGAGGAACAACGACGTCCGATCCGTATGGCGGCGGGGCGATATCCGGCGGGGGACCCGGCAATGCGCTGACCATTCACAATTGTGTTTTTGAAAGCAACTCGGCGCCGCCGGGCAACGGCGCGGGCGGGGCGGTCAATTTTGCGGGCGGCGGCAGCCTTTGGATTGACAGCAGCACTTTCAGCAACAACCAGGATCAGGATGGCGCCAGCCTGGGCGGCGGGGCGGTATTCTATTTCCTCCAGAGTTCGGCGAATCTGACGGGCAGCCTCGCCATTTCCGGCTGCACGTTCACGAATAACAGCGCGGCGGCGACGAACGCGGCTCTCGCCGGCGGCGGCGCCATCGGCATTGAGGCCCAGAGCGGGGCGGGCGGCCAGACCTTTTCGGCCAGCATCCACAATAACAATTTCCTGGGCAACCGCGCGCCGTCGGCCAACGGGGGGGCGGTGATGGTCAACAATGGCTTCGCGGCGGCGAACACGGTTCTGGTCAACTTCAACCGATTTTTTGGAAACACGGCGGACGGCTCCAGCAACGCGGCGCTGGCCAGCATCAACGCCAAGGGCAGCGTAAACGCCACGAATAATTGGTGGGGCTGCAACAGCGGGCCGGGAGGGTGCGGCGACTCCGCCGGCATGATTGGCAGCGGCTCCGGCGGCACGCTGACCCTGGCGCCGTGGATCGAACTCACCAATAGCGTCAGCGCGGGGACGGTCCTTGTCAATCAAAGCGCGACCCTGACCGCCGGTTTTCTGGAAGACTCCAATGGCTCGAATCTTTTCCCAACCAACTTGTCGGCCCTGGCCGGTGTGCCGATCACCTTTGGCAGCACGGCGCTGGGTTCGATCTCCGGCTCGCCAGGGGCGATCCAGACGGACGGAACGGCGAGCGCCACATTCACCGCCGGAGGGACGAACGGGACGGCGCAGGTGAGCGTGGTCTTGGACAATGCCACGTTGACCAGCGAAATCACGATTGGCCAGCCGCCATCCTTCACCAGCGCGGCCAAGGCAACGTTCCTGGAGGGAAGCAGCAATGGGTTCACGGTGAGCGCCAGCGGTTTTCCGGCGCCCACTTACATTTGGAACAACGCGCTGGCGCCCTCCAGTGGCGTGACGTTCGACACCAACACCGGAGTTCTGTCCGCCACGCCCGGGGCGGGCGCGGCCACGAATTACGTGTTGAGTTTCACGGCCAGCAATGGAGTGCCGCCCAACGCGACCCAGATTTTCACCTTGACAATCGGCACACCGCCGTCCTTCGGCAGCGCCACCAACGCGAGTTTTCCCGCGAGCAACCCGGGCGCATTCACGGTGACGGCGGCGGGGGACCCCCAACCGGCATTGAGCCTGAGCAGCGGCGCGCTGCCTGGCGGCGTGAGTTTTCACGCGGATACCGGCCTGCTGAGTGGCACGCCCGCCGCGGGCGCCGGCGGGATATACCCGTTGGTGTTCACCGCCAGCAACAACCTGAGCGCGGCCAGCCAAAGCTTTACCCTGACGGTGACCCAACCGCCCGCCATCACCAGCGCCGGCAGCACGTTTTTCACTGTGGGCGGCGCGGGCGCATTCACGGTGAGCGCGAGCGGTTTTCCGGCGCCGACGCTCAGCGCGAGCGGGGCGCTGCCCGGCGGGGTGACATTCAACGCCGGGCTTCTGTCCGGCACGCCCGCGGCCGGCGCCAACGGCAGTTACCCGCTGGTGTTCACCGCCAGCAATGGAGTGGCGCCCAACGCGACCCAGAATTTCACCTTGACGGTCGGCACGCCGCCGTTCTTCACCAGCGCCACCAACACCAGCTTCCCGGCGGGCGGGTTTGGAACGTTCACGGTGACGGCCTTGGGGGATCCCCAACCGGCGTTGAGCCTGGTCAGCGGCCTGCTGCCTGGCGGCGTGAGCTTTCACCCGGACAGCGGCATCCTTGGCGGCACGCCCATTGCGGGCAGCGCCACGAACTACCCGCTGGTCTTCACCGCCAGCAACGGCGTTGGCGCCGTGACCGAAAGCTTTACACTGGCGGTGACTCAGCCGGCCGTCATCACCAGCACCAACAACATCCAGTTCACCGTGGGCGGCGCGGGCACGTTCACGGTCACCGCCAGCGGGTTTCCGCCGCCAATTCTCAGCGAGAGCGGCGCGCTGCCCGGCGGGGTGACGTTCAATGCCAGCACCGGGGTCCTGGCCGGCACGCCCGCCGCGGGCACCGATACGAATTACGCGTTGGTCTTCACCGCCGCCAACACCTCCGGCACCAACACACAGAACTTTACGCTGACGGTGACGCAGCCCCCCGCATTTACCAGCGACAACAAAGCGACGTTCATCGTGGGCAATCCCGGATCGTTTACGGTGACGGCCAGCGGGTTTCCGGCGCCGGCTCTGAGCGAGAGCGGCGCGCTGCCCGCCAATGTTGCGTTCAACGCCGGCAACGGGCTTCTGGCCGGCACGCCCGCGGCGGGCGCCAGCGGGACTTACGCGCTGGTGTTCACCGCCGCCAACGGAGTCGCGCCCAACCGGACGCAGAACTTCACCTTGACGGTCCTGGCGTCCAACACGATCACGGCGAGCCTGAATGGCAATGAGTTTCATCTCATTTTCACCGGGGCGCCGGGGCAGAGCTATTATGTGCAAACCGCGGGAGCGGTGACAGGGCCATTCACAGACGCGCCGCCGGCCCTCACGGCTGATTCGTCGGGGCTGGTGCAATACACGACCAACGCGCTTTCATCCGGTCAACAATACTTTCGGGTCAGGAGCGGGCCTTGACCGCCGAAGAGGACCCCGGCAATTGTGCAATAATCATAGCGGTCAATTGTTGCAAGGCGGGCGCCACAGCGCGGCCGTCGTCGGAATGCAAACTTCCGATTTTGTGGTGGACCAGCCGGTGGTCAATCGTAATCAGTTTCGTCAGGCGAACCGTGGAGGGTCGCGGCAAGCCGATTTCCGACCAGCGATTCAAGGCAACATCGGATGATTCGCGCGGCGGATGCGTCGTGATGCGCGCCATCAAAAGATCCACGGCGCCGCTGGCCAGCACCAACGCCGGGCGGCGTTTTCGCGTTTGAAAATCAGAGAACGGGAATTCGACCGAAACCACGTCGCCGACCTTAAATGCGGTCATAGATTGCGTCATCCGGCGAATCGTCCTGGAAAAAACGCTCGAGGGCGAGCCGCTGCCAGTCCAGGTCTTCCGTGTCGCGCCCGATTAATTGCGGCATGTCTTTGTAAAGTCGAAGACGATCCGGCAAAGGCAATGTCTCGATAGCCTCCTCGATTTCATGCAATGTTTTCATCGGTTCACCACAAAATTGATAACTCATCGCCTGGAAAAATTCAAGGGCAAAGAATTGTTGCCGAATTCCCTCTGCGGAAAACTTCCTTGACAGCGGGAGGCGGGGCGGGGAGACTCTTGTGGTATGACCGATACTGATCTGGCTTTGTGGGGACTCTGGATCGTGCCGCTGGGACTGGCGATTTGCTTTTCCCCGGCCCTGATCGTCTGGCTGCGCGAGGAATGGCGCGCCGGCGACAAAGACAAGAAGAAATAATTTTCGCGCGGCGGGCCGTTTTCCATCACGGCCGCAGGAGGATCGTCCCGGCGTTGGTGGTGGTGAGGAAAAATCCGCCGGCGTTGGTCTGACTTTGCAGAACCGCTCCCGAACCCGCGGTGGTGGGCTTCGGCTTCCCGTTATTGTTGCCAAAAGTCAGTGTCAGCAGACCCGTCTTCGGAGCGATCGAGCCGGTCAATGAATTGGTCGGGGCGCCGGCCGGCTTTACCAGGGCGCTGCTGGTGTTCACCGAGACGTTGGTGAAGAGGAGGGAAAGGCTGGTGTTGGAGATCACCAACTGTCCATCAGTCAAGGATATGGCGGGGGTCCTGGGCGGCGGGTTGGTCCAAAGGGCGGTTTGCAGGGAGAGCAGGTTTGTGAACCCGTTGGTATAAAGGGCGGGCGCGGGCGAGGGTTTCTTAATCCAGACCAGGGCGTTGGGCAGCGGAGGGGCATCCAGATTGGTCAGGTTGATCCATCCCAAAAGCAGGCCGGTGTTCCCGTAAAGGCTGTGATAGACCGGAATGTTGCCGGCCTTGGTCGCGGGCACATTCTGGGTAAAAGCGGCTCCGTCCGCCAGCGTGACGCTGAGGGTGACGGCGCCGGCATGGTTGGTGATGAGGGCAAAACCATCGCCGGGGGGCGTGCCGGCGGGGGCGCCGGCCGGCGGGGAAAAGAGCGCGGTGTACTCCGCCGAGGGCAGGGTGCTGCCCGCGAAATCGGCCAACAAAGAGGCGGTCCCCCGGGTGTTGGAAACCGTTCCCAGGATTTGCTGGTTGGTCAGTAATAATTGGACCCGCAACGGCCCGCCGGGCGCGGAAGCAGGCCCGGCGTTGGTGGCGGCGTGGCCGGAGGCATCAAACTTGCCGCTGATAGTGTAACTCTGGCCCGCGATCAACAGTTTGCCGCTGTAAACGCCGGTCCTGGCCAGGGTCAGGCCGCTGAGCATTCCGGCGGGGTTTGCACTGACCGCGTTGGCGTTGTAGAACAATCCATTGTAGGTGCCAGCCGTGGCGACGGCGAAATTGGCTGTCAAGATCAGATTGCTGGTCATGATAAACTTGAGGGTCGGATTGGTGCTGGTGATGCCTGTGCTGGCGACCCAGTTGTTGAACACGGAAAACGGATCCGGCATGGCGGTGACCGAATAGCCCTCGCCGAGATTGAGCGACGCGCCGTCGGCGGGGAGCGCGTCGCCGGGCGCCGAAGCTGTGGCGCTGAACGCGCCGTTTCCCGCTCCGTTGCTTTTGAGGCTCAAGGGAGCGGACACTTTGTAAAAGAACGCGCGGGAAAATTTGGCGGATGGGTTGCCCGAAAAATCCTGGCTTTGCACCGCCAGAGTATTCGTGCCGGGGGACAAAGCCTGGAGGATTGACCAATTGACGAGCGCGCCGCTGCCAGGCGTGAGCGTGGCTGTGCCGTTGGTGTGCGAACCGGTGTAAAGATTGGTCAGCCAGAAGAGCACATTGGTGACCAGCACGTTGTCGGCGGCGGTTCCATTGAGCACGGGCGATCGGGTGCGCGCGCTGGCTAACGGCGTGGAGATGGAAACGGTGGGGGCGGTCTTGTCTTTCGCCACTGTCAAAATCGCGGCAGTGCTGTTGGTCGGGCCGGAGGCGTTGGTGACAAGGACGGAATAAGTTCCGGCATCATTGGTGGTGGCCCGGTTGATGCTGAGAACATTGCTGGTGGAACCGGAGATTTTGCCGGGGAGGTCGGTTAGAATTGTTTTGTTTTTGAGCCATTGGTAGGCTGGCGCGGGGCCTCCGGTGGCGGTCACGCTGAGGGTCGCGGTCAATCCGGCCAGCACACTGAGTGACTTGGGTTGCGCCGTGATGTGAACGGGCGAGATGACGGTCAGCACGGCCACCGCGCTGGTTGTCACCCCGATCAGCGTGGAGCTGCCAACCAGCACGGAATAAGAGCCGGCATTGGTCAAGGCCAATTTTGTGAGCGTCAAGGTGTCGGTCCAAGCGCCGGAAAGATTGGCGCCGTCGGCAAGATTGGTTCCGTTCAACTGCCATTGGTAACCGAGAGGCGCGGCATTGGCGCTGGCAGCGGTGGCTGCAAACACGACCGTGGAGCCGAGGTTGGTTATGGTATCAGAGGAGGCTAGGGTGACAACCGGCGCGGAGCCGCTGGTGGAAATTGGATTGGCTTCATAGGCCCCGATGGAAGTCGGCGTGCCCCTGAGTTGAAAAGCCCCATCGGTGGCCGGAAAACTGATGCCCGGAATGCCGGGGATCACTCCAATGGCGGGGCTGCCGCCGGAGAAGGAGAGAGTTTGCAGGGTTGCAGCCGAAGCGCTGCCCGGCACGCCGACAACGGTACTGCCAGGAGCGACCAAGGCGGTGACGAGCAAGGGATCCTCATTGTTAGTGCTATGGGTCGAAGCGGCGAACGCGACGCTGGTGTCAGAACTAATGTTGTAGCCCAGGTCGGTGATGCCCCCGGAGCAATTGGTCCCGGTGCCGGAAACGCTATTGGTCGTTGAGACCGGGGTGGTGGTGGTGACGATGTTGGTTTGGAAGTTGGTGGTGACCAGAGGGGGGATTAGGTTCAAATTGGTGGAGTAGTTGGTGGTGACGGTGATGTTGGTGACCGTGACGTTGGTGGTGATGATGATGAAGGTGTTGGTGGTGCCGCCGGAAAGAATGGAGCCGCCCATTTTCAAAATGCCCGACACCCGGGCCAGGTCCCATCCCGCGGCGGAGCCGGCCGTCAAGATATTGTCGCTCAGGGTGCAATTGCGCAATTGGGCGAATGTGGTTGCGCTGGCCAGGCCGCCCCCAGCCGCGAAACTGCCCGAACCGCCGGTACAGGAGTTCTCAAAGAAGGTCGTGTTCTCAATGTAGTTGGACACCGTAGAGCCGGAGAGTTCAAGACCGCCGCCCCCGGCCACGCCGCCAGACTGGGAGCCGCCGCCGGCGCCGGCGGAAACCGAGTTGGCGGAGAAAAGGCAATTGGTCATGCGGAGCGGGCCTGAAGCCTGGACGGCGCCGCCAAGGCTGCTGCCGCCGGTGCCGTCGGAACTGCCGTTGCCACTGCCGGAGAAGGGAGCCGCGGCGCTGGATCCGCCAGTGCCGCCGCTGCCGGCCACGCAACTGTTCCCCACAAACTCCGTCGCCAAGACCAGGCTGCTGGCGCCCGCGCAGACCATCGCGCCGCCAACGGCGCTTCCGCCGTTGCCGCCGTCCCCGCCCTTGCCGCCGAAAACAAAGTCGGCGGCGCCGTTGCCGCCGTTGCCGCCGCTGCCGGCGGTGACGGTGTTGTTGCTGAAAATGCTCAGAGAAACTTGGAGGAAGCCGCTGCTATAGACCGCCCCGCCGTAGGCGTTGGCGCCATTCCGGCCGTTGCCGCCCTGATCGTTGCCGCCGCCGCTGGCGTTGCTCCCGGCGGCGCCGGAGGCGTTGGTGGCGCTGTTCCCGAAAAACAGGCAGTTGCTGATAATCAGCGTCCCCTCATTGTCAATGGCGCCGCCGAAGGTGCTGCGGCCGCCGGTGATGGCCAGGTTCTTCAGGGTCAGGACACCATTGGTGTGAACGTGGAAGATGCGACTCAAATTAGCGCCGGTGATGGTTGGCGTGTTGGCGCCCCCGTCCAGAATGAGATTGTTGGTAATCTCCAATTCCGTTCCCGGCAAAGAAACGGTGACATTGCTCCCAAAACCCCCCATGCCGCCATTGGTGACAACCACCCTCAGAGAGTCATAATTGGTAATGGCGCTCGGCGCGGTTGCGGCCCGGCCCCTCTGCGCCAGGCCGGAGGCAAGGGCGATGCACAGGAGCAAAGCCTTGGCGCGGGCAAATAATTTCTTCACCTTTGTCCTCAAGCAGCTATTTTGATAACAGACGTTGGTGGGTTAAACAACAAGACTTTGAAAAGTTTCGGTCCTGGAACGAATTTCGTCGCATGAAGCTGTTTTACACCGGGCCGACGGTGAACGCCGAGTTGCTCCTGGCCATGCTGGAAAAGCACGGCATTGCCGGCCGGCAGGAATGGGTGAGGCCGGAGGACCCGGACGAGGGCGACCTGAACCGTCCGGCGAGAATCCTGGTCGAGGAGGCCGATTACGACCGGGCGTTCCAGTTGTTCTACGCCGAGCGCGCGGATGAGATTTGACGGTCACCCGCTTGTGGCTTGCACGATGAATTTCTCGCGCTTTTCAATGCCCACCGTCATTGCGGGGGTGCAACGAACCGCCAAATGGGTCCTGCAGAAGTTGTAATACGCGAAAATTGAGCGCGACCGCAGCTTCAAAGTTTTCCAGCTTTTCGCTGAAAGCGTTTGTGATGTCCGACGACAATTAAAAATCACCATCAACGACAATCGGATCGCCGGCGTAAGTCGCATTCTTCTTTTCCAACCCACCCACCGCTAACCGCTTGATGTTGGGTGGGTTGGAAAAGAAGAATGCTCTCGTTTTGGACATGCTTGCGCGTGGAGGGTTAATTGTCGCTGGCGGTGAAGAATAATTGTTGTTGAACATTTTTGTGAGCCGGGTCAGACGACGGCAGTGCATCCGCAATGTGTGATTCTGCTGCTCGCCATGCTGCGGATGCTGTTTCTCTCTGCCAGCATGGAATCCGCCAACGTTTTTTTCCGACTGCAATTCGTTTGCCATAGAATTTCGTTTGACTTTTGATATTTATACTACTAAATTCAAAATATGTCAACGGAGAAAAGTGAAAAAAAAGACGGTCGGGGGGGTCCCCGGAAAGGAGCTGGACGACCGAAGGGAAGCGGAAAAAAAACGAAAATTTGTGTTTCCATAAACAAACAAGAATGGCACACTGCGCTCAAATCATGGACAGGAAAAGCCTCTCATTTGGTTGAGAAGCTGGTTTCAGCCTATGTTGAAGGGCGCGGTGGCAACAGAAACCAAGAGGCTGCAGTATGAATGATACAATTGAAATTAAGATTGATGGTTCCAAACTGACGCCGGAAACCTTCATTCTCGCTGTCCAGCAGTTTTTCGCCCTCATTAAAGGCGTCGCAAACAATGTCTGCGGCCCATCCAAACAGGTGCGTTGGACGGTTGAAGTGGAAAAGGGGAGCAACCGCGTGCGTGGACGGGTGCTGAATCCTAGCAGGGAGTCCGCGCAATCCATCAAGGCCGTTTGTGCCGGAATAAACTCATTACGGGGCGGTTTTATATCGGTGCCAAAAGGCTTCACCGCGTGCGAAATCAGAGCAACACAAGCCTTGGCCGATTTGCTCGGCGATGAAATTGACGCCATTACTATCCAGAACGGGCATAATCCAGAGTCCGTGACGAGGGCGATTGTCCCCACTGCCAACACGATCCTTGGGGGAGAAAAATCCCATGCCTTCGGTTCTCTTGAGGGAGTGATAAACTCCATGTCTGACAAGCATGGATTTCAATGCACCATTAAAGAACAGAATTATGACCGTGACGTTATTTGCTATTTTCAAAAGCCAGAGATCATCGAAGAAGCGATTCGTGGATTCAGGCGGCGTGTCCTCATCTATGGATTGATTCGCTATATAAATGAGGGCTTCCCGGACAACATGGTTGTTGACATGGTTAAAATCTTTCCAGAGGAGTCTGAATTACCCACGTTGGCCGAAGTTCAGGCGATATACAAATAAATGCCGCTACAACAGGTATATTGGGACGCTAATGTCTTTCACGCGCTCTTTAGCAAAGAGAAAGGGCGGGTGGAAGCCTGCGAACGCCTCCATGATGCGGCCAGAGGCGGCAAGCTCCTGATTTATACATCGGCCATTACCTTTGCAGAATGCGTATGGCTAAAGGGGCTTCCAAAACTTTCCAAAGAGCATGAAGAGGTGATTCAGAAATTCTTCATGCACAAATACATAGAGATAATCAACTGCGATAGAATGACGGGAACAAACGCACGTAGATTGTTATGGGATTATCCGCATTTACAGCCAAAGGACGCCATCCATGTCGCAAGTGCCTTGTCCCAGCAAGTGGACGTTCTTCATTCCTATGACACGGATTTACTTAAACTGAACGGCAGAATCGGAAGTCCCGCACTGAAAATCTTTCGGCCCGGCGAAAGTGAGGAAATAAAATTGGACTTAGCTTCAGAAAACGTTAATCCAAGTGGGCCTCCCCCAAGAAAGTTTCCACCGCCGCCGCAAAATTAGAATCAGTTTTCATGCCAACGTTTTCAAAAGCCTAATCCATTTCAAATTAGGATACTACCCGTTTTCCCTTGCTCTGGTAGAAAAATAGAGCATTCCGGTCACGCTGCGATCCTGACTAACCCATGTTATTTTTTTCTTGCTGGCGCGCCAGGATGGCGGCGAGGTCGCCGAAGAAATCGGCCAGGAACTTTTTGACGCGGGTTTCGACTTCCAGGCGGTCAACGTCCTGCGGTTGGTCAAGCGCAAGGCCCAGCGGATATTCTTGCACGCGCCGCTTCATCAGGGGAAGATTCCATTTCTTCCGGTCGAACAGAACAAAATCATTGACGTTCCAGGTGAAGAAAAACTCCGCGCCGGCATTGTCGGCTTTCTCGGCGGAATCGCGCATCAAATTGTTATTGTAGGGACTAAAGCCATCCGGCGTGCCGGGCATTTTCACTTGCCCCGCGAGAATCAATCGGGCGGCGTCGCCGTAAAAGCGGAGGTCGGAACGCTTGCGATGGATGGCTCTTGATTCCTCGATTTCGGCGCGGCGGAAGGGCCATTCGGGGTGCTGGTGGAATAATTCGTTGGCCCCGCCACGCGGCTGCAAAAGGTGACTTCATACATGCGGATGTCCAACTCGGCCATGCCTTGAGTAAAGGAACTCAAAGCCGTTTTGACCAACAAAAAATGCCCTTATTCGGGGCAAATCGTTTGGTCGCCGGGCGGGCCGTTTTCCGCCAGCGGGTTTTGAATTTGCTTTCCCATTGGAATTCCGAGGTTAAGCTCTGGCTGCTATGTTCGAAAACATCAAAACGCAGTTGTCCGCCGCGGGGGAGAAGTTGAGCCATTTGCGGAGGTTTCTTTGACGTGCCCGGCGCGCGGAAACGGCTCGACGAACTGGACGGGCAGATGGCCCAGGACACCTTCTGGAATAATCGCGAGAAAGCCCAGGACCTGATTGACGAGGCCAACGGACTGCGCAAAAAAATCGAGCCGCTCCTCCAGGCCGAAGCCCAGTTGGACGACTTCCGCGTCATGGTCGAGCTGGCCGAAGGGGAACCGGAATCCGAGCAGATCAAGCACCAGACCGATTTGGAGCGGGACGTGGCGCGGTTCGCCCAGGGCCTGGAGGGCCTGGAGTTGAAGGTTTTTCTGACCGGACCGCATGACAAGAACAATTGCATTCTGAGCATCAACGCCGGGGCGGGCGGGACGGAGGCGTGCGACTGGGCCGAGATGCTGCTGCGCATGTACCAGCGCTGGGGCGAATCGCGCGGGTGGGAAATCGAGTTGACGGACGTGCTGCCGGGCGAATCGGCCGGGATCAAAAGCGCGACGCTGCTGGTGCGGGGCGAATCGGCCTACGGCTTTTGCAAGGCGGAGCGGGGCGTCCACCGCCTGGTGCGCATTTCGCCATACGACTCCAATAAACGGCGCCACACCAGTTTTGCCAGCGTGGACGCGATCGCGGAAATTGCGGAAACCAACGCGGAGATCGTGCTGCCGCCGGCCGAGTTGCAGGTGGACACCTACCGCTCGGGCGGCAAAGGGGGGCAGAACGTCAACAAAGTGGAGACGGCCGTGCGCATCACCCACCTGCCGACCGGGTTGATCGCGGCCTCGCAGAGCCAGCGTTCGCAGCATCAGAACCGGGCCACGGCCCTGCGCATGCTCATTTCCAAAATCTACGCCCGGCGCGTGGACGAGCAGAAGGCCGAGCTGGAGCGGTTCTATGGCGAAAAAGGCGCCATCGGCTGGGGCCATCAGATTCGCAGCTACGTCTTCCAGCCCTACCGCATGGTCAAAGATTTGCGCACCGGCGCGGAAACCAGCAACGTGCAGGCGGTGATGGACGGCGACCTGGACCCGTTCGTCAACGCCTGGCTGCGCGCGGGATGCCCGGCCAAACGCATGGCCGGGGTGAAGGAAGAGGAGGAGTAGCGGAACCGTTCCCGCCCGGCGCGCCCGATGAACATTCTTGACACCATCGTCGCCCAAAAGAAGATCGAAGCAGCCCGGCTGCCGGCAGGCGCGATCACGGATTCCGTTTTAGCCGCCGCGCTGCAAAAGCGCGGCGGCCGGCGCGATTTTTTTGCCGCCCTGCAACGCCCCCCGCGCGGCTCGATGGCGCTGATCGCCGAGGTCAAAAAAGCTTCGCCCTCGGCCGGCCTGATATGCCCGGACTTCGATCCGGTGCGGATTGCCCGCGAATACGAGGCGGCCGGGGCGGCCTGCCTGTCGGTCTTGACGGACGAGAAGTTTTTCCAGGGTTCGCTCGATTCCCTGCGGGAAATTCGCGCCGCCGTCAAATTGCCGCTGTTGCGCAAGGACTTCATCATTGATCAGCGGCAGGTCCTGGAAAGCATCGAAGCGGGCGCGGACGCCATCCTGCTGATTGCGCGCATCCTGAGCGGCGCCGAATTAAGACACTTTCACACCCTGGCCTGCGGGGCCGGTCTGGCCGCGCTGGTGGAAGTCCACGACGAGGCGGAAATGGATCAGGCCCTCTCCCTGGGGGCGAAACTGATTGGTGTCAACAATCGCAATCTCGACACGTTCACGGTGGATCTGGCCCTGACCGGCCGCCTGGCCGCCCGGATTCCGGCCGGCGCGCGGGAGGGCCGGGTGCTGGTGGCGGAAAGCGGCATTGACAGCCGGGCGGACGTGGAACGGGCGCGGCGCGCCGGCGCCGGGGCCATATTGGTCGGGGAATCCCTGATGAGGAACCCCGCCGGCATCGCCGCAAAGATCGCCGGGCTGCTCGGCGCTTAGTGCTCTGGGTCGTAATTGCGGTGACGTATTTCCCGGGTCAGGCAGCCAAGGCGCAGGAGGGTTGTGCATTGAGTTTTGCGACCAATTCCCGCAACTGGACGCGGGTGAACTTCCAC
>Ga0182027_10001965_pt1 | contig 33535 bp, 25 predicted proteins | sample 712E1DmetaG_FD_121300 | JGI IMG/M metagenome (GOLD analysis project Ga0182027, IMG submission 121300) | Permafrost microbial communities from Stordalen Mire, Sweden - 712E1D metaG (Illumina Assembly) | ecosystem: Environmental > Terrestrial > Soil > Wetlands > Permafrost | place: Sweden...
AAAACTCCACCACAGCGTGATCCGCTCCCTCATCGACCTGCTCGGGTTCAAGGGCGATTACGCACGGCTTGCGGCATCTGTAAACCCCCGCATTACGCCCAGGCAGGCGAAACGGTCGGTTGATCTCATGCGAAAGCTTGGGCTCATCTGTAAAGACGCGACCGGCGGGTATGCCGTCACCGAAAAATCCATCGCCACTCCCCGGGAAGTGGTGACGCTTGCAACCCTCAATTTCCACAAGGAATCCGCCGAACTTGCCTTGCGGGCTCTCACTACCATGCCTCGGGAACAGCGTAACTTCTCCTGTGTCACTCTCGGAATTTCCCGGAAGGCATACGAGAGGATTTGCGAAGAAATACGGGAGTTCCGCGCCAAACTCGTGCAAATCGCCGAAGCGGATGTCGCGGCCGATACGGTATATCAGGTGAACTTCCAATGTTTCCCGGTATCGACCGTAAATCCCGCAGCGAGCGTCAACACCGGAGCGGGCTCCGGGGGGAGCAAGCGACCATGAACTTCTTCTTCGTTAGGGATGGAAGATTGCAGGCTGCGCACTGGGCAGTACATCCGGTCGTAATCGCGGTCCCCGCAGGTTCGCAAGGCGGCCACTCCCGAAGCGCTGTATGCAGTCCTGGCCGTGGTGCTGCGGGGTTCTTCAAATCCGAAGGGAACGGAAAATGAATAGGCAGATCCCGGCGCTTGCATTTCTCGCGTTGTGCGGGTTATCCCTTCTCCTGCACTGCGGAAATCCGGCCAGGATATCGGGCAACGGTTCGGACGTGGGTAACTGCGCCCTTGCAGGCGAGGTGTACTCACCGGACGGCACGACTCCTGCCGCGGGGGCGATTGTTCACATCCAGCAATGGCAGAATATTTCCAATCCGTCAATCGGCGGGCTTCCCGGGTCGGGCGTCGACGTGGCGACCGCCATCGCCGACGGGAGCGGCGCCTTTGCCATAAAGTCACTCGATTCGGGTATGTACATTCTTGAAGCGAACGACGACAAAAACAACCTTGCCTTTGTCGATTCCATCGCCGTTACCAACCCGCAGAAGCGCAAAGACCTTCCACCATGCACGCTCAGGCCCTCCGGCGCGATAAAGGGCCGGATCGCTCTTTCGTCGGGCGGAGATCCGCGCAAGGTTTTTGTCTTTACCTACCAGGCGATCCGTTTCGGCGTGGTCGACCTCACGGGAAGTTTTCTCGTAAGCGACCTGCCCGAGGGCAGCTACACGGTTCGTTTCCTGCCGGCTCTTGACAATTACGATGTTCTGGATACTGCGAATATCCGGGTCTGGGCATCGGACACCACGGATCTCGGAACCATCGCTCCCGCGTTTACGGGAATCCCCGTGCCGCAGAATCCGGCCATTTCCTACGACACGCTCAAACAGATCGTGACGCTCTCGTGGACCAGAAGCGACACGAGCCTGGCAAAAGGCTACGACATTTACAGAAGGGACACGGATTCGGGATTCGGCCTCCTGCCGCTCAACGGCGTCATGCTGGTGCGCGACACCGTTTTTCGTGATACCTTTGTCAATCAGGAACACACCTACGAGTACAAAATCGTCGCTGTCGACAAGGGTGATAATCTCGGCAAAATGAGCGCCGGTGTCTCGGCAAGGATTTCATCGTTTCTCGCTTTTATCGCCCCGGTCGGGGCAGGCGACGCGGGCGTCGGTTGTTTTTCGAATGTAACCGGTCTTCTGGGATTGCGCAATGGGACCGTTGCCGTCGCCGACCAGGGTATGTTGAGACTGTACAGTGCCGGCGGCAATCACCTGAAGGACCTGCTGATAGGCGGGTGGCTGTCCGGCATTACCGAAGGAGACTCCGGGAACATCTATGTCATGAGAAATTCCTCCGGCGATTCCTCGAGTAAGATCTTCCTGGTTGATTCCTCTTTGCAGCTGCAGGACTCGCTTCTCGTCGGGGTCTTCTGCTCGGGAGTCACCATGATAAAAGGAAGCCTGTACGTCCCCGACGCAGGCACACCCGGATCCTTTGAGAAGGTCTCGAAGGACTTTTCCTTGCCGACTGTCTCCCGGATTCTCCTGCCCGGCATGCAGCCCTACGAAGTTGTTTCGGACTCGCAGGAAAGACTTTATTTCATGAACGCGACAAACCAGACTATCACCATCGTGGACACGGCGGGAAACAATCTTGGAAGCTGGGGAAAAATCAATACTTCATCCGGGCCGGCAACCCCGGGGTATTTTCAGGATGGCGCCGGCTTTCACGCGATGTCGATATGCGAAGGACCCCGCGGACTGATATTTGTCGCGGATCCCTTTGCGATGCGGATCCAGGCCTTCACGGGGTCCGGAGAGTTCGTAGCACGGGTGGAACCGGGCAAGGTTCCTCGTCCTTCCACGGTTGCGTTCACTTCGCCCTATTTCAATTTCCTGACGTTCGACAATCTGGGGAACATCCTGGTGAGCAATAACCTCTACATCTACAAGTATTCCGTCAATCTGCACTGAGCGACGCGGTCGGCCGGCGGGAACCCAATCTTTATGACGGTCCCCCCGGGCAAATCCAGAAATATCTTGCATTCTATACCAATAGTCAATATAATCGAGAGATGCATGGCAAGCCGGATGCATGCCGGGCATGTCCACATCGAGCCTGGCCGAGCGCCCGTTTCCTCCGACTCACGACGGGAATCACCGCAGCATGACTCTTATGTCAAGCAACTTTGCCAAAGGCGCTCCTGGATTCCTTGCCGTCCTGTCCTTTGCCATTGCCGTTTCCGCTTCTGCCATCCCCAAAACTCCGGTTCCCGACCAGTGGGCCGGCAGTTCCGTGGTGATCCTCGAAGATTCCCTGCTTCTCGATTTTCAACCCGCCAAGGACCGGAACAATCTTGACGTAAGGGAACACTGCTGGTACAAGGTGTCGCCGTCGGGCGGCGCGGACATCCGGGCGTTCACGTTCTGGGACGCGGAGTTCATAGAGAGCCGGCCCGACATCGACGTGACGACATACGATTCCCTGGGCAACAGAGACAGGCTGGGCGGCTCCTGCTTTGTGCGGGAGCGGAGTTCGGAGAATCCCAACGTGAAATACAGTCTCTATTTCGGCAAGACCGGATCGTTTGAGACAACCGTGGTGATTCCGTCGTTCGACAGGGTGCGGTATATACTCACGTCGGTGCACCGGCCGCACATGAAGCCGGCGTTCGTGGGACGGTATGTTATGAGGAACAGGTTTCCCACGGTGCACAAGACCGTGCTCATTTCTTCACCAATGGGAACCGACCTTTTCTGGGGAATATCCAGCGGCGAGGGCCTTGCTCTTGACACATCGACTGCAGTCGACCGTAAAAGAATCGTAACGCGGATCGCATGCTCCAACCTCATCCCGCTGCCCGACAGGCTGTTGGAGCATTCGGAACAGTGGCTCGCGTCAATTGAGCTGCGGATTCCACCCAAAGGCCCGCGCCTGTATTCATGGAAGGACCTGGGCGAGTACGGCCTGGACATAATGGAATCGGAGCAGAAGCCGTCGCGAAGCGCGGACAGCATTGCGTCAACCCTGCCTTCGGACCGTTCAAAAGTGCTCCAGGCGGCATTCAGTTATGTTAAGCAACACCTGCGATACTACGGAAGCTGGGAGGGTACCCACGGTTTTGTGCCCCGGTCATGCGAGGATGTCCTGCGCAACGGCTACGGCGACTGCAAGGAACTCGCCACGGTTCTCTGCGCCTTGCTCAGGGCAAAGGGGGTAAGCGCCGGTTTGGCACTGCTATCGGCCAGAGCTGTGTTCCCGGAAATGAACCTTGCGTACCCGACTATGGGCGTGTTCAATCACGTGATCGTGGCCGTGCACACCGATTCCGGATTCCGCTACCTGGATCCCACGGTGAATTTCGCAAACGCCGGCAATTCCTATTTCCGGCTTGCGGGCAGGAAGACCCTGGTTCTTGCGCGAGGCGCGTCGTGCGTCGATTCGGTTGTCGAGGCGCCCGGATTCAGGAACGAAGTGCGAAGTGCGTCAAAGCTCTTGATGCGCGCCAACGGAGCCTGGGTAATCGAGGGTGAACTATGGCACTACGGGCTTGCCGCGCAGGATCTGGAATCCGTGCTGGAAAGCAGGATCAACCAGACCGAGACAACCGCGCTTTCCGGGTACCTCAAATCCGCTTTTCGCATCAATGCGGCGTCTCCGGTTGTCCGGACCAACACGGCCGACAGCGTGTGCGTGTCGTTTTCGTGTTCGTTTGACGAATGCGCAATACGGGTTCCGCACCCGGGATTTGTGGTGAAGGTACCGTCCCTGTGCTCCTGGTTTGCGCCCGACCCCGATGCCGTTGACGAAGGGCCCGTGGCGTGCAGGGATTTTGCCCAGACGGACGCGTGGATCGTGCCGGAAGGAAAGACCATGCACTCGGCGTTTGCGGCGCTGGACAAAGAATGTTTCCGGGGATCATGGAAGATCCGGAACGACACGCTTTCCCGGACGTTTGCTTCACGGCCCGCGCTATTCACTTCTGCAAAGAGCCCGGAATGCAGGAAATTTGCCGTCGAAAGGAGCCGCTTTGAAAAGGGTACTGTCTGGAAGGAATAGCCTGTGGCTGCTGGCCTGCGCCTGTCTGGGTCTGGCCGGATGCGTGGGTGAGGTGCTTACCACCATTCCGGTACTGAGCGCTTCGGATAAGGGCGCGCATATTCCCGAATCGTGGTTCCGCTTCGGCGCCTATTACGTGGCCGACGATGTCATCTTGTCCGTCAACAACGATCCCGTTGCGGGGGGCAGCGAAACCGAATATACCGTTTTCAAGAGTATCCGGATTCTCAACCAGCAGGGCATGCGTTTCGCAACCATCCCGGTACCTCGCTATACGGCAAACATTGCATTGTTTTCGGTGGGCGTTCTCACCGCCGACAGTACCGGCGTACCGGTAGACGAAGGCGACATACGGCGCAAGTTCGAAGGATCCGGGAAAGTCGTGGTGCCCCAGGCCGCGCCGGGATCGCTTGTTTCCGTCAAGATCGTCTTTTCCGGACCCAAGGCGCCTGCGGTTATGGAGCATTGGTTTCTGAGGCCGATACCGGTGGAGACCGGGCGGTTTGTGGTCCACACCGACGAACGGATACGTTTTTCCTACGAGTACCAGACCTACGGTACCAGGGTTGCGCTTGAGAGCGCTCCGGTAAAACAGGCCGGCGGAACAAGTACGGGCTGGGTGGTGCGAAACCTGGAACCGCTCGACAGCATTTCGTTTCGTCGGAGCGTTTCGGAGGCGGAGCCGCGCGTGTCGCTTCGCGCAAGCCCCGTGTACGACGAAAACCACGAGCCCATCACCTCCTGGGCGATGCTCACCCGGTGGATGGGCACATGGCGAATCGATCCCGCGCTTTTCGGCTCATCCGGCGACGTTGACGAAAAAACAAAAGAAGTCGTTGCCGGCGTCAATGGCGATTCCGCCCGCGCCGAGGCCATCGTTACCTGGCTCCAGAAGAATATTTTGTGCCAGCGCCAGACGGTGCAGGCGACCATAAGCGACGTGCTGAAGAAACGACGGTCCGATCTTTTTCTGGTGGGTCTCTTGTGCCGGGAAATGATGAAGTCATGCGGCATCAAGGCCGAGCTTGTGCTCACGCGAGACACGGACTTTGGCGGGTTCGATTCGAAATTCCTTTCGTACTACCCGTGCCAGGACGGCATGGTGATCGTGCATTGCGGAGGTGTTGATAAATGCGTTTCTCCGGTGTACACCGGGTATCCGCTTGGTGCATACCCGGCCGAATATTTCGGCTTGTCGGGACTTGACATCGACGAAGGAAAGATCGCAAAACTTCCGGCCCCCTTGTGGAAGGAAGGAATGGAATACTCGAAGGCCACGTTTGACTTTTCCGGCGACAGCGCCCTGCAGACGTTTCACTCGGAAATCGGCGAACTGTCAACCGTTCTGATGCGAAGACGACTCGACGGAAAATCCGAAACCGAGCAGCGGGAAGTGATCGGAAAGATCCTTCGCACCAGGGGGGAAAGTAACGCCGTCGTTTCCTTTTCGGTCAAGAACCTCAAGGACCTGCACGCGCACCTTGTGGTCGATGCGCGCTTCCACGACAACAGCGAGCCGGAGGAAATAGCAGGTTCAATGCGGCACGATCTGTCCCAGTATTTTCCTCGGCATTTTGCAGGCATCGATTCAACACGGCGCGAGGACATCTCGGTAACGGTGCCTGCGCATTTCATAGATACCGTCGAAATCCTCAGGAATCCTTCGATACAGGTAACGCTTGACGCCTCGCCGTGGAAGGCGAAGAACCCGCTGTTTGACGCCTCAGTAAAGATCCTGCAGACAGACGCGTCGGTGGTACTGGTCCGCGACCTCGACCGGCACGCCTGCCTCATCCCGGCCGCAAACATTGCCGGCATCATGCAGGACATCGAAGGTTTGGACAGGGCGGGGAAGGTGGCTGCGGTCGTTACCAGACGCAAATAGATCGGGTTCTTGCCGCCGGGACGAACCTGTAAAGAGCGAATCCATCCCTGCCAATCCCGACGTGGCCACAACCGCCCGGCGCGTATCGCGCAGGCTCACCATACTTGCCTCCCCACCGTAATTTCCCCATGCCTTGCGCCGTAGTATTGAGAAGACAACCAGAGTGGCAAATTCGATGCGAATAGTTACTATTATTCTGGCAGGAGCGATTATCATGGTAGTACTCACGGGCTTTGGCAGAAAAACGAACGCGCAAACGGTCAAGGGGGCTACCGCGGATCCGAAGGCGGCAGCGGCAATCTTTAGCGGGGGATGCTTCTGGTGTATGGACAGCCCCTTTAGAAAGTTGGAGGGCGTGGAATCCGTTGTCTCAGGGTACACGGGCGGGAAAACGTCTCATCCCACCTACGAGGAAGTTTCCACAGGGGAAACGGGCCATCTGGAATCCGTGAAGATTACGTACGATCCCAAACGCATAGCCTATGCAAAGTTGCTCGATGTTTTCTGGAAGAATGTCGACCCGACGGACAACGGCGGCCAGTTTGTGGATCGCGGCAGTCAATATCTCACCGCAATCTTCTACACCACGCCCGAACAAAAAATGCTGGCCGAGGCGACAAAAGCGGATTTGGAAATGTCGGGAATTTTCGGCAAAGCGATTGTCACAACCATTGCTCCGGCGTTGGAATTCTATGCAGCCGAAGATTATCATCAGGGATATGCGGAGAAGAACTATGGAAGCTATTGTGTGTATCGGGCGGGCTCGGGCCGCGACGCTTTCCTAAAGAAAACGTGGAAAAGCACATCGTGGAGCGCGGAGCAAGTGCGCGTGAAGAAGTTTGAGAAAGCCCCCGATGCCGTGCTCAAACAAATCCTTTCGCCGGAGCAATACGCGGTAACCCAACAGTGCGAAACCGAGCCGGCGTTCAATAACAAGTATTGGGATAACCACCGTGAAGGAATCTATGTGGACGCTGTCTCCGGCGAGCCGCTCTTCAGTTCGGTTGACAAGTTCGAGTCTGGCACGGGATGGCCGAGTTTCACCAGGCCCGTGGTGCCCGGAAACATTGTGGAAAAGACCGATGCCAGCCTCGGCATGACGAGAACCGAGGTGCGGAGCCTCCACGGCCAATCGCACCTGGGACACGTGTTTGACGATGGGCCTGGACCCACCCACATGCGGTACTGCATGAATTCGGCCAGCCTCCGTTTTGTTCCGAGGGAAGACCTGGCAAAGTCGGGGTATGGGGAGTTTGAATCTATTTTCCGTAAATGACAATCGACGCCCGGCAACAGGCGCCGGTAAGCCGTTTCTTCATCCTTTTCGTCACCTCAGAGATGGTATCTTTTTTGCTTCCGGTATTTGAAGTGGCAATACCCTGCAGTTCGGTTTGTGGACGGCGGCCGTGTTGCCTTGGGAGGCATATGAAGGGATACCGAGTCTCACGCCGAGATTTTCTGTCGCTTGCATCAAAGAGTTGGTTGATTGTTCTTGCTGACACCGTAGTGACGCGGCACCGTGCATTCGGGTTTTCACAGAAGTCCGCTGTTCCTGCGCCTATTACCCTGGACCTTTCCGACTCCCGGTATTCTTCTTTAGCAACCGTGGGCGCATCGCTGAACATTCCGGACCCCAACAACTCGACCCGCCCAATTATCGTACGGAGAGTTTCGCAGACTGCCGTGGCTGCGGTGTCTTCCCAATGCACCTATGACGGATGTCAATTGCCCCTCAGCGGCAACGGCGTATACACGTGTCCGTGCTGCGGCTCACAATTCGACCAGTACGGAAATGTGCTGCGCGGGCCTGCGTCGCAGCCCCTCACCGCATACACCGCGCAGCTCAATGCCGGGGTCATTACCATCAGCTTCGGTACAGCGGTCGGCTTCGCGCCCGAGGATGCCGGGACCAGTGATCGGGTGACCATCGCGGTCGTTGGAAGGCATTTGCGCGTGGACGTGCCGCGGAATTCTGAAACCGCCACAATCATCCTCTCCGATGCGCGGGGCGCGCTCGTACGGTCCGCACTGTCGTTTGGCGGGAATGCAGCCTACCTGAACGTGGAAGGCCTTGCCCGCGGAATCTATGCCGTGAGTATCCGGTGTGGACAGCGTGCAATTCTCTCCCAGCGAATTCTCATATAACGATTTCGCCCGACAAACCATACTCTTAACCAGATTTATCGGCAAATTGCGGCACAACGTTCCATCGCCGCTTTGGCCCGGAAAAAGAAATGGACACGCTCCTTGTTGACTGTATGCAACACAGAGCGTGTCCGCACGCTACCTTCTTCGCCCTGCATTCGGGGAGAATGCCACGGCGAGTAGCCTTTGCCTGCAGCGATGCTAATACGGCGCGATATCCGTGAAGTTCGTGTTGTGCACAAATGGTATTGTGGTGTCGGCCACAACATCCGACAAAGGTATTCGCCATGCATGGTCCACGGGCGGCGGGTCGTACTTGCCGTTCCCGTTGAGATCTGCGTAGAAGTCTACACGATACGACCTCATGTCAACTAATATTGTGCCTAAAGCAAGTGTGAACGTGTCTGCAGGCACAGCGGCAATCACGGTGTCCTTGACAATTGAATTGTACGTGCTGTCGACAACCCACAATTCCATCATCTGTCCGATGTGCGGGGTCATGCCCGAAAATGCCATCGTGAGCGAGTGCATGGGCAGTTTCGCATAGCCGATGTCGGTGAAGTTGGTATTGTGGGCAAAAGTCACCGTGGTATCGTTTGCAATACGAGGCAGCGTGATTCTCCAGGCATGGTCGACGGGCGGCGCGTCGTACTGGCCGTTCTTGTTGAGGTCGGCCCAGAAGTCGATATTGTAGGTGCGTCCGTCAATCAGTTTTTTGCCGAAGGTGAGAGTAAATGCGTCGGACGGAACAGCCGCAACCACGGTGTCGGCCACCGTCGTCTTGTATACGCTGTCGATCACGGATACTACAAGCATTTGCCCGATGTGCGGGGTCATGCCCATAAAACTCATGGTGAGCATGTGCATCGGCATCTGCGGATAGCCAATGTCTTTGAAATTGGTGTTGTGCGCGAACGTCACGGTGGTGTCGTTTGCAATACGAGGCAGCGTGATTCTCCAGGCATGGTCGACGGGCGGCGCGTCGTACTGGCCGTTCTTGTTGAGGTCGGCCCAGAAGTCGATATTGTAGGTGCGTCCGTCAATTAGTTTCTTGCCGAAGGTGAGAGTAAACGCATCGGACGGAACAGCCGCAACCATAGTGTCGGCCACCGTCGTCTTGTATACGCTGTCGATCACGGATACCACAAGCATTTGCCCGATGTGCGGGGTCATGCCCGTAAAGCTCATGGTGAGCGAATGCATGGCCGATTGCGCAAAATGCACGTCTGTGAAGTTGGTGTTATGCGCGAAGGCGACCGTGGTGTCGGCAGCCACATCCTTAAGGGTTATTCGCCACGCATGGTCCACGGGCGGCGGATCATACTCGCCGTTCTTATTGAGGTCGGCCCAGAAATCGATATTGTACGAGTGCCCGGAGATGAGCTTGGCGCCGAAGCTGATCTGAAAAGCATCCGACGGCACGGCGGTGATAGTTGTGTCGGCTGCAAGGGAGCTGTCCTTTACGTCAATCACCTTGAGGGCCATCATTTGACCGATGTGCGGGGTCATGCCCGTAAAGCTCATCGACAGGGAATACGGTCCGCCGGACGGGGCGACCGACGACGAATTCTTGGCACAATTCGCAAAGAGCAATGTGAATGCGAGAATCAGCGAGAAGCGAAATGCACGTTCCATTGAGACCTCCTCGGGTTGGTAATTGGAAAATTCGCTCGACTGCCGGAAACACCTTGCGAAAACCGTGCCACCGACTTTCGCATTAATGGAAATAAAAGGACATAGATGAAAAGGGCCGAGCAAGAAGGGGAATGAATCGGGCTTTGCTTGCCGAAATTGGGAAAGAAATTGCCAATTTGAGAAGGAGAGGCGGATAATGGAAGGGGTTGTCGCGGTTGTTCCCCTACTCGCGGGGAATCACTTCATTACTAGAAAGCAATGGCCAACTACTTCGTTGCCGTTCACAAATTGCGTCCTGGTTTCGCTCTCAATCGCGCCAAAACCGCAGGCCGATAGCACCAGCCGGAACTCCTCGGCAGTGTACTTGGTGAATACGCCGGTGTTTGTGAAGGCGCTGGCCCCCATCGAGGCTTTGTCGCTGAGGTAGAACGCGGCTTTCCCGTCTGGCTTGAGAATTCTTTTGATTTCCGATAACTCGCGCTCGGGCTTCGGCCAGAAATACGCCACGTTGACCGCGACAATTCTGTCGAAAAAATCAGCCGCAAACGGCGCGGGTGAGAGGTCGCCATTGACAATACGAACTTTCCCCGCCGCAACAGAGTCGCGGTTTCTGCGCGAGGCCATTCTTACCATGGCGGGAGAGAAGTCCAGGCCGTACACGGTCCCGTCGGCGGCGCGGGCTGCCGCCATTGCGAGCCCGTATCCCGGGCCGAACCCGATCTCCAACACGACATGGCCGGTACGGATATCGCACTTGTCTATGGCCCATTCGGTCCTGGGGATATTCCGCCCGGTCATGAACCGCGCCGCGTACATTCCGAGAATGCCCGAAGGCCTGCGGAACTGCGGCGCCAGAAGGTTTGCCAAGAGTCTCGAATTCAAGATCATCTCCAATTTTCCCAAACCGGTGCTGTCGTCACGCGCCGATCTTCCTGAGGAGCCACGCGATATTCCGTGCCAGGGTTTGCATGGTGAGGACGCCTTCCTGGTCCTTCGCAACCTCGCCGATTTCGCGTCCTACGCCGATGTTCCAGTAGTTCGATCCCGCCACGATCATTTGCGTAATGGTAAAAAGATGGTTGATGGAATCGAACGCATGGATCGCGCCTGCGCGCCGAACGGCGACAACGGCGGCACCGATCTTGCGCTTGAACATATCGCCGTTTGCCCGCGCCACGAATCCCGCACGTTCCATGAGGGCCTTGGTCGCCGCGGTGCAATCCGCGAAATAGGTGGGCGAGCCGATGAGGATCACATCGGCCTGGTCCATTTTGGCAATACAGTCGTTGACCGCATCGTCGGTAACCGCGCAGCGTTTGTCTTTGGCCTCAAAGCATTTGTAGCAGGCGATGCAGCCCGCCACCTTCCTGCCGCCAAGCTGAAAGATTTCGGTTGCAATGCCTTCGTTCTCAAGCTCGTCGCATACATGACGAAGGAGAATGGCGGTGTTGCCGCCCGGACGCGGGCTGCCGTTGATGGCAAGGGCTTTCATAAAGAATTCCTTTCGAGGCTAGGGGCGAAAAAGGGCTGTGGAAGAGGAAAATACTTTGCGATGATGGGCGCATGGGAACGATTGGAAAGCGGCGGTTTTCTCAAACAAGCAAGAAACAACCGTATTATTTTGCGACGGAATTCGCTTCGTCCAGCAGCCTGCAGCCTTCCATGAGGAGCACGGTGGTGACGGTGGAGATGCGCGGTTGCTCGGTGATTTCTTCCAGGGAGTTGAACGAAAACGTCCCGCGGTTGCATTTGAGCGCCTCAAAAACCGCGTTCTCGTCGACCTGGGCGCCGAACTTGCCCGTGGTTACCTGGCCGCTGTCAAAAGTAAATGTACCGTTACCGATGTCTGTTGTGAGAGTGAGAACGCCGGTCTTTCGCGCGTATTCGAGCATTTGGAACAGCTCTACGGCATACAGGTGTTCCAGATCGCCGGAAATGGCCGCCTGCTCGGCCGCCGATTTAAGGGCCGCGATATCGATTATTTCGGTCGCTTCAAGGTGGACGCGCGAACTCAGCTCCTTGAATTCCTTCTTTACTATTGCCGGATCGTCCACGAACCGCGACGTGAACACGCACGAAGCAAGGCGAATCTTGTCCCAGTTCGCAAGCGGCCGCGCGTCCATGGGACGCAGCCGGTGACCGTTGACATAGGTGCCGTTCGAACTGCCAAGATCCGATACCGCATACGTCTGGGACCCGTCGATGTACTCTATCTGCGCATGAAAACGGCTCACACGCGGTTCGGTAAGGATCAGCGAGTTGGTATCCGCGCGGCCGATGGTCGCCTTCCCTTGTGCGGGAATGAGAAGGGGGTGCTCGGGATATCGTACGAGAAACAGGTTTGTCATGTGTCGGTAGCGCCTTGTTGAGGTATCGTCGCAATACAACAAAATACGAGCTTGGCGCATGTACTTCAAGCAAATTCTGGACGCGCCGCTTTACATTTCGACAGCAAGATGCCGTGCGCCGAAACGTATTTTTCTGCTTCCTTCACAACGCCGGCGACGGCAGATCGGGCGCCGGCAACCAACCCGAACCAAAGGAATGCACAACGGATGACACCGGAATATAACTGGGGAAAAGGCATTGTAGGGCCTTCGCTTCCCGTGCCGCCGATCCCTGCCGAATATCAGCCGATCATCGACAAGGGCGACCTCGACGCGCTCGAAACGCTTGTGATGGGGAAGATCGACGCCGCGGCCGGCGACATCCCCTGGTATGTTCCGGCATACAAGGTTCTGGTCAAGAAGAAGGAAACTGCGCGTGCCGAGGTTTTGCTCCAGCTCCAGATGGAGACGCTCCGGGAAAAAAACGAGATATCGTCGGAAACGGATCTCTGTTCCGCGGTCCTGGGATTCTGGCCCGATTGCAGCCAGGCCCGCGACGGCCTGCTGTTTCATCTCAAAAAGATGTATTTCGACAGCCCGGGCTTCGAAAGGATCGCGGCGCATTGTGCTGTGCTTCTTTCCCCGGGCCTCGATACGCTCCGGCTTTTTGAGGCGTGGCTTCGCTACGATGAGGGCCGGTGCGTCTATATGCCCACCAGGGGCGCGGGGCGCGTCAAAGAGGTCAATCTTGCTCTGGGTGTTTTACGGGTCGCGTTTGAAAATGGCCCGCACATGTCGTTCAAGATCGATGAGGCGCAGCGGCTGTGCCAGTCTTTACCGCGGGAGCATTTTCTCACAAAAAAGCTGAATGCTCCCGCCGAATTGCAGAAACTGGCCGCAGAGGCCCCGGGAGATTTGCTCGCGTTTCTATTCGCAAGCGTAAACAGGCCCCTTGCCCTTGCCGAGCTGCGCGAGATGCTGGCGGGCGTAGTCCCCGACGCGGGGTGGAGCGGCTGGTGGGCAAAGGCGCGCAAGGACCCCAGGATAACCGTGGGCGAAGGAACCAGGGCTCAAATCACCTGGAGTGATTCGGCGGATCTTGCTGCCTCGGCGATTGCCGGCGTCTTTGCCAAGGCTGCGCCGGCCGACAAGCCCGACCTCATGCGCAAGCACGCCGCGCGGTCGCCTGCGCTCGCCGCGATCATGCGCGACGGCATTATTGCCGACGCCAACGCCGCGCTGGCCGGCGATCCCTCGCTGGCCCTGGAGCTTGCCCTGCAGCTCGAATCGCTTCCCGCGGCAGGCACGGGCGCTCTTGCCTTTTCGCCGGCAAGCCTTGCGGGCAGGCCCGACTGCGCGGCAATAGTCGCAGGAGTACAGGATCGGCTGTCTCGCAAAAAGGCGATGCGTCTTATCCCCGAAGCGCGAAGCGACTGGCCCGAGGTATACCTTGCGCTCGCGCGTGCGGAAACCGATACCCAGGCTCTCGCATCCATCTACGACGCGTTGCGTGACAAAGGACAGTCGGCTCTTCTGGAAAAAGCGGTTTCGAGCGCGATTTCCGACCCCGCGTCCGCTCCGCATTTCTACGTGTGGCTATGCCGGGAAATGCCTGCGAGACCGGAGCTCAAGGCGCGCGCAAACGCCGAATTCCTTTTTGCGCTCCTGCGAATACTTGACAACAAGGCATTCAAAGGATATCATGCCGCGCTCAGGAAACTCTTTGACCTCGGCGAGGCTGCCGATTGGGCCGCCACCACCCTTGGTTCGGATGAGGCAACCCGCGTTCTCGAAGCGCTCAATCATGAGACCGGTCTCGAAGATTACCGGAAAGACCGACTGCGCCAGGAAATTTATCATCTGCATCCGGAACTGCAGGAGAAAAAGGCGACGCTTGTGTATGTGACGGGCGAGGCGCTCGAAGCCAAGAAGAAGGAACTGGAAAAACTAGTGCGCGTGGACATTCCGCAAAACAGCCTGGAAATAAAGCGGACCCGCGAGTACGGCGATTTGCGGGAGAATTTCGAATACCACGCGGCGCGCGCGCGCCAGGAAATGCTTTCGTCGCGCGCACAATCCCTTCACGATGAGCTTGTCGACACCCGCGCGATCGATTTCAACACCGTAGAAACGTCCAAGGCCACCATCGGCACGCGAATTTACTTGCGTGATTCGGCGGACAACCGTACCGCTATCGGCCTGCTCGGGCCCTGGGATTCCGACCCGTCAAAGAACATCCTCTCCTACACATCGGTTGCGGGCAAGGCATTGCTCGGCAGCAAAACCGGCGAGAAGGTACGCGTGGGTGAAACGGACTACGTTGTGGAAAAAATCGAAGTGTGGACCAGCGGTCCCGTTACCTGAACACGAACTCGCGCCATCCGTTCATACACACAAATGAAGCGCATTGTTCCAGTGGTTTCATTGCCGTCTCGATGTCGCGGTTCGACCGGTACAGGTAGGGATACCGGTGCGCCTTGGATTCCCTGAGCGTCACTGAAAGATTGCTGTTGACAACAAGGTAATTCTCGAAAGGCTCCGGATCGTGCGAGGCGCTCGCCAGCACCATAACCCGGCCGTGCTTCTTGAGCAATCTCCGGCACTGCTGGGCAATTTCCAGCAAAGCCCTGTTGTCCAGATGGTCGGGAATGTCCCACAAATGGATGCCGTCGAAGCTGCCCGGCCGGTAATCGAGAATGCGGCCCACGGTGCCGGGCCCGCGTCCCCTCGACTCGTCACCGGCAAACCGCAGCATGAAGTCGCATACGCAAAGAAGGGCCCCGCGCTCGGCGAAAAAGGAAATGTTGGCGCCGCAGGTTGGCCCCAGGTCGAGAATCGCCGGCTTCGGGCTTTTCTGGAGGAATGCAAGATATCGATCCAACATCCTGCTGGAATACGCAGGGACGGGCGGCAAGTCGGGCGGGCGCCGGCCGCGTCCCTCAAGAACGGGCTGATGCATGGATCACTTCGCCTGGCGCGCCTTTAGAAGGTCTGGCGTTACCGGCGCCTTGCCCTTTTCTTCCTGGTCAAACACGATTGCTTCGGTGCGCTCCACGGTCGCGGACCGCGCAGGCTCGGCCCGTTCGAGCTCAATAGTAGCCTTCAGGTATGCGCCGTCTTCAACTGCAATGCGCTTCGCCTTTATCTGACCGGTGAAATCGGCAAATTGCGTGATATGAACCCTGTTGTGCGCCATGATGTTTCCCACCATCTTTCCGCCGACAGTGACGTTTTCCGCTTCTACATCACCCTCGATCTTTCCCTTGGGACCAACCGCGAGCCTGTGGGATTTCACCTCAATGGTTCCCTTGAGCGTGCCCTCGATAAGGATGTCTTCATCGGCGCGAACGGTTCCTTCGATCGAGATGTGTTCGCCGATGACTGTTTCCTCGGATGTCGACTGTGCCGGCGTTTCTGCGGACTCATACCGGTAGCCGGTTTCCTTTTCTTCGGGTTTCCCTAATTTCATCATTTTCTGCTCCTTTCGCGAATTGAGGGGAGGTTCATTGACTACGGGAGTGTCCTTGGCGTCCGGAGAGCCTGCAACTTTCCAAATCCATTCGCCTGCTTCATGCGTCCATTTGGATATTTGGTCGAGTGTGCCCATTTTTTATCCTCGTATCCGGTACATTTACGAAAATAAGAAGATGTTCCTCTCGATTACCACAGTTTTTTTCAACATAACATGTGCAAAGGTTGTGCCATAGGATAGTTCGCCGGTGCATCGGGTTCCTGTTCACCTTCTCGAAGCCGCAAACCTCATCTTTGAAACTCGAACAAGCACGAGAGAAAAACATGAAAGCCCGGCCCGCGGTCGCTATTCCTTACCCTCCGGCCTTTTTCGCGCTGAAGCCGGCGGCGATCAGCTCTTGCACGAGGACGTCTCGGTGATCGCCCTGGATCTCGATAACGCCGTCCTTGACCGTACCGCCCGAACCACAGGTGCGTTTGAGGTGACTTGCTAAATCGGAAAGCCTGTCCAAAGGCAGGTTGAGCCCGGAGATAAGCGTGACGCACTTGCCCTTTCGGCCCTTGGTTTCCCTCGAAACCCGCGCAACGCCGATTCCCCCGGAAGAAGGCTTCCGCCGCCTGCACGTGCATAGAGCGACGGGTTGCTCGCAGGACGGGCAGGTGCGGCCGTGGGCTGTTGAGTAGACGAGTGAAGAATCCATGAGTTCGCCTTTGTTATTGACGGGTCGCTTACGCAAGGGCCTTCCGGAGCATCACCCTGTCACCCACACAAGACTCAAATGACCCGTTGTTGCTCTTACCTGTCAAGAATCGCCGCAAGCACTGCCTGCGTGTCGGCAAGGTTGTCAAAGACGACATCCGCGCCTGCCGATTGCAGCTGTTCCCGCGTAGGATAGCCGGTGCATACGCCGATGGAACGCGCGCCGATTGCAAGGCCCGCCGCAATGTCGTACGGCGTATCGCCGAAGAGCGTGATGGGGCTGCCCTTCGATAAAGGAAACTTTTCGTGACAGCGCCGTATCGCGGTTGCGGCCATTTCTCTCCGGTCGATGTGGTCGGAACCAAACCCGCCGAAAGAAAAATACCGGCCGATACCGGCCTTGGCGAGTTTTCCCCATGCGATCGGCTCGAGGTTACCCGTGACCAGCCCGAGAAACATCCCGCGCTCCAGGAGCGCGCCCAGCAGGGGGATAACGCCGGGAAGCAGCTCCACCGTATCCGACGGAATCAGCGCGTTAAATCGTTCGATCATCACCGCCATGCACCGGGAGAGCCCCGCGGCTATTGCCGCCTCGTGTACCCCCTTGACTTTGAGCACTTCGCGGATAATCTGCTGGTCGGTCATGCCGTGATGGGTAATCACGTTCGGTTCCGTTTGCACGCCGTACACTTCGCGCAGGGCAGCGAAGAACGCCGTGAGGTGCGCGCGTGAGCGGGCAACCAGGGTTTTGTCGATATCAAAAAGGACTATAGGGGTCATGATCAATCCCACATTTCCCTCATCTTGTCGCGAATATCGACAGGAGGCCCGGAGATTTCCGTTGCGTCTTCCTTACCCTCCTCGCCGAAGGTGACAAGCTCCATCGATTCCTGAACCTCTTTGGAGAAGAACCGGCTCAGCTGAGCATACACGTGACGATCGGAATGGCCCGCCGGGTGCGTGTAGAACCGCAGCGGCCACGACACACACAGGTAATCCCGGGCGCGCGTCATGGCGACATAGGCGAGCCTCAGTTCTTCCTCGATGTCGTCGGCGTTATCCGTTGACATGTCGGACGGCAGGCAGCCGTCGGCCGCGTGAATCAGGTACACGGCATCCCATTCGCACCCTTTTGCGGAGTGTATGGTAGACAATATGAGATAGTCCTCGTCGCGAAGCGGGGGACCGGCCAGGTCGCTTGTCGAAACAGGCGGGTCGAGCACGATGTCCGCGAGAAACTGGGTGCGCGACGCGTAACCGGAAGCGAGGTGGACGATGTGCTCGATGTCGGCCTGGCGGGGTTTGGAGTTTTCGTAGTTGTCTTCGAGCAAGGGAGCGTAAAAGGAAGCCACCCGCTCCAGTTGAACGGACAAAGCAAGGTCCCGGTCGCATAGAATATCGTTGAGCAATGCAACCAGAGCCAGAACTTCGTGGTCCGCAGGCGAGGGCAGCGGCGGCAATTCCAGTGCGTCAAGAGCAAAGCCGCCGGCGGCGAGGCGCTCGAACACGGCGTTTGCCGCCGCCGGGCCGACGCCGCTGAGCAGATTGAGCACGCGAAACCAGGCCATTTCGTCGCGCATGTTTTCCAGGATGCGGACCATGGAAATGAAATCCTTGACGTGCGCCGCTTCGAGGAACTTGAGGCCGCCGTATTTGTGGAACGGAATGTCTTTCTTCATGAGCGCAATTTCGAGCGCGGCCGAATGCGTGCCTGTGCGGAACAGGACTGCCTGCTTGCGCAGCGCAGTGCCCTGCTCAAAATGCTCCAGAACCCGGCCCACCACAAACTCCGCCTCCAGTTCCTCGTCTTTGCAGGTGACAAGCTGGGGCCGGCTGCCGCCGGGCCGTGTGGAAAACAGGGTCTTGGAATACCGCTCTTTTGCCCGGGCAATAAGCCTGTTGGTGGTTGCAAGGATCTGCCCGGTGGAACGGTAATTCTGTTCGAGCGTGATCACGGCCGCGCCCGGGAAAAGGGCAGGGAAGTCGAGCATGTTCCTGATGGTTGCCGCGCGAAAGCCGTAAATGCTCTGGGCATCGTCGCCCACCGCCATGATGTTTTTGTTCACCGCCCGCATACGCGTGAGAATATCCGATTGCAGCCTGTTGGTGTCCTGGTATTCGTCAACCAGAATGTGGTCGAACCGCGACCCGCAGGCCTCCGCCACGTTCGGCAGGTCGAGCAGGTGGCGCCAGTACAGGAGCAGGTCGTCGTAATCGAGGATGTTCTGGCGCTGCTTGAGGGTTACATACTCTTTGTAAATCAGCTTGAGTTCCTTTTTCCAGCGCTCGCACCAGGGAAACAGGGCGGGCACTATCGCGTCGAGATCCTCACCCGAGTTCATGCGACGCGAATACACGGCCGCAAGCGTGCCTTTCCCGGGGAACCGGCCCTTGCTTTTTGCATCAACCAGCTTGTGTCGAATCACATCCATCATGTCTTCGCTGTCCGATTGGTCGAGTATGGTGAAGTCGGGTGACAGCGAGATGGACCGGCCATAGGTGCGGAGGAGCCGGTTTGCAATAGCGTGAAAGGTGCCGCCCCACACCTGCGACGTGAGGGAAGAATCCTTGCCCAATGCGGTCGCGGCCCGCGAAAGCATCTCCCGCGCGGCGCGGCGGGTAAAGGTAAGCAGCAGAATCTTGTCGGGCGGCACTCCGTTGGAAATAAGATAGGCCACCCTGGCTGCCAAAGTCTTTGTCTTCCCGCTGCCAGCCCCGGCAACAACAAGGAGCGCGCCGTCGCCGAAGGTAACGGCCTGGCGCTGCTGAGGATTGAGGTCTTTGAGGATGTCGTGGTTTTGCATGAGAATATTGGTGTAGTTCCCAAAATACTTCTGAGAAGGATTGGACAGGGGCGATTGTGGAGAATACAAGGGCCAAAGATGGGGAATGGTCGGTCAAGAATCGGGGCTTGCTAGAGTTTTTCTTCGGTGAAACTCAATTTTTAGTTGTCCCATCCGGTAATAGTTCCCTTAGCGTATCAATATCAGTTTCCAATTCCTTCAAGTTGTTTTCCCGCTCTAAAAGCTTCTGGGCGTCTTTGAATTTCCGGTACTCAACGTCTGATTTTTCGAGAGCCATTTCATGGCTTATTGTACCCGCGTGCTGAAGCAGTTCCCTTCCGTTAAGATCAATAATGGTATCGAGACGCAGAATCCAGTCTTTCATATACATCGGTGTCCGCTGTTGTGCCATGGCTTCGGCAAAGGCCAAATATTGTTCAACAATTAACCCGAGCAGTTTTATTTCATCTTCATTCAGGTAATTCTTGGCAATGCTTACATCCGTTTTCCTGATAGCGATATCCGCTTCTTTATCGTACGATTGCATTCCCAAAAGTGGAAGCGTTGCGTCCACCCGACGATACACCAGTTCGGCAGCGGTTTGTTTGCTGATGGCCCAAAGCAGTTTATTCTGAACGATTTTAAAAAACTCGATGGTTTTTTCATCGTCCGGGTCATAATCAATGCTCGTTGCATAAATGTCTTTGATTTTCTGGTAGAAGAACCTCTCAGAGAGGCGGATTTCCCGTATTTTGTCCTGCAACTCATTGAAATAATTCATTGAGTTACCGGACTTGAACCGCTCGGAATTAAGGGCAAAACCCTTGATGATATATTCTTTGAGCCTTTGGGTTGCCCAGATTCGGAACTGTGTACCTTGATGCGATTTCACCCGGTATCCGACCGAAATAATGACATCAAGATTATAATAGGTTACGTCTTTCGACTGGGTTTTTCCCTCAATAGCCCCATGCTGAGTGGTATGTCGGAAATTCCGACACACCAGTTTTTCGTCCAGCTCTCCTTCTTTGAAAATATTGCTGATATGCTCTGTTATAGTGGACCGGCCCTTGCCGAACAGCTCTGCCATGTGGGCCTGCGTAAGCCACACGGTTTCGGATTCCAGACGGACGTCGAGTTTTATGTCACCGGAAGGGGATTGGTAGATGAGGAGTTGGGAGTCATTGTTCATGGTGTCGATTTCCTGATTGAATTATTCTGTTGAAGTTGGTTGAAGCGTTCATGTTATGAGGGCATGGCAAGGCTGCATGTGTTGTTTGCTGTTTTTGTGGCGCTGGTCTTTTTGTTTTCCGCGTCGGCACCGGTGTTATTGGTTTTCAATGTTTAGCCTCTTTGCCTCGACAAGATCAATTTTTGCCTTTATGCCGATTTGGAGTAGTAAACCAAGCAATTCATTACCTTCCAAAAGAGTTAAAGGTTTATCTTTTGCAAACTCACGCGAATCGCTGCCAAAATGCGAGGTTGTTACTAAAATTCCGCGGTTAGCGCCTTCACTGTGTACCGTACCGTATAGATCCCTTACCGCAGAAACTGGTACAACATTCGTATATCTTTTGGCTTGAATAATGATTTTTCCTCCCTTAATCGGGTCCGGATCATATAGAACAGCGTCGACACCCTTATCTCTACTCGACTGAGTAATTTTAACTTCTTCGCCATTGGAACAATATCTCTTTTCAAATACATCTCTAATTAAATTTTCAAAATCTTGCCAATCCATGCATGCTAAATTTGTTTCTGACTGGACATTTGATAGCACGTCGTATCCGTCAACAAATCTTGGATCATTTTTATCAAATACAATGATTGGCTGAATTGGAACAATCTCCTTTGCCTTTGTTACGCAAACACCCTTTAATCCTTTGTTAAAACATTCGATTGGATCGATATTGCTGAAATCAATGGCAGAAAAAACGTTTATGGACACTTGAAGCGTCATTATGGTTGGTTCTGAACGTTGCCCTGTTGATGGGTTTAAATAGTCTACCCAGCCTTGGAAATAAATTGTTTCAACGAACTCGAATTTATCACATCCAAAAAAGTGTTGAATAGCGGAAAGGGCTATTTGGCAAAGAGCATTGGAATAAGAGCTATTTAAATCTTTTTGCGGAAGTTCTTTCGCGGATAAAGATTGCGATTTCTTAATGAGCCGAATATCTTTTATTGAAACGAAGTTTTCTTCGGAAGGCAATTTGCAGATTACATATAATCCCTTATTGTCGTTGTTGTAATGAATCCGGAAATCCTTTGGAAATGTATATGGGAAATGAAGGTAAAGAGCTGCGAATTGAAAATACTCGGAAACGGACTTATTATCATTGTTCTTGAACCCATTTGCAAAATACTCAGTAGCATCCTCTTTTAACTTTGAGATTCGAGCCAACACGTTTTGATAAGCTGCTAGCCGCTTTCGGTTTCTCTCATCATTCCGACTCGTTTTGGCAGAATTGAAACTTAATGTTTCTGCCCTTAATTGTTTAGACGTTGCTTCCCATTCTGTCCTAGCTGATGCGTATTGCGAAGAAATATTTGATTCCCAGTCTGACAAGCTTTTGGCATACTCATCCTCAATAGCTTTAACTTGTTCAATATATTGACTATGAGAATAGCTATTTTCATTTTCGATTGCATTCTTTTTAGCCACCCAAGTTTGATGGTCAATTTTGAATGTCTTCATGATTATTGGGTTGAACTTTCGAGAGGTTCGTTCGAACTGAATCAACCCACGACGAAGTTCTCCAAGAATCTCAGACAATATTCTCATTAGAAAGTGGACGATATGATAAAGCAGAAAAATTGCAAACCCTATAACTGCCAATCCAATTATAAGCCACTGCATATTAATGTGCCACCGCGAAGATGATTATTGTCAGGACAACGAGTATTGACAAAAATACAAATAAGTAAGTGGTATTATCATATTTCTGGGCATTCAATATCGGTTCTGGGCTTTGAAAAACCTTCTTTACGTGTGGAGTTGGAGCGGCTGGTTTTTGTGGTCTAGGAAATTTGCGAATGAGGTCTTCCTTGGTTGGCATAGATGGCAAATTGCATTTTGTTAGCTTGGCATTTTCTTCAGTTGGCTGTTCGACGTGGAAGTCAAAATCCTTAATGTATTGGATCACATCATGTTTTGCAAACATAACATTTTCTAATAAGATTTCTGAGTAACTGTTCTGCAAGGCTGCTAATTGATCATTGGCTGATTTTAACAGGCTTTCTTCTCCGACACGAGCCAGTTTGATTTTACTTGATATAGTTGAATAGGCCGTTGAATTATGCCTATTATTTCGACTAATAATTTCTTGCGCAAGCTCTTGAAGGCTTGAACTTTCAAAAGTATTTCTCAAACGAATTTCAGATGGTTTTGGTATTGCGAAATCTGATTCATCTACCATAAATCTAAACTCCATCTATTGATCTTTATTCCCGCCGCCCCGCACACCCCCAAAGAAACTAGCTTTTTCTTCCCCCGCAAAGCAAGCCCGCCATTTCCCAAAGCCTGTTCCTCTCATAAACCGCATTTGTCCCTGCCTGCCCGTTTCAAAACCCCTCGTGGCGGCCCGAAAAACCTGTTTGATTTGATTGGCGGAATTTGCCTGGCGGTTTCTGTAGCCGCTGTTGTAATGGGAAAGGCGGGCGGGGTCATTGCTTAATGCGAATTCTGGCGCAGCAAGTACGTCGGCCATTGCCACACGCATAGAGAACATAAGAATGGCAAAGGGGAAACCGCCTTCGCGGTTTCCCCTCCAAAATTAATCGAAAGAACCGGAACCGATTACGTATCAGTACGTGAGTCCGTACCCGTACGCATACAGAGGCGCACTGGTATCGGATCCAACCGCATCGCCCATACTTCCTTCGTTAAGAGGCTCCTGGTTGTTATTTGCCGGCCAGGTGTAGGGGAGCTTGCCCACGAAATTGTAGTCGCCGTACAGTACGTCGGTGACACCTTCACCTTCGGTGCCCGGCAGCCAGGCCGCAACAAGGGCCTTGCTATCGGTGGGAATCGTTCCCAGAACATTGGGCCTGCCCGTGAGAAGGATGGTCACTACCGGCCTGCCGGAAGCTGCGCAGGCATGGACAAGGGCTATCTGATCCGCAGCAAGCGTGATATCCGCTTTGTACCCAGCGTCTTCAGCGTAGGGTGTTTCCCCAACTACAACTACCACTACATCGTCATTTGCAGTAATCCCAGTGGCTCCGGCGGTGTAGGTAACGCTTCCCGTAGCTCCGATTCCTGCCTGCAATGCCATCAGAATGCTTGTGCCGCCCGTGATGCCATGCGCAGTAGTAGAACCTTGCCATGCATCTCCACCGGTTTCGGACCATCCGCCGCACTGCACTCCAAGGTTATCGGCCCAGGCGCCAACCACATGAATCTTTGCGGTCTTCTTTAGCGGCAGAGTGGCGCCGTCATTCTTGAGCAGCACAATCGCCTTGCGCGCGCATGCCCTTGCGACTGACCGGTACACGGGGTCGGCGAAATAATTCTGCAATAGCGCACTCGGCATCGGGTTGGCAAACAGCCCCATTCTCAATTTCACGCGCAGTGATCTTTTTGCCGCATCGTCGAGTCTCGACTGGGGAATCTGGCCACCAATAGCGCCTTTTACAGCAGTAATAAACTGCATTGTGTTGTCCGGCTGCATGGATACGTCCAGGCCGGCCGCAACTGCGTTGATCGGTCCCTGGGTAACGCCGCCAACAGTCGCGTCCGTTCCCATGTCCCAATCGGAAATGACGAATCCGTCAAATCCCCAGCCATTCTTGAGCGTGTCGGTAATAAGCAGCTTGTGCTCGGTCATTGCAGTACAACCGTTATCAGTCGGCGAATTCAAGAACTGGTTGTATGCCGTCATCACCGCTGCGGCACCGGCATCAACAGCCGCATGGAATTGGGGCAGATGAATCCTGCACATTTGGGCCCAGGTGCCGGTGTTCGTGCAAACATGCATTTGGCCGTCCTGGGTTCCGCCGGCGCCGGCAAAATGCTTGAGCGTGGCCATCATAGTATAGTCGGACGATAGATCGGTTCCCTGGACTCCGCGTACAGCGGCGCGGGCAAAGTGGGCAGTGGCATCCACATTTTCGCCCCAGCCTTCGTACACTCGGCCGTTTTTGTCGTTACGCGGGACATCTATGCAGGGAGCAAAGTTTTCGTTGTTGCCCACTTTACAGCACATGGCGCATTGACGGTACGCAAGTTCGATGAGCAGTGTGTCTGCGCCTGTGGCAAGCCCGACGTTGTGAGGATAATAGACAATCGGTCCGCCGTGAACATAATCGGTGCCCACGGAGACGGGAATCTTCATTCTTGTTGACAATCCGGCATTCTCGTATCCCTGCATGGCGGCGTAGGTGCTCCCTTTAAGCGTGGAGCCCACGAAATTCGATGCCTCGTAGGCGCCGCCGGAAGACTGAACCGTTTGACCTACCTTCTCGTCATTGGTCATAAGGGCGAGAATACTGTCCGCCTTCCCCTCGATGTCGATAACCGTGATGGCGACATTTCCGACATTGTCCGAATAGGTGGCGAGATTCACGATGTTGGGCTTGTAACCGGTTTTGCCGACCCTGAGCCCGTCCATGGCAGTCACCTTTGCCAGACGCGGGGCAGAGCCGATGCCGGATTCGAGCAAGGCATTGGCGGCCTGGTCCATACCAAGGTTTATCATGCGGACGAATTGGGTCTTTGTGCCGTCGCTCAGCCGAACTACATAGGTTTGCTGGGAAACGATTCCTTTGCTGCCGCCAAACGGATTAAACGAATAGCTGCAGCCGCCGGTGGTTACGATCTTGTCAAGAACTCTGGAAACGAGCTTTCCGGAAAGCGAAAACACGTCCGCAGTGATCCTTGAATTCGCTTTTGAGACGAAGAAGACAAGGTTCGATCCTTTTTGCTGTGCGAAGAAAGAGGAAGATAATGACTGTGATTGCGGGAACTGGTGCACCTGGGTTCCGCAGGACTTGTACATCGGAGGATCGTTCACGCTCCAATCTGTTGGCGCTGGAATGCAAAACGACCCGTCGGTGTGTGAATAGACGTACACCATCCTGTTTGCGATGCTGGTGTAATACACCATTGCGTCGGCAACAGCGGCGCCATTGCCGTCCACAACTTTCCCGGTGACCGTTGCGCCTGCCGGAGCGGCAAGCGTTGCCGCACATGCAAGCATACCCAATAGCTTCACCCTCATTCGATACCTCCCCCTTTTGGATGTATTGAAATGAAATTGGAAACCGGCAGACCGATTCCTGTAACCAGCGGCCCGCCCCAACTTGTTATACTTCAAAATATAATAGCATTTAGGTGTAGTATCTCCATATTTGTGAGCAAAGATTTTCCAATGACGAGGCGAGCAAAAGTGAAAATCAACCATTGATTTGTTTTCTTGGGTGGCCCGGCCAGGGTCGGTTCTTCGTTCACGCTCATCGTCCGGCTCAGCGTCCTCGCCGGGCGCGTATGGTATCGCACGCAATGAGGATGCCTTTTCGGCAATTTCATTGCCGCGAAGCGGCATTCCCAAGAGAAGGCGTTGCGGAAACGTGACGCGCGCGTTGCATGAGCTACGCGCACAGCGCACGGTTCCGCTGGAAGGGGTGTGCCCCCAGATCGCCGGCGCAAAGCGCCGGAAGCTGGGGGCCAGGGATTTCGCGCGCCCAATAGGAAGGGCGCAATGGCGACACGCCAGGGTTTCCCCTCCAATATATACTGAGAAATTAGCATGAATTCGAATCTCCGCCTTGACATTCATGGAAATTCGTGGTATAATCATGTAATTTGAGAGGAACTTTTGTTGGTAAAGCTGCTCCAACTTTGAGCATCAATAATAAGTTATGAGGATCGCTTAATAAGCCGATACAAATAATAGTCGGTTCGGTCAATGCAACAACCACTTGGTTCAGGGACGCGGTGATGCACATCATCAAGAATATCAGGCTCCACCAGAATGTCGATGGGGGCCAGAATCTGCTGCTTGAGGGATGCGGGAGTACCGTTGTCGAGCTCGTGGGGCTCACCAGGTTTGCGCGCGTGGCGCTTGGCAGCAAGCCCCTCACCATTCTCTATTTTCCATTCCGCATTGGGCGGCTTTCCCGGACCGATTTATCGAGTTCCGCCAAGCAGGATCTTTTGCTGCCCGACAACCAGCCGTACTCCATTTCGAGAAACCATGTCGTGTTTGAGAGAGAGAACGGAAAGGTGTTTCTCGTCGACCTCGACAGCAGTTGCGGGACCATTGTCGACAACATTGCCATCGGCCAAAAAGATCGCGGCGAAGGCCGCGTCGAGCTCTCCTGCGGCCAGCACACAATAGCCATAGGCGGGGCAGATTCCCCGTTCCTGTTTCAGGCAACGGTGCGCACAATGAAACCGGCTGATTCGCTCGCTATCGACAACGATATTCCCGACAAGTTTCCCCAGGCTCGGATGCTGTACGCAAAGCTCTGCCAGTACGAGCAGAACCTTCTTAACAACAGAGAACTCTCTCCGCAGGAGCGCGGCATGGCCGCCGAGGGCATGGTGCGCGTTATCGTAAGCAGACCCGATCTTCTCGAATTGCTGCAGCGCCTGGCCTCCAATCCGGTGTCGGGCAGCGACTATCTTGCGCAACACTCCGTGAACGTAACGATTTTTTCCATTGTCCTGTTCAAGAATCTGGAATACCCCCAGGACGACATGGTGAAGATCGCGGCAGCCACCCTGCTCCACGACATCGGCATGCAGGACATAGACCGTGCCGTGTTTCTCAAGAACACTACATTGACGGCAGAGGAATATGGCGTCATCAAACGCCACACCGAGATCGGCGGCGAACTCCTGCGCTGTTCCGACGACGTGTGCTCGGTGGCCGCCGCGCTCGCGCGCGACCATCACGAGAGAATAGACAAGAGCGGGTATCCGCGCGGAATCAACATCCTTTCGGACGTCACGCGGTTCGTGGGAATCCTCGATTGCTATGAGGCAATAACCCACGACCGTCCCCAGCGCCCGGCTTTTTTGCCGCCCGAGGCCATGCGCATCCTCGCGGCGAGCAACAATACCGCCTTCGATCCCGGAACGCGCAAGGCCTTTGTCAACGTGTTCTCGTTTTACCCGGTGTCGAGCGTCGTGAAGCTTGACACGGGCGAAATAGGGCAGGTGGTGGGCGTCACGCAGGGGCAGCCGCTCGCACCCACGGTGCGCATCCTCACGGCCGCCGACGGAACCCCGGATGTCGAGCAGCGGTTGGTTGACCTCAGCAGATTATAAATATTCCTGTAGAAAATAGTGAATATGGGCGCCCCGCTGCTTCGCAGCGGCGGGCCTCCTTACGAGCTCGGCCGTTGGCCTCGGTGCCGCCTGCCGCCATGGCCTCCGGCCGCGGTCAGGCGGCCCTGCGCTCCGGCGCACTCTCCAGTCCTCCCTGGCGCGTTGGCAACAGGCTGATGCAACAATTGTGAAGGCAGCCTGCGCAGACTCAACCTCATACCTCGCCTTCACGGGTATTAAACTGTCAACTGTCAACTTTAAACTTTCAACTCTTATAGCACATATCTCGGCGGCACATTGACGCCCTTGGGCACGATAATGATGCCGTCCTTGATAACGATGCCGTCCTTCTCGCCGTTGACAATTGAGTCTTTGTTGATGAGCACGGCGCCGTCGCCGATGCAGACGTCCTTGTCGATAATCGCGTTGCGGATGTGGCAGTTCTGGCCCACGCCGACACGCGGACCCGCTTGTCCGTCGGTTTCGTAGGTGTCGGCGCCCATGAGCACCACGCGCGAAAGATGGCTGCCGTCCCGGATGATGGACCGTACGCCCACCACGCTGCTTGCGATCTTGGCGTTTTCGATCATGCAGCCTTCGCAGACAATTGACGAATCGATGTTCGACCCGGAAATCTTGGCCGCGGGCAGAAATCTCGCATTTGTGAATATCGGATGCGCCTCGTCGTAGAAATTGAACGGCGGCGCGGCGGAGGTCATTGCAATGTGCGCGTCGAAAAACGCGCGGATGGTTCCGATGTCCTCCCAGTAGCCGCCGAACGGATAGGCGTAGACGTTGTAGTCCCTCATTGCGGCCGGAATTATCTGCTTGCCGAAATCGTCGAAATCGTACTGTTCGAGAACGTCGAAAAGTACCTTTTTGTTGAACAGGTAAATTCCCATCGACCCCACATGCGTCCGCTCTTCGCCGCCCTGTGCCGGCGGGCGCAGCGAGCCAGGCAGCGCGAATGAGTCTATGGTAGCATCGTCCTTCGGCTTTTCTTTGAAATCGAGGACACGGTGGCCTGGGTCCATTTTGAGGATGCCGAGTTCGGAAACCGCGGAACGCGGCACAGGAATCACACTCAGCGTGATGTCGGCTTTCTTTTCCGCGTGGAAGCGGATAAAATCGGTGAAATCCATGCGGTAAAGGTGGTCGCCGGACAAAAGCAAAACCATGTCTCCCGCTTGCGCAAAGTTCGACAGGTTCTTGCGCACCGCATCTGCGGTGCCCTGATACCATCCTTTGTTGTCAACTGTTTGCGCCGCGGCCAGCACCGACACAAAGCCGCCGGAGAATGGGTCGAGCCTGTAGGCCTGGAATATGTGGCGGTGGAGCGACTCCGAGGCAAACTGCGTGAGGACCCATATCGTGCGGATGCCGTGGTGAAGGCAATTGCTGATGGGGATATCGATAAGCCGGAATTTCCCGCCGATCGGCACCGCAGGCTTGGAACGGGATTGTGTGAGCGGGTGCAGCCTGCTTCCCTGGCCGCCCGCCAGGATGATGGATGTGACGTTGTTGGGCATGGCGGAGTTCCTGTCTGTTTATGTGTGGGTCAACTATATAAAGTATAGTTATCGAATGGATTGAATTCAAGGGAGGCGTGGAGAAAATACAAGTGCGGATAGTGCCGCCGATGGAACCGGGACAATTACGGGCGGGTGCGCCGTCGCGCCCGACGATTCCGCCCAGGGCCTCGACACAATAGCAATCAAGATCGTCGATAATGGGCCGGTTTGCCTGGAGAGCAACGGGAAGACTGCGGGCAGGAATTCGAGGAGCGTGGCGGGAGCTTGGCGCTTTCGTCACGCATCGGAGCCCGAACCGCTGCAAAGATTCGTTTGCCCGCCTGCAACTATAGAGGCAGGAACAGCTTCACTTCGTGAAACTGTTCCTGCGCTCAAAAAGAGAAATTCATATTACTTTGGGCTCTCCACTTTACGCCTCTAAACTAATCTGGGACGATGCCCCGGTTGAAGCGGCATTCATGTTTCCCTGCGAGTCGTATCCGCTGACCTTTATCTCGTTCGGATGTTTCAGGTCGTATTTAGCTTCTTCCTGAAAAGAAACCGTTCCGTCTTTGTTCAGGTCCTTTTTGTCGTACACAGTATTGCTGTCCGAAGATGACGCGCCGGTGGAAGACGCGGAGCCCTGAGCGCCGCCGGATGGAGGAACGCCGCCCGATGGCGGCGCGCCTGCGCCGGATTTCCCGCCGCCAGTCCTTTTCATCTGGGCGGCGTTTTCGCTCTCGCTAATCTTTCCGTCGCCGTCCGTATCGGCAGCCTTGAAAATCTTGTCAACGTCGGCATTCGTTACGGTTTGCCCATTCGACCCGCTCGACAACGCGGTCTTCAATTCCGATTTATCTATTGAACCGTCGCCGTTGGTGTCCGCCTTCTTGAAGAAATTACTGGCTACCTGGGTCGGGTCGAAACTCCCCGAACCACTGATACTGCTCACAGACATATGCTACCTCCCTGTAGAATGTAAACTGTATAGGAAAACGAATTTCACGAAAAACAGGACATCCCTGTCCCGCTGTGCATCATGCATACGTGCTCAACAAGCTCTGCTGGGTGGTCGTTTCGTAGCTCAAGCTCCCGGTCTGGCTGTACTGGCTGCTTGTCTGCAACATGGCCACAAGATCGTTGAACAGCGACGTGGTCTGGTCATCCGAGGTTCCGGTCGAAGACTTGAGCGACTGCAGCAAGTCCGAGAATTGCGTGCTGGTGCTGTTGTCCGTGGAACTGTTCGATGAACTCAGTGAGCTCAGATAATTGACCAGATCGGACAGGAGCGAATTCTCCGCTTTCAATTCAATCTGCGAAGTCGCCGATGTGGCGGACGCAGAGGTCGTGGACGCATCCGTTGTCGACGCGGAGGCGGTCGACGCGGATGCGTTGTTCGCAGGCGGCGGGGACAGGCTCATCATGGTCTGGACGCTGAACCCCTGCGACTCGATTTCATCACCAAGCGATTTGCCGAAGCTGATGCCCGCATCGCTTATGGACTGGTTGATCGCCTTGACGTCGGAAGCGGTGAGATTCGAGGCATCATACTTCGAAAGGATCGAATCAACCGTCTTCTTCTGGTCGTCGGTGAGCGCCTGGTCCTGGCCGTTTTGCGAATTGTCCATCGGCGGCGGGGGCATGGATGCCTGCATCTGCTGCCCGAGAGACTGGAGCGCGGACATCATTTCGCTTTTGCTCACGCTTCCGTCACCGTTCGTGTCCAATTGCTTGAACATAGCATCGGCTTCCGACGTGGTAACATTCTGACTTGATGCCATCGTGGAAATCGCTGATTCGAACTCGGTCTTGCTGATATTGCCGTCACTGTTGGCGTCGATCTTCTTAAAAAGGTTCGCCCACAAGGTGGTGGGGTCGAAACTTCCGACGCTTCCTATGCTCGCACTCATAAATCACCTCTCAGATTAAAATTATCCTGACTTGAGCAGTCCGTGCCTTGAGCACAACCTTTGGGCGCGTCTCGAAAAACTCTTTCATCTCCTTTCTTTGTAACTGGTTACTGCCTACGCGTTCCCCGGCGGTACCTGAAAGCCGTCCGTTTCTTTCCTTTGGCCATCTTTGGTAATCGGATCAATTGCAGGCGTGCTTCATGAGTGCTTATGGATGGCACGGCCTTACAACGCGCGCATGACGGACGCCAACAGGTAGGTTGGACAAAAAGAGGTTTGCGAGGGCTGTGCGGCGAAATGCCGGAAAACAAGCCAAAAAGTTGCAATCAGGGCTGGATCGTCAACCTGAGGGCGGATTGCTTGTTGCCACACACAATGGTTGCAAAGTAAACGCCGGATGAAGCAACCCGGCCATGGGGAACTTTTTGCTTTCTCCGTTCGTCCAATGTTACATTGATAAGCATTGTAACATCGATGAGGAAGCAGATGGACAGGCAATCGATAGACGCTCCAGATGATCTCCACAGCTGCCTGTCTCTCTCGTATGATTTGGCCGACATCTTTAAGCCGGCAATATTCCTTATTGCATAAACTGCATACCTCATACTAAGGTCAAAAGGAATATTCGTCAACTGCACGAAAGGACTGTGTATGAAAAGCGGCTCAACTGCAATTGCATGTATACTGATGGGCGCGGCATTGACTTTTTCACAGAACAATCCGGGCCCCGGCGGATTGCCCGACATGCCGCCGCTTGACGGCCCTCTGGCAATGCACTCCGGGATAGAAAATCCTCCGCTCATGATGATGAATATTACCGAGCTGCAGAGTCTCATGGCGGAAATTAACATCGACAAGGGCGTGTCGGCCAAGATCGTTGCAATTACAAGAGCTTTTGTCAAGTTTCTTGACGAACGCATTCTCAAGATCCAGAAAGAAGAACTCAACATCAGGGAAGAGCTGCTCAAGGACAAACCCGACATGCCGGCCATACAGAACGCCATTGCGAGAAAGACCCAGATACTCGGCGAAGTGGAATTTGCGCAAATCAAGCGTGACCTGGATATCAAGTCCTTGCTCACGGTTGATGAGTACGACCGCTGGAAATCGGCAATTATGGTCAAATTGCGGGAGCGCATGCCCAGGGCCGCGGACAGGAACGGCCCCGGCGGACCGGCAATTAGACCCGGCGGCCAGAAGTAGGCAGATTCGCGGTGCACATGACGGCGCGTGCAAATGAACCGTACGGCCGAATCCGCGTTAAAGCGGTTGCGGCAGTGGGAGGCGGAGTCTCTGAACATAACGTCCCGGACAAAGGATGCTCAGGGCTTTTGCACGGAGTTCGACGGGTACAGGCAGGCGCTTGTGGTCGTCGCATTCCGGATAACGGGCGATATCGAGATAAGCCGCGATATCGTGCAGGATGTTTTCGCGTCCCTGCTTGCGGCGCCGAACGATTCCTTTCGGGGCAGGTCATCGCTCAAGACATATCTGTACAGGATCGTCATCAACAGGGGCATCGACGCCAGGCGAAGGAGAGTACGCTGGTTCGGCGTGCTGGAACGGATGAGCCGGGAAGAAACGCTATGGCGCGAATCCACCCCGGATGCGAATTCGCCGGAGAACAGACTGCTTCGCGCCTCCCTTGCGAAGATGCCGGATAAGTTCCGGATTCCATTTCTCCTTGCCGAGTCGGACGGAATGTCGTACAACGAGATAGCGGATATTATGAAATGCGGGATCAACACGGTGCGAACAAGGATTTTCAGGTGCAGGGAAAAACTGAGGCAAGAGTTCGAAAAGGCCGGGTACCTATGACGAACAAGTGTGCTGATTTCAAAGTGATGATAAGCAGGTACATGGATGGTGATCTCAATGCTGCTGCAATGCGAGGGGTCGATGCCCATGTGCTCTCGTGCGAGCGCTGCCGTGCAACGATGGACGCCTATACCATGATACGCGAGGGTGTAGCAGCAACGTATGTTGTCTCCGAGTCCGGGGCGGTAACCGGACATTTTCGCGTGCGCTTCGATGAGCGGCGTTCGACATGGAATCCCGGCTTAAAATTGGCGGCCATGATAGCGCTGTGCGTTACTCTATTGTCAATTGGAGTGTTCTTGCGGACATCGTACCGGCAGGTGAGGTCCCAGCCTGTTGTGCTGGGAGCGGAAAGCCGGTTGGTAATGAACACACCACTCTGCGCGCTTGTTTATTACCAGGAACTTGCCGGGAAAACCGTGCATTCCCAATATGCAAGAATCCGGAGTGCCCCCGGTATCCTCTACCAGGGATCGGATTCGGCGGCATGCTGTTACGACAGC
>Ga0182027_10001969_pt1 | contig 33482 bp, 25 predicted proteins | sample 712E1DmetaG_FD_121300 | JGI IMG/M metagenome (GOLD analysis project Ga0182027, IMG submission 121300) | Permafrost microbial communities from Stordalen Mire, Sweden - 712E1D metaG (Illumina Assembly) | ecosystem: Environmental > Terrestrial > Soil > Wetlands > Permafrost | place: Sweden...
CGCAACCATCCGTGCGGCAGTCATTGCAGGGCCGGACACTATCTTTACACGTTTCAGATGGCCTGTTGCCCGCACTTTCACATGCGAGCCGCCGATGTCAACGACAAGAATGTGCATAGGTAATTTCCGCTTTCGGTTGGCGTTCAAAATATCCCTACTGCCCAAGCTTGGCCAGGCATGAATCAATTTTCGCAAGTTTTTCCGTATCGCTCATCTTGTTTGTGGCCATGGAAACAGCGTCCACCACAGTGGCTCCGCGTTCGCCGGAGAGAGCGACCAGGTCCCTAAGCAGATGGCCCTTGAACCACCTGTTTGCCGTGACAATGACAAACACCCGCTTGTTCTTGAGACTCTCAACCGACTTGAGCCAATGCCGCACTTCGGACTTAAAGTTGAAAGCCATCACCATGCCGTACAGCACCACAACCTGGTACGGTGATGCATCAAGGCTCGCAGCGCCTTCGGCCGACTCCTCCCTGAAATTGCGGCCGGACTTCCTGATCCGCTCCGCCACGGCATTCACATAGAACGCCGATTGCTTCTGCGTGGAATCGTGGACAAAGAATACGGTTGCCGCCGATGCGGTGTCGCCGGCGCTTGCCGGGAAAGCGGCAAAAAAAACGGCGGAAAAAACAGACAGGCAGAGGATTCTCATGTGCAACTCCGAGTAAAGACGTGTGACTGCAGGTTTCAAGCTTGACACAATATACCATACCTTACACACGCCGCGCAACGGCGGTGCCACGCCGTGAAATCCGCGCCGGGATGCAGCCGGCGTACAAAACGTCCGCGTCCCCGAACAGCGGTTCCAATAGCAACAAAACAATTGTACAATTGTTGCCCCCGGATTCCATAGCAGATTCCCAGCAGCAAGTGCCCCGCCGGTCCTGCGTAAGCTGCACCCGAAAAAGAACATCATCAAATGTATTCTTAACGTATTTTTCTCACTACGCTATGGAGAAGCATCATCGTTGGAACAAGAAAAGTCCCTTTCCGATTCGCCCCGTCCCGGCCATTTTCCTTGCCGGCGCCGTTGCGCTCGCGCTCACATGCTCCAATCCGGTTGATAAGCGGCCACGCCAGCCCGTACTTTCCGTTGTGTTCGACACAACGGTTTCGGTAAAGGATTCCCTTATCCTGGTCGCCCATACCGCGGCCACGGGCGGAAAGGCGACCGGTTACATATGGACGCTTGACGGCCGCACGCTGTCGGCCCCGGCCGCGGCCGACAGCGTGTGCCGGTTGTTCTTCGGAATTCCGGACACCGGCGGCCACCTCGCCATTGTCAAGGCGTCGGGAGCGGGAAACACCGTCTCGGAGCCGGAATCCGTAAAGGTGACGGTGCTGCTCCATCCGCCGATCGTTCGCTTCGTTACGCGCGACACCGCGGTTTTTCCCAACGACACGGTACGGTTCGCGGCGCGCGGCACGGATTCCAACGGCACGGTCATAGCGTACCGCTGGTCAATCGACACCGGCGGCGCCGCCATTACATCCCCCACGGGAACGCTCAGCTACACCTTTCCGCCCCTTGCGCGCTCGCATCGCATCCTGGTGGAGGCCATGGACAACGACAGCATCCTGTCCGCGCCGGACTCGATTCTGGTGCGTGTGGTTGTCGACCATCCGCGCATCCTTGCGCAGCGCGACACCGCTGTTGCAATCAACGATACGGCGGTGCTCCACGCAACTCGTATCGACACGTTTGCAACACCGGTTCAATGGCTGTGGGCTGTGGACGGAACGACATTCTCCGATACCGCTGCCGTTCCCTCGCTGCCCCTCAGCTTTTCCAGGACGCAGGCCGGACAGAGAGTTGTTTTTGTCAAGGCGCTCGACGCCCACGGGCTGGCGTCGAACGTCGATTCCACGCATGTGTACGTGCACCTGTATCCGCCCACGGTATCCATCACGCACGACACCGTCGTAGTTGTCAACGACCTTGTGCTCCTGCGCGCGCGCGGGCTGGACACAAACGGCCGCGTCGTGAAATACGTCTGGGCAATCGGCGGGGCGAATTTCTCCGATACCACACTCGGCGACAGCATCGTCCACGTCTGGGGTAGGGCCGACACAGGCAAAAACATCGTTGTGTATGTCAAGGCCATCGACGACGACACCCTGGCATCCGGCCCCGACTCGATGCGCGTGACCCTGCGCCTCAAGCCGCTGCCGGTGGTGACCCCAGCGCACGACACAAGCGTCTATATCAACGACACGTTTTCACTTGTCGCGCAGGCGGCGCCGGGCGGCGGCGTCAGTCCGGCAACGATGTTCATGTGGGCGCTGGACAACCAGGTTTTCTCGGACACAACCGCAACCGGCCGCAAGAGCTTGCGTTTCTCCAGGGCCGATACCGGCAGGCACGTGGTGCGCGTAAAGGCCATGGACACCGACACCATGGTGTCGCTCGCCGAGTCCACCGTGGTGCTGGTGCGGCTTGGTACGCCGCTTGTCAAGGCGATGAGCGATACCGCGGTCTTCATCAACGACTCGGTCACCCTGCATGCCGCGGGTTCGGACACCAACGGAGAAGTCGTTCGATACCTCTGGTCTGTCGATAAAGGACAATACTCCGACACGACCGCTTCGGGGTTTGCGCGCGTGGCGTGGGGCAAACAGGACACCGGCCACCACACCGTACGGGTAAAGGCCGTCGACGACGACACGCTCCAATCGCGGCCGGATTCGTTTTTTGTTCTGGTGCGCCTCGGCATGCCCGTTGTCCGGCCCATCCGCGACACGGCCGTTTCCTGGGGTGATACGCTGACGCTTGCGGTTGCGGCAAGCGACACAAACGGGACAATCGTGCAGTACCTGTGGAACGCCGCGGGAAGCGGCGCCTGGACCGACAGTTCGGCGCACGATACGATAAGGTTGACAAGCAGCATCCACACGCGAAAGAGGGTGGTGGTGGCCGTCCGCGACAACGACGGGCTTGTCTCCGCGGACACATTTGCGGTTACGTTCCTGGCCAAGCCATGCTATCTGAGCGCGCAGGGGCTGCGTCCCATGGACACGGTGCTCACGAATTCCCTGAGCACAAAACCGTATTCCTTTCCGCTGTCGCTTGGGGCCAGCAGGCTCGACGGCATCGCGGACACGTTCACCTTTTCGCTGTGGCTGGGCACATCGCCCGCAGCGCTTGCGCAAGTCTACCAGGGGCCAAACACCGCATGCACGCTGTCTGTGCCGGACACCGGCGCGTACTACTGGAGGTTCCTGGCTATCGACACGCATAACGACACGGCCACGGCCGGATCGGTCTTGCGCATCATGCTCCAGAGAAGAATCTGTTTCGTGGGGCATTCCATCGTCACCGGGTTCCGCGGCACGTCCGGGCTTGGCGGGTTCCGCAGGATGGTTGTGGACACGCTGCGCGCCGTGGCCGGGCTTGGCGAGAGGATAAAATGCGAGGGCCCCGTTTTCACTACCGCGCTCCTTCCCGCCAGCGATGATTCTTGCATCGCAGTCGCCGGAAAGACCAGCCCTCAGATCTATGACTCATTAGAAAACCATCCGTCAACATATGCAGATATTTGGGTTTACATGTGCGGCGTCAACGAAGGATATCAGTTTCCGCTGTATTACTGGCCCTACGGATTGAACAACTATGCTCCGGCAACCCTCGACGAGATGCACAACAGGAATCCGCAAAGCGAAATCTATGTGATAAATGCGATACCGTTTCCCAAGGACACCGGGGGCGATTTCAATGAACAAGCCGACTCCATGTTCAAGGCCAACCTGCCGGTGTTTAACCACATGCTCGACACGGCGGTCACGGCGCGTCGCCAAACATGGCTGGGCCGCCGCGAGGGCGGCGTGTGGCTCGTTGACGCATTCGACAGTCTGGCGAAACTGCCCGACTCAACGCGGGATTCCGTCTATTTCTCCGATTATCTTCATCCCAACCAAGCCGGGTACAACCGTCTCGGCAGGGCGATTCTGGATGCCATGCGTATCGCCGGCAGCTCGTTTCTCAAATAGCAATTAACGCAAGATCCCTGCCCTGCAACTTTGTCAACCCGAGCGAACTGCCAGGGATTGGCGCATAGCCGTTCTTTGCCCCGGCATCTTGACTGCATAAAAGGAAGCGAGCGACTGTTCGGGGGATCAGTGCGTTTGAAGGCCGGCCGGGATGGGCGTACCTATTTCTTCGCGGAAACGTCCAGATAAATCAGATACTCGTCTTTTCCTTCCGGGCCGCCGACAATGGCCAGCGCGCGTGCAACAACGGACGGATCGTTGTTCTTGATTGACTGCAAGGCTGCCTGTGCAGGTAAATGGGAGCAGGGAACGGCAGAGGAATGTATGGCAACCAGAACAAATGCGCCGCGGATCTCGTTGTCTTCGCAGAAAAGATCGGCCAGGCCATGGTGCGGTGCGGCCAACAGGTAGAACATGTCTTCAAACGGCGACATGAAACCCTCGCCGGCGTAGGCAACCACGCCGTCAAAACCGGACCCGCCAAACGTCACTCGCACAGGGTCGTTTTTTCTAAAGATAGTGCCTGACGGAAGTTTCAGTGACATGCGCGCGTCCCCGGTTCAGGAAACCGTTCCCTTCAACTGGTCGGCAAAATCCTGCCGGTTTTTGTAGATCGTGAGTCCCGCGATTATGGTAAGATTAACAGAAGAGAATTGCTTGTAAAGGTCGTCGCCGGGTATAGCCCGCACGATGCGCGGGGAGCCTTTGAGCTGGTTTGCCAGGCGCACCAGGGCGCCGAGCTCCGGAGATGTCAGGTACTTCATTGCGCGAAAATCGATAATGATGTCTTTGGTGGCTTCCTTGTCAACGCCAAGGCCGGACAATGTCGCCTTGAAAAGCTCCACGTCCTTGAATCCCTGGCGCGTGTATGTAATGTAGGTGAAGTTTCCCTTGTCGACCTTCTCAATCGTCATGGCTCAAAACTCCTTTGCCGCCCATCCTCGCATTATTACATTATGTAATGAATCTGTAACAATTGCGAGAACAAAAATCGCCGCGCGGGCGCCAGGCGCATTGCCCGTCGCTCCGGCCGAGACCTCGCCGCGCCGGCGCGTCAAGCCACCGGGCAAAGACATCAATTATCTTATCAAGAAAGCATTTTGCGGCACAACGCTTCCTCAGCAGCGGAGAAAAGATCACCATGGCAGAACCTGCCATCACCGTAGTCGCATACACGCCCGAGCGCAGGGCCGAATGGAACGCCTTTGTCGAGACGTCAAACAACGGCACCGTATTCCATTCGCAGACCTTCCTCGATTACCATCCCCGGGGCAGGTTCGACTTCCATCACCTTATGTTTTACAGGGGAGACGAGCTTGTCGCGCTATTACCGGGCGGGTTGTCGGGCGACATGTTCAAGAGCCCCATGGGCGCCAGCTTTGGCGGGTTCGTGGTGCAGGCGCGGCTGGGGCTCCAGGACGCCGACGCAATAGTCAAGTCTTTCATCCGCTACTGCGCGTCCAGGCTCATCAAGGAAGTGTACCTCACGCCGCCCATGCAAATCTACAACGCCACCTTCAACGAGTCCATAGAATATGCCATGCATTACAACCATTTCATCATGCTGTCGAGCCTTTTTTCATCCGTCATCGATTTCTCCATCATCCACGGCAAGGAAGAGCTGTCGCGGAACACCCGGCACAAGATCAACAAGGCGATCAACAAGGGCGTGCACGTGGAGGAAAACAAAGACTTCGACGCGTTTTACCCGATCCTGCTCAAGAACAAGGAAAAGTTCCACGTAACGCCCACGCACACGCTTGACGAAATCAAGAAGATCGAATCCCTGCTTCCCGGCATGATGACGCTGTTCATAGCCTACTACGAGAACGCGCCGGTCGCCGGAGAGCTTTTGTTTGCCTGCAACAAACAGTGCGTGCTCAATTTTTACACCATGCATCTGTACGACTTTCACAACCTGTTCGCGGTCAATTACCTCATCGAGCACTCGATCCGCTGGAGCAACCAGAAGGGGTTCCGGTATTTCGACTACGGCGTATCGGCCGACACCTTCAGCATCGACCCCATGGAGCCGTCGTGGTCGCTCATAGAATTCAAGGAATCCATGGGGGCAAACGGGTGCCAGCGAAAGACGTATTACCGAAGAATCTTTTGATGAAGCTTCTTGCGGCACTCGCAGCCTGCGCATTGCTTCTCGCCGCGTCATGCGGGAAAGAAAGCCAACAGCCGCAGCCGTTTGCGCCCCGCATGTCGTATACCGTCTCGTTTTTCTCCGGCGATTCCCTCCATGTGTCCGCAACGCTTGCCGCAAACCGCGCCGGCAAACTGGAGAAAATCCTGTTCCCGCCGTTTGACGCCGACAACCCGCGTCTCCCGTTCCTGGGAAATAACGTGCACAACATCAAGGTAACCGGCGCCACCGTGGAGGATCCGCTGGCCCAGGGAGCCTGGGCCGGCGATTCGGTCCAGGCTATCGTGGTGCGCACGCAGGCTTCTTCCTTTACAATAGACTACGATGTCACGTTTCCCTACAGGCCAAACTCATATATAAAGACCGTGCTTCCGGGCTCCTCGGGCGGCGCCGACTGGTACTATCAGGGAAACTATCTGTTTTGCGTCCCGGATTTCGCCGAAAACAAGCCGGGCCTGTGGCGAATGGGAATAGATGCGCACGTGTCAATAACCCTTCCCGCCGGCAGGCAGGCCTACGGCATCCTCTCCGGCGAGTTCGACGCGTTTACCGTGTACGAGCTGTTCTTTGTGCAGTTCGCGGTGTGCAGCCGCGCATCATCGTGCGGCGAAGGAAACAACGATGTTGCGGTGATTTCGTCGCACGATGGGGAAGGGGCCTTCGTGTCGACGCTGTGCTCCGATCTTGTGAAGGTCGACAGCATGTGCGCGGGCGTCTTCCCGGCGATGCAGAAGCCCCGCGCCGTCATCCTTCAGGATTCAGGGTCAGGCATGGAAGGGCTGTTCTCGTTCTTCATGCTCAACTGGTCGAACAACTGGTACCAGAACGCCTTCCGTTACGTTGTGCCGCACGAGGCGCTTCACGGGTGGGTGGGCATCCGCACAGGCGACCTGGCCGATCCGTGGTGGAAGGAGGCGACCGCCTCGTATCTCGGCCTTGTGCTGGGCGGGAGTCTCGGGCTTTCGACAGACACCATCAGGCAACATTTGGTGCTCGATCTCTCGGGCAATCCGGGGGTCCGGTCGCGGGCGCTATCGGATCCCTGGGTGCGGGACAACCTGTTCTATCCGGACACGTTACGCAACGGCATCGCGCTCGTCTACACAAAAGGCGCGCAGGTCAACATGATCCTCGACAAAACACTCAGGAGCGCCACCGGCAATTCGGTGACGCTGTTCTCCAGAACCGGGTCGCTGTGCACACGCTTCGAACACGGCGCGTTCTCACGCGAAGAGTTCAAGGGCTGTCTCCAGGAGGGCACGAACCTTGACTTAACGGATTTCTTCTCGCAGTACGTGGACGCCGTAGGCGTGCTGGATACGGGGTTCTTGGCGCAGACGTTTGCCTGGCTCGACTCGGCAGGGGCATTTTCGGGGAAACCTTAACACGGAGAAAGATTCGCCACAGAGGCACAGAGAACACGGAGAAAGAGGAACTCAATGGTAAAGATCAAGAATTGCCCTGCTCTTACCCCAACCTTTTCTCCTGAATTCTCTCTGTGACCTCTGTGTCTCTGTGGTGAATCTCTTCTTCATTCCTGAACCCACGTCTTCCAGATTCCCGGCGTGGATTCCGGGATGTCGACGGCGCCAACGGCCTTTCTGTAATACTCTGCCGGGCCAACGCCGCCGATGATCGCGTAGCCATATCCTTTGAGCTTCATGTCCATCATGCACGCAAAGAGCAACGACGCACCGATTCCCTTGTTGCGGTAGCCGCCTTCGACCCCCGTGGGGCCAAAGTAACCGAGAGCAGTCGCATCGTAGCAGGCAAAACCAACCGGCTTCCTGCCTTTGAGCGCGATAAAGCACGATACCGGCCGGTTTGCAAACGCCATGTCGGTCTCGCTCGACCAGGCTTTGCTGAATTTGTCCTTTACCCATTCGACTATCAGGTGTTTTTCAGGACCAATCGGTTTCCGGATGACAACGTCGTGTTCCAGGGTCTTCTGCACAACGGAGCAGTCGTCGGGAAGGTCATACAGCTTAACAAGCATATCATGCATGATTCCGGTCCTTTGAGGGTTGCGTGCATTGACAAAGACAGTTAAAATACATGACGTCCGTGCCGGCCACAATCGGAAGGCAAAAGTTCCCGGCTGCCGCGGCCGTGGTTCTTTACCCGTGCGCGCACCGGCAGAAAATGTATATTTTAAACAACCGGCCCCACAATCGCGGCAGCAATTAGAAAGCCAAATGGACATGGGCGACGACACAACCGCGGCCGAAAAGAGCTCAAAGGCCATTGTCAACAATAGTGCTGCAGACGCCGCTGACCGCAGGCACGACAGCCATGCCCGCCAGCTCGGCAGGAACGCGATAGCGGTAACGATAATCGCGGTTGCCGTGCTGTTCCTGTATGTCATTCGCATCTTCTTTGTGCCGCTTATCCTCGCCGCCACATTTACAGTGTTGTTTTATCCGATGTATACCTGGATGCGCAGGCTGCTTCGCGGCAACCGCGTGCTCAGCTCTCTGTGCTGCTGCGCAGTGCTCGTGCTGGGGATTCTTGCGCCCATGTACGGCGGGATCGTTGTTGTCGGCAACGAAGCATTGGATTTTGTTCGGGAAGCACGTCCCCAGATGCACCGCGTGGTGACGGTATTCAAAACCGACGTTCTGCGCATGCCGCGGGCAGCGAGAATGGTCCATCGGCTGCAGCTTGGCGGCATCGACTGGCGAACTCCGGTCAACAATTCGGCAGCCTCGCTCGGCACAACAATGACAAAAGTGATTGCACGCACGTCGGCGGGGATGTTCGAGTTTGTGTTTGTTCTCGCGTGCATGCTGTTCATCATGTTCTACCTGTTCGTCGACGGCGAGCGTGTGGTGCGACGGCTGCGCCGCATCAGCCCGCTGCCGCACCGGTACGAAGACCTGATCTTCAACCGGTTCGTGCTCGTGTCGCGAGCCACCGTGCGGGGTACCATCATTGTAGGTCTCATCCAGGGAACGCTGGGCGGCCTTACGCTGCTTGCCTTCGGCGTCAAGAGCTGGCTGGTGTGGGGCGTGGCCATGGTCATCATGTCGATCCTTCCGCTTCTGGGCGCATGGATGGTGCTTGTTCCCGCAGGAGTGGTCGAGATTCTTCTGGGCCACGCCTGGCGGGGCGCGGGCATACTCATCATCGGCGTCGTGGTAGTTTCCATCGTGGACAATTTTGTTCGCCCGCGTGTGGTGGGCCAGGATGCCAAACTGCACGACCTGCTCGTCTTTTTCTCCACCATCGGCGGCATCGGCGTGTTTGGAGCGATGGGGTTCATCGTGGGGCCCGTGATCGCGGCGCTGTTTATGGCAATGATCGAAATTTACGGGTCGGAATTCGGGCGGCACAACCGGGAGGAGCAACTCGCGCGGGGAAACGCGCCGCTTGCCAAGGAAGAGTCTCCGGAGGCGCCATAGCCCCGCCGAATACCCCGCGATTTCGCTGCACACCTCTTTGTAAACAGGATCATTTTGATGCCAACCACCATCATCGTCGCCGCCCTGTTTGTGTCCGGTTATCTGCTTATCGCAACCGAGCAATTCGTTAAAATCAACAAGGCTGCCACGGCAATGCTCACCGGCGTGGCATGCTGGACAGTGCTGGCGCTGGGCGCGCCCGCCGGTCACGAGGTGATGCGCTCCCTTTTCGAAAGCACTGCCGACATCGCGGGCGTCCTGCTTTTCCTCATGGGCGCCATGAGCATCGTGGAGATCCTCGATTCGCATGACGGCTTTTCTCCGGTGACCGCTTTTCTGGCCGGAACGGGAAAACGCCGTTCACTCGTGCTTGTCGGGATCCTGAGCTTCCTTTTGTCGGCCGTGCTCGACAATCTCACTACCACCATTGTCATGATTTCCCTTTTGACAAAAATGCTTCCGAAACGCGACGACCTGCTGCTGTTCTCCGGGCTCGTCATTATCGCGGTGAATGCGGGCGGCGCGTGGTCGCCCATCGGCGATGTGACAACCACAATGCTGTGGATCGGCGGTCAGGTAACGAGCCTGTCGATCATGAAACGGCTTTTTCTTCCCAGCCTGGCTTCCCTGGCGATTCCGCTGGCATGGCTGGTTCTGCAAACAAAATCCGATACAAGCGGCACGGGCGATTTGATCGCCGAGCCGCCAAGAGAGAACGGGCATCCCGCCAGCCGCATCATTTTTTTTCTCGGCATCGGCGTTCTGCTGATGGTGCCTGTTTTCAGGGCCGTCACGCATCTTCCGCCCTTTATTGGAATGCTTGGAGGGCTTGCCGTTATGTGGATCGGTTCGGAATTCCTGCATCGAAACGAAGACCCGAAGCGCCGTCACGATCACTCGATGGCAGCGGCGCTTTCGCGCATCGACATGCAGACCATTTTGTTTTTTCTCGGCATACTGCTCGGCATTTCCGCTTTGCAAACAGCCGGTATTCTTGCCGGCGTCGCATTGTGGCTCGACCGCGCAGTGGGCAACACCGGTATAATCGCCATGGCAATCGGCCTGCTTTCGTCGATTGTGGACAACGTTCCGCTCGTGGCAGCCGGGATCAAGATGTATCCTTTATCGCAATTTCCCGCGAATCACCAGTTCTGGTCGCTGCTCTCGTATTGCGTGGGAACCGGCGGCAGTGTGCTCGTGATCGGATCGGCCGCCGGCGTTGCGGCGATGGGCATGGCGAAAATCGATTTTTTCTGGTACCTGAAACGAATCGCGCCTCTGGCCCTGGCAGGGTATTTTGCCGGTGTGGGGGTTTTTCTGCTGCAGAGGGTGATTGGGGGATGACCGGCGTTCGGAAAACCATGGCGGCATCCATTGCGCCTGACCTTTTTTTAGACTATATTATGGTCAACTGGAGGGACCATGAAACTCAGCAAAACAGTCAAGCCCATAAGTTATCTCAAAGCCCACGCTTCCGAAATCGTCAACAGCATAGCGGATTCCCATCAAACGATTGTCATCACTCAGCGAGGTGAGGCAAAAGCGGTATTGCAGGACATTTCAAGCTATGAGCAGACCAGGGAAAGTCTTGCGTTGCTGAAAATCGTTGCGCTCAGCACGGCCAATCTCGAAAAAGGCCGCTACAAACCCCTCAAGAAGGCGTTTTCCGACCTTGATCAAAGAATAGCAAAGTCCGCATGAACTATCAAGTCTTTCTGATTTCTGACGCCGAAGAAGACCTCTTTGGGATTTTTGCCTATGTTTCCGCAAACGATTCCGTCGAACGCGCCATGTATGTCCACAACAAGCTCAAGGAGACCTGTTCAACGCTGGAATTTTTTCCGTTCCGGGGACATATTCCGCCCGAATTGGAGAGAATCGGCGTAGATAATTTCCTCCAGATTCATTTCAAACCCTACCGGATAATCTACACCGTTTCCGGAACCAAGGTATTCGTACATTGTGTTCTCGACGGACGTCGAAGCCTGGAGGATTTGCTGTATCGCCGTCTAGTGCGGTAATTCCGGCAACTTGGGCCACTCTTCCCTCGATCGCTATTTCATAATCACCAATCTGCTGTTGACCAACAGCCGTTGCGCGCACTTGACGCTCACGATGTAGATCCCCGGCTGCAGGGAGGAAGACAGGCATATGGGTGCTTCCGAACTGATATTTCTCATGACGCAGACACTCTTGCCGGACATCGAATAGAGGCTTAAGCAAAGTTTGTGTCCCGCCACACCGGCCGGCAAGGCGATGCCCAGTCTCACGCCATCCGCAGTCATCACGTTCAAAACCCCTGGTCTTAACGACCCGTCTCTTGGCACCACGGCCAGCTGCCCCGCAATTTTTATCTTGACGCTGTCTTGTATTGCGAGATTCGACCCTGGGGAACAATGAATAAATCCTTCCTCGTCGGACGTGACGGTTGACGCATCGTAGAACACACGGGTGATTGAATCGGGTCTGGTGATGGCATGCAAAGATCCCGTTGTCGACCAATGCGCCAGTTCAAGCCCTCGTTTGTTTCCATAGGCGTCGTATCCGACACTGGTGAGCATCACGCTTCCGGTTGGGTAGGTGAGAAAAACAGGGTCAACAGAGGCGGAATCACTCAGCCGCTCGACCTCAAGACGGGAAACGGCGGAAGGAAACATGGGAAAAGTGTCATGGAGTTGACCAAGCTTGTTGAACGTTATGTCCAGGACATAATTGAGATTTGATGAGAACGGCGCATTGAACAATACCACTTTGATGAGAAAACTGCCGTTGTCGGAACAAACAGGCGTTTTTGTGTCGAATGGAATTCGCGCATTATTGACAATTGCATACGGTGCCGGCTGGCCCGGCCTGGACGCGATGTTCGACCGAAATACAACGCTATCGCAGAAGGGAAAGGGGCCGGGAAAACCCCCTTCCTTAATCGACAGCCGATCGAGGCTGGTATCCCCAGCAATCTGGTGTTCCTCCCTGGCCAGGTAACTCACGCTGACAATGGTGGGCGGCTGGCCCAGGAAACTTGTGAACACCGTATCCGGACGGGTCACGGCATCGTTACCGAGCGTCACGCGTATCCATCCATAATGAGGATATGCAGGGGAAAACGAAAATGCAGACGCATTTGCCGGCGGTGTCGAATCAAACGAAAGCCCGGGAGAAACCTGCCAGGTTGCTGCAACCGGCTCCCACAGTCCGTTGTCCGGCCTCCGCCCCTGCACCCTGAGGGTCGTGTCCTGGTCTGTGTTCATGACGAGGCTGTCGATGTTCGATGAGTCGCGTACGACAATACGCAAGGCCGTGTAGGAGGTTTGAGAATTGGCAAGCGCGAAAAGGGTCAGAAGAAGTTCGCAGATTCTTGTCGCGAGCTGAAGCTTGTTTCTTGAACGCATGTTGCCCCGCCTGGTTTGAAAGAGGCCGTAGGATATGGTACTTTGAAGGGTCCTTTGTAAGGTCGCTCATTTACATGCGATGGTTCAATGGGAATGCTGGCGGTTTTGGCCCGCCTTTTGCATTTTCAAATTTAGGCGCTCACCCCCTCAGCTCAACTTCTTTTCCCACTGGCGCATCCACTTTCTCGAATTTGTCAGGCACGCAATTCGACCATGTGATTCACGTAGCAGGCACCTGCCACGATCAGTGCAGTGTGCAACTTTCAATCGGTATTGAGCGGCAATTCTGGTCGTGCGCAGCCTGCAAGTCGCACCACACTGTAGGACAGCTGCACGTGATTGACAAGGGCATCAATCCTGAATGATGCGCAAGCCATACGCACGATGATGGGAAATACTTCACAAGTAATAATTTTGCGCTGGAAAGAAAGAGTTTGGCAATATATAATAAGACAATTCAATTCTCTCAGCCCTACCCACTTTTAAGGAGCAACCGAATGATCAGACGACGTTTTATGAGGAGTGCCATGGTTCTTGCCGGGCTTCATTTCGCATCCCTCGGAGCTCTCACGGGAAAACTCATAGACGACAACAACAATCCGCTCACCGGGGCAGATGTTTTCCTCGTGAATCAGAACATGCATGATTCCACAGATGCGACAGGCGCCTTCTCCTTTTCAGGCATGTCTGTCAAGAGAACCGGAGCCCTCGCACAAAGGCACTTTCTCACGCCGCAGTTATCCGACAACGTAATCTACTTCACACTCCCCAAAAGCGGCACCGTGGAATACGACATCTATTCAGTCAAAGGCGTGTGTGTCTATCGTTACAGAAACACTTTGGATCAGGGCGACCATTTCTTATCCATTGCAAAGAACAGCAGTTCATTGGCAGGCGGGGTTTATGTCATTTCATTCAGAACAGAGGGGCTGGTCAAGACCTTCAAGTACAATTCTTTCTGCAGAAACAGTTTTAGGGGAGTCATTGCACCGAGTGAGAAGCAAAACGAGCCCCAGGCGCCTGCTTTGCACAAGGCCAAGGACGCTCTGCTGACTATCGACACCCTGATCATCACCAAAGTGGTCGGCGACATCACCAGCAAACGGAAAATACGCGTTTATGACTATGCCGACAACATCAACAGTGCCAAATACGTGTCGAACGGATTTCAGATGCTCATTCTCGATCCTTCCAACGACAATGACGGCGACGGCCTGACAAACTTTGAAGAGCGGTATGTGTATTTCACCAATGCCGAGCTTGCGGATTGCGATGGCGACGGAATAACCGATTATGAGGAAATCAAGAACAATACCAACCCGCTTATCGCGGATGTCCCGGACATCAGTTTCGTTGCGAACAACTACCCCGTGATAACCGCCACCTATTCCAAGTCCATAGGAAGTTCCAACGAGAAAGATATCTCCACGGGTGGAGAATATTCCAATACCAGCGACTATTCCTCGCAACAACAAGTCAATGCCACCGCCTCAATTGCCGTTATGCTCGGAGGGGAGGCCTCATTTGGTCCGGAAGGAGGATTTAAGGTAAGCGGGAGTATTACAACAACGCTTGGTGCAGGTTTCACCCAGACTTGGACCAGCGACCAATCCTCTTCAATGAGTAAGAATTGGAGTGAGGCCCAGAACACGGCCACGAGCAATGATGTCACCATTACGGGCGGAACGATAAGCATGGATGTAACGCTCACAAACAACAGCGGCCAGGATTTTACCCTTGTTGATCCCAAACTGCGATTAAGCTGCACCGGCAGTACCATAAGTACGGCCATTGGAGAATTGAGCGTGACCGGCGGCAGCACAGACATCTATGTCAGTTCCAAACCCGGCTCCAATACCACACTGCGGACATTCACGACGACCATAAACAACCCGGACCTGCTTGACGAAATTGCAAGGCAGTCCAGCGGGCTGGTCGCCCAGCTCACAAACATCAGTTTCAGAACATCGCTGGGCGGAATCGACACGATTATGACAAACGTTTACAAAAGAACGTCTCAGGTGATTGTCGATTTCGGAACGGCCTCGTCCAACAAGGTGATAAAGAAGAACGTTGCTTCCCGCTGCAGGTACAATGATTTCTATACGTCATATCTGGACCGTTACATGCCGGCTACACTCCAGGAAGTCCTGGAAATGGTCGGTGTTAAACCGGTGCTGGGCGCGGACGCCAACGGAAATTATGGCATTATAGCAATCGACAGTCTCAAAAACGGCGCGTTGGCGAAGGGCGTATGGAGTATCGTCTGCCAAACGGCCGATTCGGTGGAAGTTTTTTCCACAAGCCTGGGAAGTTATGATCCTTCGGCCGTCCAGGTTGGACAGGCTGATATCCTTACATGCCTCTACGATGCGGATCAGGATGGCGACGGGCTGTCCGACCGCCTTGAAGCGGTCCTTGGAACCGATCCCAAAAAAGTCGATACCGACGGCGACGGTATTTCGGACAAGGACGAGTTTATGGGCTGGAGAAGGGCCACGGATCCGCCGGGCGTATTGTGGAAGACGAATCCGAAACTGAAAGATACCGACGGTGATGGACTGGACGATTTTGTGGATCCGGATCCCTTGACGCCGCTAGTAAGTCCGCTTGACAGTTTTGTGTCTTTCTCGCGGATAACGCTGACACCCTTTCAGGGCGCAGCGTGGGTGGATTCGACGCAGATTACCGATTCGATCACCGCTGTTCAGGTGAATCAAATCGTTCGCGGCAACGCCGTCATTTCAATGAAATTTCTCCACCCGGTATTCAACGTCATGGTTATCTGCAGCACCGGCACGAAACCCAAAGATACAACGACAATCTTCACCCCGGACAATACCGGCGCCTATGCCGACACCGTTGATATGCCGCTCGGGAACAATCAGGTGCAGATTGTTGCCCGTTCCAAGAACGGGAGTTCCACCAAAAGAGTCCTGCTGCAGGGATTGCCAGACGATTGGCAATGGTTACGGATACCACCAGCCAGTTTTTGATAAGCAAACCGGCACAAAGTCTGCAGGGGAAGGCAATGAACATCGCCATTGATTTCGACAAGATTAAGGCAATGGACAGCAGGATCACGCAGGTCTATCTCCTGCGGACACAAACCTATGCAATCCCCGCGGCATCTGCGGGCGCGGCAATTGCGGCGCCCAATGATATCGGTGATGCTGGAAACGGCACAATGGCTCTTATCGCAGGAAGCGTCATTGTGGGAAATGACGGCAACAAAAATTCCTTTACCGTGGTCCGTATTTTGGACCAGACGTCCTCCACGTTTACAGATTCCACGCTTAACAGAGATTATGATTATGCCTATTTTGTTGCCACGTCCAACGAATCAGTAGTTTCGCATTTTTTGACAATGGCCCCGACGTTACACGGGTTATATGCGTCACCCGACCGGACGGTCATCATTGACTCTGTCGCTTTCATTATCAATTATAACAATACCGTTCTGCTGAATTTTGATACGAGAACCCAGGTCAGACTCGTCATGCCGGGGTATGACTCAAAAGCCATTTTCCATGAGCAATGGGGATATACCGGTGCAGTCAACAATAACACAATTCATGTGAACGGGACGCTGCCGAGCGGTCAGAGCATCACCTATCCCAAGGCTGACTTCAGCGGACAGACATTTCAGGCTCTTTACTACGGTGCCTGGTACGGCTGGTATACCGTAAAAGATGCGGTAACTTCATACGAAATTACGCATCCGATAAAATATCTTGGTGATTTTACCGGTCATGATGCAACTGATTTTACCACGAAAGGGATCAATAGATACTATGATACTTATACCCTGGCTGCGATAGGATATCAATTCCGGAGCGAATGGTCAACCTACTGGCATTATGCAAGCGGAGATTTCAGCAACAGCGGTTATTAACGGGATTTTTTGGCGAATCAGTTCGTGATGGCAACAGGAGGGTGCGGTGAATCCACTGCACCCTCTTGTCGGCCGAACAAACATGCCCTCGCAACGCACAAACAGGTGTTCTAGTCCCAGCCGGGGCTACAGCACCCACTCCCTGATCTTTCTCCCGATTTCCGTTTCCGTTTTTGCCGAATTCAAATGCACGTTCCCTATCCTCGGCGGCCCGTTAACGTCATCATGGCGCGACCATTTCTTGAGCGCCTCGGCTTGGTAATTCCCCTTGCGCAGAATCCGCTCGCCGATCTCGTACAGGCTCACGGCCCGGGGTCCGCCAAGGTGATACAGGCCGCTGGCGCCTTTGTCAAGTAACGCGACCACGGCATCGGCCAGCTCGTCGCAATCAATGCAGCTTCGCCATTCGTCGTGAAACAGCGACATGGGAAGCCCGCGCTTCAGCCTGCCTTCTATAAAATCAACGGCGCCCTTTTCGCCCTGGATCGAATCGCCCATGGGAAGCCCCAGCCGGACAATACACCAGCGCAGCGCTCGGCTGATTTCCTGTTCCGCAAGAAGATAGGTGACGCCCACGACGCTCACGGGGGCGGGCTCGTCGGTCTCGGAATATCCGCCCGGCAACGGGTTGTGGCCCGAGAACACCAGGTCGGCGCTCAGGTACAGTAGGGCGCACGTTTCCGAGAAGACGTCCACAACGTTCTTCGCGCCGCCTACGTTGATGTCGTGCGCGTACTTCGGCCGCTGCTCGCATATATCAAGGTCGCACACGCCGGCCGCGTGGATTACGTGCGTGGGGCAAAACGCATCGCGTATTTCGGCGAGCGCCGCGGCATCGGTCATGCACACCGAGGTCACGTTGGCGTCGGCGGGAATCTTTGTCTGCGGCGGACGGATGCCGAACAGACGATCTGCGGGCATAAGCGACGCGAGCTTCTTGTAGAGGGGCCAGCCGTGGATGGACGTGACGCCGGTGATGAGGATACGATGGTTGCTAAAATTCTTATAGGCACCGTTGCTGTCGTCTGATTCCAGAGGAACATGATCCGAAAGCATCGTGCCTCAGGAGACAAAATCGTTTATGGAGACCTGTTTTGACGGATCGAGATTCCTGAGAAATGCGTCAACGGGAATGCAAAGAATGCCTCCGGTTTTGACGATGTCCTTTCCGCGGTACAGGAAAACCGGTGTCGCTTCAGGATAGTCTTCTACGAAGGTCCGTAGCGGCCGCAGGTCGGAGTTCCTGATTGTGCCGGCATTTTTAACTTCAATAGCCCAGAAATAATTGCTTCCGTAAATAACAAAATCGACTTCACTTCCTGAGCTCGTACGCCAGAAGTACAATTTTGCATCGAGACCGCTGTAGTCGATCCATGCCTGCAGGTGCTGGCACACCAATCCCTCAAGCGCCTGACCCAGCAGTTCTTCGGGCCGGTCGAGTGGGCCGGATGGCCTGATGGAGCGGTACACGCCGCAATCGAAAAAGTAGAATTTCGCGTGCGATACCAAAACTCGTTTCGCGCGGCGCGCGAATACTGGCACGCGTCCGGCGATAAGCAAATCTTCAAGGATCTGAATATAGCCATCCACAGTAGTCCGTTTTACCTGGCATTCGCGGGAAATCTCCGAAATACTCAGTAGATGACCGTGGGAAAAACTGAGCGACTCAAGAAATCTTGTAAAATTGTCAAGTTTCCTTATGAGCCCCTCACTGCGGATTTCCTGCTCAAGGTACAGGCCGATATATCCACGGAGAGTTTCCTGCGGTTGGGTAGACGACCACACGAGAGGTATCAGCCCCAACTCCAGGCTTTTTTCGAGTGAAAATTCCTGGCCGAGTTCTGCGGCGATAAAAGGGTGCATTTTTTTTATCCCGGCTCTGCCGCCAAGGAGGTCAACACCCTGCTTCTTGAGCTTTCGGGCGCTGGAACCGGTCATGATGAATTGAAGCCCTGGATATTTCTCGATTAATTTATGTACCATTGGCAGCAAGGGCGGAACGCGTTGTATTTCGTCAATGATGATAATGCGTTTTGCCTTGAAAAGGTCGACAAATTCTTCAAGACGTTCGGGGTGGGAAAGAAACGTACGATACACCGCAGCATCCAGCAGTTCGATCCACGCTGCATCCGGAAATTCCTGTCGGAGCCACGTCGATTTTCCTGTACCGCGCGGGCCGAAAAGGAAGCAGCTTTGTTTTGAAAGCCTGAAATATCTCGGAACTAATGTCATATTGAGTCCAAATATAACATTAGGGGCAGTAAATTACAAGCAAAAGGGGGGCTTTGCAGAATACTGTCGAGAGAAATGAACTACCCCGAAGCACCACGACTACGACTGCATACAGCACTACAGGCATAGCCGCGACAGCGAACCTTCGGGGACCGCGATTACAACCGGATGTACGCCCGAGTGAGCAAATGTCAAATTGAGCCTAATAGTTACTAATTCCCTCGGCTATGCCGAGGGGTCTGCGCCCCAAGCTCTTGCTGTCATGCGGAAAAAGGGTATCTTTTCTCTCTTCATTTTGACCTCATCCCCCGGCCCGTTGGCTCCCGGGTCACCATGCGGTCGTACTCGCCCTGCTCTGCAGTCTCCTATCAGAGAAGGGGAGCAAGCTTGATCTTTTGTAAAGCCCCTCTCTGATAGGAGAGGGGTTTGGGGTGAGGTCACTGAGAACAAACGTCTTTATTGGTAGCACCCTTTTAGGGTGCTCAATTAAGGCCCCCCGCTTGCGGGGGGATTATTTACATATAGCATTAGTGATGGCAAATCGACCAGTCTGGTATGACAGGCGGGGCTTCCGCGGGTTGGCAAGGTTTGACCCCGGAAGCGTTCTTATGGGGACCTCTAAAAATTCAAAAACGCGGTCTGTCATTGCGAACGAAGTGAAGCACCACGACTAGGACTGCATACAGCGCTACAGGAGTAGCCGCAAAGCGAATCTCGCGTTTTTGAAAGGAATTAGGGGCGATTGCTTCGTCGCTTTGCTCCTCGCAATGACATCGGATGAATTTTTAGAGATTCCCTTGGGTCAAACGAATTGTCGCTTCCACCCTTATTCCAATTTGGCTATTTTACTTTTATGTAATAATAAACCGCGACGTTTCTGGGACGGGTTTCGGGACCTCCAGTAGCTGAGGTTCCGCTACTGGAAAGCAAAGAGAATGGACCATGATCGAAATTATCCACAGGATTTCCACCCAACGAAACATAGCCCTGAGTACCATGGGCATGGGACGCGAAAGCGTCTACTTGGTAGCTTCCTGCGGCCCTAGTAGCATCAGGGTCAAGACCGGTTGTAGGCCTTCCGCTCGAAATAAAATCAAGTCCTCTTAGAAAAACTCCGCGCAAGTCAGGTATTGAGTCTCCTGGCAATCCAATCCCTATTACGAGACTTTTCTTAGCGGGGTCCCCATCGCATACCGCCCAGGTATGATTGGTGTTCGGCATCCATCCATTAAGGTCGGGCGCAACCAACGAGGCGACAATGATCCCTTTGGGACTATTGAGCGAGTCCTGGACGCGGCGATCATTTGCCACGCTGTCGCATTTCAACTGCAGCGCAGTTATCTTTGCAAGCAAGAAGGAATCGTTGGCGTTTACTTCCGCGGCTTTTGCTGCCGAGCCTGCCGAGAACTTGTACGGCACCTGACCGTAAGAAAATGCTGTAAACAAAAGGACGATGCTGATGGCGCTAAGAAGACGCATAGGCATATCTCCTCACAATAGTTGAATTGTATAGTAATGGTTTAATCATGATTAAAATTACTGCCATTTCCCGAAATCCCAGACTCCACTGAACGGATCGTTCCAGATCATGGGCGGGTTGTCGACGATTACCGTTAACGATTTGCTCACGGAATTTCCGTCGGTGTCGGTAATTTTCACCACCCATGTATACGTTCCCGGAGAATTTCCGACCCAGGCGCGGCGGGTCGCGTTCTGCGCCTGGCCGGGCTGCACCGGAGTTGACGAAAGCGAACCTGAAACCTTGGCGCCGCCGAGGATGGTCCATTCGTAAGTCAACGGCTGGCCAACCGGATCGCTCCCGCCGAAAAAGAGCGTGATGCTGTCGCCGGCAACGGCATGAACCGTGCTCGAAGAGTCTGTTCCGTTAAACCTTGCAGAAGGTATTCCGCGCGAAACGGTGACGAGTATTGAATCCGGATCGGACAGCACGCCTTTCCCGTCCTCGCACCGAACGGTGAGCGTGCAGACGGTAGAATCGGTAAACGATGCCACATAAAACGGGTCCTGCCGGGACTCCTCGTTAAGCCGGTTTGTAAACTTCCAGTGGAAAATGCGGGGCGCGCCCACGCCGGCGGTATCGGGATCGTAGATGTCAGTTATTCGTATCGTGTCAATATCGTTTATCTGAATCACTGCGGATGCGGGGACCCGTATCTGCGGTTTCCCCAGCCGCGGAATTGTTGTAATGAAAACGGTGTCGGTAATCTTCCCGGCGCTGTTTCCCCCCCATACCTTGACAACATAGGGAACGGAATCGTATCCCAGCTTGATTTTCGGTGAATACGATGTGTCTATCTTGATGATGTTGAGGCCCATGTCGGGCTTAACGGACGTCGCCGAATCGGCATCGTAGGTGGACCATTTCCGTGTTTGCGGGTCATATCCTTTCCAGCGCCAATGCATAATGGTCACCCGGCTTCTTGTGGAATCCGAGGCCGTAATTCGAAATTGGACGGAATCGCCGATGAATGTATTGAGCGGTGACACCAATCGAACGGTGTCGCGCAGCCAGGGGCGAACATAGCGTGATATAACATGGACGGTGTCCGTATTCGACCACAAACTGTCCGCGTCCATTGCCTGAACACAATACCACGCTGCCGTGTCAAGCGGCTCGACAACGCTCAAGGTTTTGTTCTCCCAGATACTTGCCGGCAAAACCAGTTGATCGCGGTGGCTCAGCAACGGCTGATTATAAGCGGATGTATCGAGAATTTGAGCATCCCAGGAAAACTGCATGCGGTACGAAAGGACCTGCACACCCGGCGAACATTTGATGCTGTCAAGCGACGGCAAGGGAAGCGGCGCCGGGTCGCCGGCCCATTCATGCAGAGGCGCTATTGCATAATGCAAAACGGGCGGGTTTGCACTCACCGTTACGGTGCACGTTCTGACGTTGGAAAACAAAGAGTCTTTGTCCGTGGCACAAACGCTTACCGTGTAAATTCCCGCCAGGCGGAAAAAAGCGCTTACCGTTGAATCCGATGTCGTATCAGCGGTTTTTGCATGGGTGGGCCCGAAGACGGGGCTGCTGGGCGAGACCATCCAAAAATAGGTTTTAGGCTTTCCAATTAAAGAGGGGCTGAGCGTGTCATGAGCGGAACAGGTAAGAATAAGAGTCCGCCTGATCGGAATACCGGCGTTGGCGGCAGCCGAAACCACCGGCCTGTATTGATGAACCCGAATAGAAACATTAATAGAATCGGAATATGTGCTGTCGTTGTCCTTTGCGCGAATCCAGAGAATTATGGTTGTGTCGGGGGTCGATGCGGGCCAAAGATCGGTGAAAATCGCGCCGAAACTCTTGTCTGCATTGATGACGGCCGGCAGGATTCGGCTCCACACTTTTTTGCCATCCGCCGAATACTGAGCCTCGAATTGCGTTACCCACCCTCTGTATTGAGCCGGATGAGTTGCGGCAAGAACAATCGATAAGGTCTCTGCTACGGCAACATCAAAGGGCGTTCCGTTCACCGGAACTTTCATGGACGGCGGATGATCGAGCGGGTCAACTTGATTAATATCAATGCCGCCCGTTTTGTCCTGCGTACAGAACAGGGCGAGCATGAGCGCTGTTACGGCGAGCACCGCCGACGTTCGCATCGTTGCATGGAAGACCGGGCAAATACGATTCACGATAGGCGTCCCTTTCTTAGAACCAGATCGACAGGGTGAACCCGGCGGCAAACAATCCTGCCGCGATATAGCCGATGTTTCGCGCAAGCTGATCGTTTGGAATTGTCTTGTTTGTCAAATCATTATATTGATCCTTGTATGCGGATTTATCCTGGGCGGAAATGTTCGGTGAAGCGATTTTCTCCAGCAACCCGTCGCGGTCCTTGATATGGTTGGCATAGACGCCGTCCATGGCGACGCCGTATATGAAAGATCCTACCGCCAGAGTACCGAAACCGATGCGGCGCACCCATTGCCGGGTCTTCTTATCGCGCGCGCGTTTTGCTTCGGCTTCCAGTTTTGCGTGTTCTTTTCCGGTTTTGGCAGAATCGAAATATTCCTGGGTATGAACAAGCACGAAATTCCGGTTAAGGTCGCTTCCGCCAAGAATTTCCACTGTATCAAGGATTGAAATGTATCCTGACGATGATATTCCGAGCTGGTAGCGACCGGCAGCCATGCTTTTGTCCGAAAACGGGGTCTTGCCGATATTTCGACCATTTAATGCGACGAGCGCCCCGGCAGGCTCCGACCGAACCGAAAGCGCGCCAATATTTGGACGAAGCGCATAATGTTTTCGAATGACTGACCCGTGTGTTACAAAAAGAGTCTCTGCCTGGCTGTGATATGCGGGTTTGGACACCACAACGGCACACCGGCCGGTATCGAGCGCGAAATTGTGCAAAGGCGTCCGTCCCACATCGATGCCATTGATAGAAACGTAAGCGTTATCAGGTTCCGTGGTAACGTCTATCGAGCCGGCCGACTTCTTTAGAAGGTATTCCTGCTGAACGGCCGCGCCGCCATGCAGCGAAACGGAGTCCTCCACGACCAGGAAGCCATCCTTGACAATTCGTACTGCTGCTATCCCTTCCGTAAGCGTCTTGTTAAGAGGGGTAAAGCCTGCATAGTGGCCGTCAACGAATACCTGGGCGCTGTCCGGTATGCTGGTAATTTTCAACGTTCCTGTTTTTTGCCTAAGGATATAGGACTTGCGTATCGTTTTTCCAAATGACAGGATTACCGTATCGGCAAGGTCAAAATAACCCGGGCAGGAGACCATGATCGGAACCGGTCCGGCCTGTGAAATACGTGCGGCACGCCAGAAACCCCTGTGTTCATTTCCCAACGCTTTAATGACGGCATCGGATGGCTGGACATCGATTTCCATCCGCGAAAAAAGGTCAGGACGTTGCGCGAATGCAATTTGGTCGGTCAACCATCGCATTGCCTCGTCTTCGGAACCGGGCCTGAATTCTTCCGAAACGGATGAAATGATTTTTGACGTGCTCACATCCATCGTACGGGCGGAAACGGTATACCCTGGCGTGTTTGATTGGTGGGTGACCTGACCAACCAGAATCTGCTGCACGCCCAACGCTTGTCCCAGTTGTACGGCGCAGGAGGCTTCCGAAAATCGGTTTGAATATATGATGTCAATGGAAGACGTTGGGCGATGGAAATGATTTCTTGGAAAATCGCCAGGTCAATCACTTTTTGTTAATAGCCTTTTGCGAAGATCGTGACTATCGAGGAATTATTATACATAATGAATTGCACGAAATCAAGACCTTTTGTTAAGAAGAGGCTATTTCTTTGCAGGAACGTTTTGCTCACCGCCCGGTTTCGTGGTGCCCGGTTGGGACGTGTCCGGCTCGGCGGCCTGGGGCTTGACGGCTCCGGACGTGCTGTCCGCTTGCGCAAAGGTGAGAATTCCAGCGCGATAATAGCCCGAGGTGTTCTTGGGAACCGTGAAGGTAACAGGCGTCCGCTCCATGGAGGCAGGGGGCAAGATTTTATAAGTCTGTTTTTCGTGGCCCAATACCTGAAAACGGCCCACGCCGTTTGTAAACGTGGAAACGGGTACGGCCTTCTTTTCGTTCACGGCAATCACGGTGATGATTTGATACGCAAAGGGGCTTCCGTCGGCATCATGCAAGGTTCCAAGGACCAATACCGATTTTTCCGAACCGATTTCGAGGGAGAATCCGCTCTTGTACTGAGGGAAAAGCGTAAAAGACGATGCTTCGTTTACAAATCCCATGGGCGGGTTTTCCGGCTCGATTGTCAGCCGTTTGAGCTGATACGGCGCATACAGCGGCAGCACTGCCGGCCCCAGGAAAGTTGATACAGCATCATATCCCTGAGGACTCGGGTTCACCAGAATTTTGGTGTCCTTGAGATTCTTAACGCCTTTGACAATCACAAACCCGCCGCTGTAAAGTGGTCTCGACAGACACACTGTCTTGTCCGCATACACCAGGGCGGTTTTCAGGCTTAGGTCGGTCTGGTGCTGCAGATAATTAGCCCCCGAGAATTCGGGTTGCTGCAAGTCTTGCGTAAGCTCAACCACCCCCTGGTTGCCGCTGTACCCGAGAACCGCGTTGTAGTCGTTTGTTTCCGGCCCGAGCTGCGCCGCGGCAGAGGCCAGAATTCTTTCCGGTCGCTGGTTGGCATTGTCGTAATTCCATTGAAAACCGGTATTGAAATCCCATTGGGGTTGGGTTGCTGTAGACGTCTGCGTGGTTTGCGAAGTTTGTGATGAAGCTGCGGATTGCTGCAGAACGTCCGGCGGATGCCGGCTCACTGTTTCGTTCAGCGCAAATTCATTTTTGTTGGAAAAGAACATCCACTGTACGCTTGCGATGACGGCCGGATTAGCCTGGTTGCCGTAAATATCGGACGTGAATTGAAAGGTCAGGCTCGCACTGAGATTTCTAAGCCAGGATTTCTGTATGCGAAACGAGAGTTCAAACAGGTTTGTGGTGTCGGGGCGAACATAGTATTCCCCGCCAGCGGTTATGGTAAGCCGGTCGCCAAGCGGAACGTTCACGTTCGTGGAAAGTTTAAACTCCTCAAGATAATTGTACGGAGAATCCACCGGGGTTTTCAGAAATTTTCTGCTGAGATATTCCACCTGAGTGTTCCAGGTAAGCGGAGAATACAGCTTCAAGGCATCCGGCTGCTTCTGGTCGGCATTCTTGTACGAAATTCTTGTCTGGTAGGTGTATCCCAGCCGCAAACCAAGACCGAAGCCGCGGTCTTTTATATAGCTTCCGGCCGTATTCAGTTCCAAGAACCCTTGCGGAATCGCATACAGCGCTCCCGCTCCAATCATTCCTTCGCGGGAGCCGGAAAGCTTGTATCCTTTGCTCAATAGGGTGTTGGTATCCACCGTATTCAAAAATGCGCTTGTATTTACTTGGCTGGTAAATGCCTGCGAGTAAAGATCCAGGGTCAATGTGTTGGTAATGCCGCGCTCGTATGCCAGGGACAAGCACGGCTGGTCCTCGTTATAGGTATATCGCTCCTCAGCCGTATTTCCGGGGAAACCCGCCACAAAGGAAAATCTTGAAAATCCCTTTGCCAGTAAAGTCGAGTTATACAAAAAGGAAAAGTCAACGGTGTCCCTGCGGCCGGCAAAGTCTTTCAAGTAGATCTTGACATGATTGTTTCCCGTGGAAAAAGGAAACCCCCGGATGTCGTGCGTGCCTGGTTCAAGCACCATTCTGCTCACCAGGACTTCATCCACCCACACTTCAGCCTCAGCCGGGTTGGTAAGGTAGAACTGGTGGTCGCCAACCGGGTAGGTGAGCACATAGGGCTGCAGCGAATAATCCTTGGAAATAGCCACGCCGCCCATGCGAACATTTGATTCATACCCCAGGGTAAGATACTGGAGATCTCCAATAGAGAACCGCAGCGCTTGCTTTGGAAGATCGTACAGCAGGCGCATATCCTGGCGCTGCAATGGATGCTTTAGGTCTTCCTGGCAATTTGCCGTGCCTTCCAGCACAACATTCTTAACATTTATTGCGCCATCCAACACGGCTGTGAGCGGCCGGCGGATATTCTTATTCGAACTTTCTATCAACAGAGCCTGGGAACTCGACTGGTTTGCCGACAGGTTTTGGAGATATCTGAGCTGCTGGTCTGCCTGCAAATTGCAATAGGCCGAGACAACATTGGGCTTGATGGTCTCCACTGCATAGGGATCCTCCACCTGGCCGGACAACTGGTGGACCTGCTCGCGGAGAAAAATTGACGGGACATGGACCTTCACCTGATGCCTGTCATTGTCAAACTCGGTTTGCAGGCCCATGTGGGTGAGGGCACTCCTTGTAATTTGGCCTGTTGAATCAATGCCGGCGCTGATGTTCTTCAGAACCTCCGGAATCACTACTTTAGACAGCAATTTCATTATGGGCGCGACCGGCATGGAAAAGTCCTGACGATCCTCGGTAAAGTTAATTTCCACGGTGCCGTCCACTTGGTCGTTGACCAAGAGCGTGGCCTCCACCTGCTTGGGTCGTTTTGGCGGAGACGTGTGGAAAATGTCCTGGTACAGATCTTCGCGGGACTTGCCGGAGAGCATTTTCTCCATTTCGGCTTTGCTGGCTTCAATTGCCGGAGTGCCCTTGAATTGGCCGGTGGTATCGATTTTTTCGGGTTCCTGAGGTTTTGGTGCGGTTTGGACGGCCACATCGAATTGAGCGGCGGGGGCATTGCCGGAAGCGGTTTTTTGCACGACAAGGTTTGCAATTCTCTTATTGTCAACATAGTGCCGGTATTCCACGGAAACGGAATCGTTGACCACAAGGTTTGCGAGCGGAATTACCCCGGTTCGTCCCAGAACCATGGACGCCGAATCCAGTTTGACAACATAATCGTTTGCCTTTTCCTCCACAACGATGATTCCCCGTGCCGCGTCCACCGAGATCAGGGGGCCGGCAAAATATTTTACCGTATATGCCGGGGCAGTTTCCGGATAAGCCGAGGTAAGTCCAGCCGAAAGAAACATGAGCAGGAAAACAGGAACGTTTTTCTTCATGATATGAGAAGCAGAAGTAATTGTTGTCACGAGGAGCGATCCGGGTGAAATGGTGACAGTTTCTGGTTTCCGTTCAGAATCTGTTGATTTGTGCGACGGGCCCGCGGAAAGAAGTCAATTGTGAACGGATACCGTTTGGCGTACCTCAAACAAGAGGGGGCGTCATTTCTCCGCCGGCTCAAACTCCACCGTGACTCTTACCGGGCCTACGGGTACGTTCTCGGGCCATGGAATATTAAGCTGCCTGCGGTACCCGGCATAAAGCTTTTGCCATATCTGCGAATCGGGAATGTCCGGCTTGTAGGCCACGCTTTCATTAACGACCATGTTGCCGCTCTTGTCAACGGGTGTAACTTGGAATTTCGCTCCCTTGAGTACTTGTCTGGCTGTTCCCGTGTTGTTGAGTAACACCACAAGATGCGCTTTTCCGGTTGAGTCCACCATTGGCCCAGCCGAATCCACCACCGTGTTCGGCTTAACGCCGGCCGGCCGGACCAGGATAATGCCTTCATACTTTATAAGAATGTACAGTCGGCCCTCGGCTTTGGTACGCGGCTTGTCCTCGTCTCCCAGTTTCACGGGCGCTTGTTCGGCAATCAGGCCATAGCTGATTTCTTTCTTGGGCATGGATTCGCCAACCCACTTGATCTGGACCCGTTGACTTTCGCCGGGTAGAAGCACAATCTGCGAGGGATACACCACAAAATTATCCGCGGATTTGTCTTCATGATACAGTACCTTCGAACCATCAAGGGCGACCTCCCGGCCCTTGACCTTCAATTCAATGGCCATGGGAATTTTAGCGTCCCCCTTTTCCGATTTCAATAATACCTCTCCGCTTGGATTGCGGCTGGAAAGGTCCAAGGTGACGACCAGAGGCGTCATGGAATAGCCTGCATTCGCCGTTTGCAGAATGCACAGGAAGAACACAAAGCTGAGTATCGTGCCTGCGGCAATTCTTTGAATGACCATAACATCTTCTCCTTACCTTGCTGTGATGGTAGCCTCAATTGTTTCAAAATAGAAACCCGCCAAGTATCGTGCCGGATTGTCCCAGGTCGCTTTGAGTTCAACGATATAATTGACGGTCTCCGATTTCTGGCCAGGCCCCGGGTCCCAGAGGTATTCGGTCCCGCCAACGGTGCGGCTATGGAATATGTCCAGATTCACGGGATCGGTTAAACCCGACCCGAGGGTTCCGCCCACCTTGTTCAAGACCAGGTCGGTCCAGGGAATGGCGCCAGCACCGCTCTTGAACTGACAGGCATTTGTGAATTGGAACGTCACCGCGAATCCCCCGGGGGTATCGTTACAATTGATGATGAACAGCCCTATCTGCTGGTTATTGCCGCTCGACGAAAAATCGAGCCCCAGCACGCCCTGGCATTGAATGGAACTGATCAATGGATCGGGAGGGGAAGCCGCATTCGTTTTCATGCTCAAGAACACGATGAGAGGAAGACAGGAGAGCAATGTTGACTTCTGCATATGCGCGTTCCCGTAATGCAATGTTTGCAACCCGCGTCAGCCTGGGCGTGTAGAGCCGATCCGCACTCGTCGGACTGCGGCGAATAGATGTGCGTTAACCCTAATTATATAAACGCCGCCAAGGAGTTACAAGGGATATTAAGTCGAACGAACTGTGTGGCGCCCTGCGCTCCCTGTTTTCACGCCACCCTGCATGCGATTCCACCTGCGGCGGTTCCTATCGTGTAAAGGAACCTTGAAAGAGTGGTATTCGCGCCTTGGGCCAGCTTCTCACCGCCGGGGGCGCCCACAAAAAAAAGAGGGCCCAGCGGCCCTCTTTTCAATAACTGCAATGCGGAAACTAGTTAGTCTGCAACACAAACAAAGGTGATTTGTTCGGTGTATAGCCCATACAGCACGGTGTTGCTGGTGTTCCAGGATGCATTAAGACGGATTTGATCATTAACAGTGGCTGTGCTTTGGACATCAGTCCATGTAACCGTACCGGCCACTGATGCGTTACCCGTCAGGCTCGCATCGCCGGGGGCCGCAAAAACCGTAACCGGGTGACCAGCTATCCACGTCCGAAGAAGACCGGTTCCTGCAATGTAACCACCAGTACCGGTCGCCATCCCTTCCACTATTTGCATTGCCGTCATTGGAATAACTTGCAGGCCGTTGGCGGTCTTGAATTTTGCAAGGTTTGCAAACGTCCAATTTACATGAAAATTTGCATCGTTGCAGCTCATTATGAATGTCGCGATATTGACCAGGTTCCCCGGCCCGCTAAAGTCGAGGGACAAGGTTCCAACGCCGACGATGGTGTTGATAAGGGGGACGTTACCGCCGGTTTCCATCTCGCCGGCTATTGTTGGGGCTCCCATTACTGCGACGACTGTGAGGGCGATTGCAACTTTTTTGAGCGTATTCATAAGTCTCTCCTTTGGGTGAAATGTCAAAAACAAGACCTCTGACCATTCTCGCGCGATTGCGCTCTGTTGTGTGTTTTGTTGCTACCGTTCACCCCCTTCTTTGATGGGCTTCCCCGAACATCTTTTGGTTGGTTTCATACTTTTGGTGACTTCTTCTTAAGCCGCACGTTTCAAGGAACCTCTATCTAAGCGCTTAAGCAAATGTAATTATGGCCAACTTGAAAGAATGTCAATAGAAAAATAAAACTTCTTTATTTATGGTTCTTGCCGCATCTCGTTTTGGAGTGGAGGATACAACATATAGGGGTTTTGTGGCAACTGGAACGTAGGATGCATCATAACTGTATATAATATAAGGTATTGCAATGATAGACCCAGGACGCAGACATCGGGCAATCGGTACCTGCGCTCCTGCGAAATCCCGAGAGCACAGTGCATTTTCAACGGTCAAACAAGTTGACAAATGATCTACTACTGCTGGTGGTCCCAAAAGAAATGAAAAAAGTTCACTTTTTGACTGGTTTGGCCGCTTTTGCCGCCTGAAGCCTGTTCTCCGCGCCACCTGTTGATGAAATGCAGAACGAGGGAATCGGTGGGTTGTGGTCTCGCAATTGTGCTTTACATAAGGGGAATCTGCCTGAGATCCATGCAACGATGGCAATGCGCGAGGCAGATGGCGGATGAGGCATCCCGAGACAAAAATATCACTCCAGCGCCTTGCCCCAGGCGCCGTCAAACACAAACTCGGCCTGCGGCCTCCGTGTTCGCGGGGCAATTTCCCATTTGGCAAGGTCATCCGGAAGCGAAGCGGGATCGCCGGCATAGCCCATGGCGATAGCCGTGAGGGGAATGAATCCGCCCGGAATGGAAAGTTCGGCAATCGCTTTCTGCGCGTCGAATCCGCCCATCTGATGCACGGAAATTCCTTCGGCAGCGGCCTGGAAGGTAAGGTGGGCCGCGGACTGGCCGCAATCGTAGGCATGCCACTTGTTGGGCGTTGTGCCGTCGGCAAAGGTCACGCGTCCGCAAAGAATCGCCAGAACGGCCGCACGCACGGCCCATTCCTGGTTCTTCGGAGTGAGAACGGAGCATATCCGGTCAAAGGCGGGGCCCAGGTTCCTTATCCCAGCAATATAGAACCATTCCTGGTCGTTGCGGCATGAGGCAGACCATCGGGCTGCCTCGAAAATCCGCCGGAGCAAAGGCAGGTCGATAGGCTTGTCGAGAAATGCGCGCGGGCTGTAGCGGTTTTTCAGAAGAGGATGGATTTCGAAGTCGGTCTTTGCCGGGTTCGGCATGGCGGGTCCTTCTTCCGTCTCACACCTCACCTCATCTCCCCAAGCCCCTCTTCCCCTCTCCTTGACAAGGAGAGGGGAAGAGGGGTGGCCATGGGCCGGGGAATTGGGGGTGAGGTGCTGGACCTAGGCGATGATCTTCTTGATATATTCCGGCAGCAGAAACGCGCCCCGGTGAATATCTGCATTGTAATAATGACAGCGCTTGGCAACAGACGAATACCGTTTGTCGTTGAATTTGTCAAGATCAGCGCCTTCCTTTGCGCAAATAACAAAGCTGCACATGCCTTCGGGAAACGAGGGCATGGTACAGGTATACAGCCGAAATGCGCTGAAAAGCGACGATATCGTGGCCACCGTTGAACGCAAATACTCGCCCCGGATGGTGGGCGAATCCGTCTGGAACACGGCGATCCCGCCCTTGTCGAGCCGGTCGTACACGAGTTTGTAGAAATCGGTGGTTTCCAGAGACTGTACCGGCCCGCCCGGATCATAGGAATCAACGAGGATCACGTCGAACAGTTCCTTTGATTTCGTCAGGTACGAGCACCCTTCGGCGAATTCCGCGCGGCTCCGCTTGTCTGCAAACGATTTTGCGAGCGTGGGGAAATGGGCCGCGACCGCCTCTTTGACCATTTTGTCAATTTCGACCACGAGGGCGGTGTCCACGTCCTTGTACTTGAGCACCTCGCGCAGCACGCCGCCGTCACCGCCGCCGATGATGCACACGCGGCGCGGATCGGTGTGCATGTTCATGGCAGGGTGGGCGATCGACTCGTGGTAGATGTATTCGTCGCGCTCGGTGAGCACGATGTTGTCGGCGAGCACAAGCACCTTGCCGAAAGCGTAGGTGTGGAATACCTCGATCTTCTGGAAGGGACTGGCGCCGTAATACAGCACGTGCTTTGCGCGGATGGAAATGCCGGCCAGGCCGTTAACGAGGTTCTCCAGCCACAAAGAGGCATTGGTCCCGGTTTCGTACCGAGGAGTCGTTTCCATAAGAGATTCCTTCAGGTAGAAGAAATTCTCACCACAGAGACACAGAGGACACAGAGAAATCAGCTCAAGAATTTGAAGGCAACTCTTCCGCCAAAACCACCTCAGTGCTCTCTGTGTCTCTGTGGTGAATCTTTGTCATATTTTCATCAGTCAATAACGACGATTTTCGCTTTTGGAAACCCGTTGAACGTGGTTGCGCTCGCCGTGGTGTAGGCGCCCATGGAATCAAACAGCAGCACGTCGCCGATCTCAAGCTGCGGAAGCGCGATGTTCTCGTACAGCACGTCTATCGAATCGCAGGTCGGCCCGGCCAGTACCGAATTGAACGTCTCGCCCGACCGCGGTACAAGAAGCGGGTAGTCGGCGTGGTCGAACATCTTGCCCGAAAACGAACCGTACAATCCTTCGTCAAGATAATACCACCACACGCCGCTGCGCAAGGACTTGCCCATCACCCGCGCGGCAAGCACCATGCACGGCCCGGACAGCACCCTGCCCGGCTCGGCAATGATGCGATAGTTGGAAAAGTACCGTTCGAGGTACTCGTTGATGGGTTGGCAGAACCGCTGAATGGGCAGCACGGGACTCAGGTAATTGATGGGAAATCCGCCGCCGATGTCGATGGTGTTCAGGATGATGCCGTTGAGCGCGGCCTTGCGGCAGATGTCCCTGCAAAAATCGAGCGCCTCGATGTATTTGAGGGGATTCTCGTTTTGTGATCCTGCATGGAAGCTGATGCCTGCAACCGAAAGGCCCATGCCGTGCGCCTTTTCGATAAGCGAGAACGTCTGGGTGGGTGCGCATCCGAACTTGTGCGACAGGTTTACCATGCAGGAGGGGTTCTGGACGCTCATGCGGACCAGAAGCCTGGCGCGGTCCTTGTACGGGAGAAATTTCGAGAGTTCGAATTCGTTGTCTACGACAAAAAGCGTAACGCCGAAATCGAGCGCATACCGGATGTCCGAATCGCGCTTGATAGGGTGCGTGTGCATGCACTTTTCCGCAGGCACGCCGCATTGCTTGACGATATCGATCTCGCCGTTGGTGCAGATGTCGAACAGGCTGCCTTCCTGCTGGAGAATATCGATGATCTCCGGCTGGGCATTGGACTTGACGGCATAAAAAAGCTCCACGCCCGGCAAAGCATAGGCCAGAGACCGATAGCTCTCGCGAAGCCTGCTTTGCGATAGAAAAAGAGACGGC
>Ga0182027_10001971_pt1 | contig 33479 bp, 33 predicted proteins | sample 712E1DmetaG_FD_121300 | JGI IMG/M metagenome (GOLD analysis project Ga0182027, IMG submission 121300) | Permafrost microbial communities from Stordalen Mire, Sweden - 712E1D metaG (Illumina Assembly) | ecosystem: Environmental > Terrestrial > Soil > Wetlands > Permafrost | place: Sweden...
CCCGATCCGGAGATCCCGAATGACCGCGCGCGGCGGCAGCGGCGCGGGCCGACGACCGCCCGGCGGGTTCACCGCCCTGTGGCGCGTGGCGGCGATCGGCCGGCCGGTGACCGGCCGGATGCTGCTGGCCGTGGCTGCCGGCGTCGCCGCTACCGCCGCCGCGATCGGGCTGACCGCCACGTCGGCCTGGCTGATCTCGCGAGCCGCCGAACGGCCGCCCGTCCTGTACCTCATGGTCGCGGTGACGGGGGTCCGGGCCTTGGGCGTGAGTCGCGGCGCCTTGCGCTACGCCGAGCGGCTGGCCAGCCACGACGCCGCATTCCGCGTCCTCTCGCGGCTGCGCAGCCGGGCCTACGCCCGCCTCGAGGTCCTCGCCCCGGCCGGACTGGCTGAGTTCCGTTCGGGCGATCTGCTGGCTCGACTGGTCGACGACGTGGACGGCCTGGCCGACCTGTGGCTGCGCGTGCTACTCCCCTACCTCATCGCCGGGGTCTCGGCCGGCGTGACCGTGGCGGCTATCTGGCTGCTGGTGCCGGCGGCGGCCGCGGCCCTCGGCGCTTCGCTGCTCTTCGTGGCCTTCGTCGTGCCCGTCTTCACCGTGGCCGTCGCCCGCCGGGCCGAGCGGCGCATCTCGGGCGCTCGCGGCGAACTGGCTGCGGTCACTCTCGAAGTGCTCGAGGGCGCGCCGGAGATCCTCGTGGCCGGTGCAACTGAGGCGCGCCTCGCTGAGCTGGCCGCCATCGACGCCGCCCTGGCCGCGGCCGAGGCACGAACTGCCGCCGGGGCGGGTCTCGGGTCGCTCCTGTCCGGACTTGCGAGCGGCGCGGCGGTATGGCTCGGACTTGTTGCGGCCGTCGCCGCCCTGCGTGCCGGCTCCATCGAAGGCGTGGCCCTGGCCGTGGTCGCCCTCACGCCGATCGCGGTGCACGAAGCCATGGCCGGGCTCGTCCCCGCATCTGCGCACCTGCCGGGTCTGGCGGCCATGGCCGGGCGGCTGCTGGACGTGACCTCGCGCCCGGATCCAGTGCGCGAACCGGACCAGGCGGAGGCGGAGTCGCTGCCCCAAGGGCCGTACGGGCTGACCTGCCGGGGCCTGAGGGCCCGTTACGTCGCCACTGGCCCCGACGCCCTCATCCTGCCCGACGTCGACCTGCGGCCCGGTGGGCGGCTGCTGGTGACCGGCCCGAGCGGGTCCGGCAAGAGCACGTTCGCGGCCGTGCTGGTCCGCTTCCTCGAGCCGTCGGCCGGTTCGGTCGAACTGTTGGGCCCCGATCGGTCGGTCGACATCCGCCGGCTCGCGGGCGACGACGTCCGGCGAGTGATCTGCCTGTGCGAGCAGGACCCTCACATATTCGACACCTCGGTCGGGGAAAACGTCCGCCTGGCCCGGCCCGGCGTGAGCGACGACGAGGTTGCCGCCGCCCTGACATCGGCGCAGCTCGGATCGTGGCTGGCGTCGCTCCCCAACGGGCTGGCCACGCTCGTGGGCGAGCACGGAGCCCGCCTGTCGGGCGGCCAGCGCCAGCGGCTGTCGCTGGCTCGGGCGCTCCTGGCCAACGCTCCGATCATCGTCTTCGACGAGCCGACCGAGCATCTGGACGACGCGACCGCCACCGCCCTTGCCTCCGACCTGCTGGCGGCGACGTCCGGTCGGACGATCGTGATGATCACCCACCGCCCCGAGCTCATCGGGTCGGCCACCTGGTCTACACGGATCGATCTGGCGCCGCTTGCGGGCGAGTAGCCGCCGCTCGATCGACCCTATCCGGGCCTCGGTTCGTCACGTGCACCGCGTGCCGGGCCAGCTCTCGCATCGGCTCTGGACGCAAGACCCCCCGGGAAAACAACAACCCGCGCTACCTGCCGAAAGGTGCGCGGGTCGATGTCGGAGAGGGAGGAGCTAGTACGAGGAGCGGGTTGGCCTAAGCCTCTGAGTCAGAAGTGACCGCTAGCTGCCGGTCGAACCTACTCGGCCGTGTGGGCGCGGGACGGAGCGACGAACCAGCCAACCACCAGAACTCCGAAACTGATGAATGCTGCTGCGATCATTTCTTGGCTCCTTCGGCTGAACCAGCTGGGATTTGCATCCCTTGCAATGTCTGGAAGTCTATGGAAGGAGTCGGTGCAAATCAGTACCGCGCCGGTGGACGATCGGTAGCGCTCAGGTGGCGCGAGGGTTGCCGTTCGGTACGAAAGAGAGATCCGGGCATGGGGCTGGCACGCCCGGATCTCGGGAAAGGCGAAGGTGAACTCGAGCAGCGCGGCCGCCTCGCACCGATCCCGGGGCCAGCCGTCCGCCGCTACGACTGGTAGACGACCGTCTCGCCGTGTTGCGAGGCGTCGAGGCCGGCTTCTTCCTCGGACTCCTCGACGCGGAGCCCCACGAAGGCGCCCACCACCTTGAGGATGACCAGAGTGGCAATCGCGCTGTAGATCCAGACCGCCGCGATGGCCACGAGCTGCGTCCCGACCTGACCTGCGTTGCCGTCGATCAGGCCCTTCGCGCCACCGATGGTCGCCACTGCCAGAACTCCGGTGAGGAGAACGCCCAGCGTCCCGCCGACGCCGTGGACGGCCCAGACGTCGAGCGCGTCGTCGATCTGGAGTCGCTGGCGCAGCAGGATTGCGCCGTAGCACACCGCCCCGGCGATGAAGCCGATGACGATCGCCGAGCTGGGATCCACGAAGCCGGAGGCGGGCGTGATGCCGACCTCACCCGCGATCGCGCCCGAAACTGCGCCGATGACCGACGGCGAGCCCTTGTGCAGCCAGCTCATGGTCAGCCAGGTCAGGGCGCCCATGCCCGCGGCGGTGTTGGTGACCAGAACCGCGTTGACGGCGTGGCCGTCGGCCGCCAGGGCCGAACCGCCGTTGAAGCCGAACCAGCCGAACCACAGGATGCCGGCGCCCATGACCGTCAGACGGACGTCGTGGGGCTCGAACCGATCGGACTCGCGGCGGACGCGCGGGCCCAGGACCAGGGCGGCCACCAGAGCGGCCACGCCCGAACTGATATGGACCACGGTGCCGCCGGCGTAGTCGAGGACGCCCATGTTCTTGAGCCAGCCGCCGTCGCCCCAGACCCAGTGGCAGATCGGCGAGTAGACCAGCAGGCTCCAGAGCAGGATGAACAGCACGAAAGCCTTGAAGCGCTTGCGCTCGGCAAAGGCACCGATGATCAGGGCCGGGGTGATGATCGCGAACATCATCTGGAATAGCGCGAAGGCCGCCGACGGGATCGTCTTGGCGTAAGGACCGGGGTCGGAGCCGATGCCCTTGAGGCCGATGTTGTCCAGGTTGCCGATGATGCCCCAGCCGTTGAAGTCCTTGCCGAAGGCCATCGTGTAGCCCACGAGGACCCAGGTCACGCTGACCAGGGCCAGGATGAACATGCACTGCATCAGGATGCTCAGCACGTTCTTGCGGCGGACGAGGCCACCGTAGAAGAGGGCCAGGCCCGGCGTCATCAACATGACGAGCGCCGTCGCTGTCAGTACCCAGGCGGTGTCGCCACCGTTGATCACGCTCGTGACTCCTTCGCTTCCCACTCGCAACGAAACCCAGCCGTAGGTTTCGGTTTGGCGAAGCGTAGGGAGCCAGGGCGCGCGAATCAGTAACGACCGGGTAGCCCTCCCGTAGCGCCTGAGTGGCGGGAGGGTTGCCCTTCGGGACGCGTTCTATCAGCCGGACCGTCGGGTCCGGCCGATGCCCGGTCCGTATGTTCCGGTTGCTGAGCTCCCCGGGGCCGGTCGAGGGGGTAACCGGCCCCGGGGTCGGGATTGGCGTGTCGGTGGCAGCGCCCCGGGCGCGGCCGGCTGATCAGCCCTGCCAGGCCACCTCGCCATGCTGCGAGGCGTCGAGGCCGGCCTCTTCCTCGGATTCCTCGACACGGAGCCCGACGAAGCGATCGACGACCTTGAGGATGATGAACGTGGCCACGCCGCTGTAGATCCAGGTGGCGCCGACGGCGACGAGCTGCTTGAGGACCTGGCCGCCGTTGCCGTCGATGAGACCGGAGAAGCCTCCGACGGCGGCCACGGCGAAGACGCCGGTGAGGATCGCGCCGAGTGTTCCGCCGACGCCGTGGACGGCCCAAACATCGAGCGCGTCGTCGATCTTGAGGCGCTCGCGAAGGATGATCGCGCCGTAGCAGACCGCCCCGGCGGACATGCCGATGATGATTGCGGCACTGGCATCGACGTAGCCCGAAGCCGGTGTGATCGCGACCAGACCGGCGACCCCACCCGAGATGGCGCCGACCACGCTTGGCGTGCCCTTGTGCAGCCAGCTCACCGTGACCCAGGTCAGGGCCGCCATGCCGGCTGCCGTGTTCGTGACGACGATGGCGTTGGCGGCCAGGCCGTTAGCGCCGAGGGCGGATCCGCCGTTGAAGCCGAACCAGCCGAACCAAAGCAATCCGGCACCGATGACGGCCAGCCGGACGTCATGCGGCTCGAACCGCTCGGACTCGCGGCGCACTCGAGGACCCAACACGAGGGCCGCGACGAGTGCCGCCACACCCGAGCTGATGTGGACGACGGTGCCGCCGGCGAAGTCGATGGCGCCCAGCTTGTTGAGCCAGCCGCCCTGGCCCAAGACCCAGTGGGCGATCGGCGAGTAGACCAGCAGGGTCCACAGCAGGGTGAAGATGACGAAGGCCTTGAACTTCTTGCGTTCGGCGAAGGCGCCGGTGATCAGGGCCGGTGTGATGATGGCGAACATCATCTGGAAGGCCATGTAGGCGCTGGCCGGGATGGTCGGCGCGTACGAGATCGGGTCCTTGCCGATGCCGTGCAGGCCGATGAAGTCCAGGCCGCCGATGATGCCCCAACCGTTGACGTCTGTTCCGAAGGCCAGGGTGAAGCCGAACAGGACCCACGTGACGCTGACCAGCGCCAGGATGAAGATGCTCTGCATGATCGTGCTGAGGACGTTCTTGCGGCGAACGAGGCCGCCGTAGAAGAGGGCCAGGCCGGGCGTCATGAGCATGACGAGGGCGATCGACATCAGCACCCAAGCCGTGTCGCCGGTATCGATCGGGTGTCCCGTCAGAATCACTTGCCGCTCTCCTCATTCGTTCCGGGCGGCAACCCGCCCTACCCGAACGGAAGCGTAGGGATGCGGTTCGGCGGAATCAGTACCGGCCGGGTACCCCGCGGGTCACGGTCCGGTGGCGCCAAGGTTTCCGTTCCAGACGGAAACCCGTTGCCGTTCCAGACGAGGGGCGCGCTGGCCTGACCGGGCCACCGGGTTGCGATTACGCGCCGTCGATCGCGCAGTTTTTCGGTGGCACCGAAAGCCGGAGGCTGTCCGTGCAGGTTCGCGGCTAACCGCTCGCCCCGGCACGGGCATTCAATCCGGCGCGAGGCCAGATCCAGCCGATTCCGGGCGCCCGGAGCCCATCTCGAGGTGACAAGACGGCGCGCCAGGCGGACCGATCGTGCCGTAGGGCTCGATTCGTTTCGGTGCCACCGAAATCTCGCGGGATCGTGCCCGCGAAAACCGCGCGGCGCTGGGCGGCGTGCTAGCTAGCTCGCCGCAGCCTCCACGGGCGTGATCCGATGCGGCAGGTCCAGGCAGGCGACCCGGCAGCCTCGGGCGTCGTAGCCGGGCATGCCCCAGTAGTGGCGCCAGGCGGCGTCGGGGCCGTGCCCGCCGCCGTCCGAAAGGGACTCGCGAGCGGTCAGGCGGCAGCCGCAGGCGGCGCAGGTCAGCACGAACGAGTCCTCGCGATGGAGCGCGCGCGGCGGCACGGACCCCTCGAGCGGCTCATATTCGTGCAGCTTCATCGCAGCAGCGTAGGGGCGCTTGCGGTTCGCGTCGATGCCGCTCGGGTCGCGATCCGGTATCGGATCAGTACGAGCCGCGGCGCTACCGCCCCAGCCGCTCCCGCGCGGCGGCGAGGGCCGCGGCCACACGGCGCGGAGCGGTGCCGCCGATCACGTCGCAACCGGCCATGGCGCCCTCCAAACCGGCGGCCGCGCGCAACTCCCCGGGGACCGCGGGATCTCCCACCAGCGCGATGGCGATCGAGTCGTCGGACGTGGCCAGGGCCGCGGCGATCGTGGCGTCGCCCAGGGCGTCGAGCGCCACTCCGCCGCGTTCCGCTTCGGCGACGAGCGAACCCACGATGTGATGAGCGGCCCGGAAGGCCACTCCCCGCCGGACGAGGGCATCGGCCACGGCCGTTGCCGTGGTGTATCCCTCACCGGCCGCCGCGCGCATCCGGTCGCGGTCCACGGTCAGCGTCGCCACCACTCCGGCCATGACCAGGAGCGACGCCTCGAGCGTGGCCGCCGCATCGAAGAGCGGCGGCTTGTCGTCCTGCATGTCCTTCTGATACGCCAGCGGCAGGCCCTTGAGCAGCACCAGCATCGCGGTCAGGTCGCCGATCACCCGGGCAGTCTTGCCGCGCACCAGCTCGGCCGGATCTGGGTTCTTCTTGTTCGGCATCATCGACGAGCCGGTCGAGAACGAGTCGGCCAGGCGCACGAACCCGAAGCGTGGGTTCGACCACCAGGTGATCTCCTCTGCCAGTCGCGACAGATGGACCATGCCGAGGGCGAACGCGGCCAGCGCCTCGACGACGAAGTCCCGGTCGCTGACGCCGTCGAGCGAGTTGGCCGTCACGGCGTCGAAGCCAAGCTCCGTGGCAGTTCCTTCGCGGTCGAGCGGATAGCCCGCGCCGGCCAGCGCGCCCGAACCGAGCGGGCAAACGTTGGCCCGCCGCCGGCAATCGGCCAGTCGACCCCTGTCGCGCTCGAGCATCTCGACGTAGGCCAGGAGGTGGTGGGCTAACAGCACCGGCTGGGCCGGCTGGATGTGGGTCATGCCCGGCAGGATTGTGTCGGACTCGCGTTCGGCCAGACCGACGAGCGCTCGCTCCATCTCGACGAGCGCCTCATCGAGGTCGTCGATGGTTCGCCTCAGCCACAGGCGGATGTCGGTGGCGATCTGGTCGTTGCGGGAGCGACCCGTGTGAAGCCGTCCGGCGACGGGCCCGATGCGCTCGCGCAGCGCGACCTCGAGGTTCATGTGGATGTCCTCGAGCGCCGGGTCCCAGACGAGCTTGCCGGCTTCGACCTCGGTCCGCAGGCCTTCGAGCCCGCGCACCAGCGTCTCTACCTCGTCGGGCGCGAGAAGTCCGGCGCGGCCGAGTCCATGGACGTGGGCGATGGAGCCGGCGATGTCGTCGACGGCCAGGACGTCGTCGAAATCGATCGAACGCGTGAACTCGGCCATGCGCTCGTCTGACGTGCCCTCGAACCTACCACCCCACATCCGCATGGCTGCTCCTCCTGTGACAGCCATGGTACCGGCGCCGTGCGGGCCGCGCGAAGCGGCCCAGCAAGGCGGCGCAGCGGGCTAGGAGCCGACCACCGGCCGCGGCTCGATGGCGCCGGGTTCGACAACGACCGGCCCGCCGGCCCCCAGCTCCACCGCAGAAGGCTCGACCGTGACGCGCGAGACTCGCGTGTGGGCCGGCAGCGCCAGGATGGAGATCACGCCGCCGACGGCCGTCGCGGCCGCCAGGAACCAGAAGACGACTTCGGTGCCGCCAAGCTTGTAGATGAAGGCCCCTGCCAGGTTCGACAGGACGGCGGCCGCCCCGAAAGCCACCGATTGGTACAGAGTCTGACCTGTCGAAATCAGCCTCTGCGGGAGGATCGTCGCCATCGTGATCACGAACGAGACAGTGACGCCGGCGAAGAAGAGGCCCGTCGCCATCTTCGTGGCGGTGATGAGCAGCGGCTCGGTCACGAGGGCCCACGTGCCGAACACCAGCGCCAGGCCCAGCGCGCAGAGACCGAGGACGGGCCTGATCCCGTAGCGGACGATCAGCCAGCTGGCCAGGATCATTCCGGGCACCTCGGCCGACGCGCCGAGGCCGTTGGCAAACCCGATCGTGGAAGGTCCGCCGCCGAGAGCCTGCAGCCGCAGGGTGATGAACGTGCCGCTGCCCATGATGCCGATGAATATCCCCAGGCAGCCGACGAGGATGGCGATGAGCCGCGGCCGGCCATTCAGTGCGTCCGACACCGACCCGAAGCGGCCGTGACCAGCCGCCGGCACCGCTTCGCGCGACCCGACGCTCGTCGAGCCCGTCTCGGCCGCAGCGCGCCCGCCGTGGCCCTGCGGAATTCGAACGGCGATGAAGGCGATCGCGATCGTGGCCAGAGCCCCTGCAACCGGCGCCACGATGTAGCCGGTTCGGTCGTACAGGACGCCGGACAGGATCGCGAAGACACCGGCGCCAAGGCTGCCGAGCATTCGGAGTCGGCCGTATTCGCGCTGGGGGTCGGCCAGACCAGAGACTGCCTGGGCGTCCGTCAGGGCGCCGATCGCGCCGCCCGTCGCAGACCCGGCCACGCACAGCAGCAGGATCGGCAGGACGGGCAGCGGTAGAGCCAGGCCCAGGCAGAGCACGGCCGCGGGTACCGCTGCGAGTTGGAGCGCTCGCCGCGTCCCGACCACCGCGTCGCCGAGATGGCCCCAGGCAGGCAGGACGAGCCAGAAGGCGAGCGACCCCAGGCTCCCGCAGATCGCCACGAGCGGGGCGTCGAAGCCGTGCCAGGTCAGGACCACCGGCACGAACGCGTAGAAAGTGCCATAGATGGCACCGTTGGCGAGGTAGAGGACCCGGAGCCAGCGCATCCGGAAATGGTACCCGCGGTCGACTCCGGGCAACCTCATCGGCCCTTCATAGGCGGCGCCGGGGCAGTTCTAGCGAAAGCCCGGCCCGTCCACGGGATCGGGCCTCGCCCGCAATCTCGGGGTTATGCCCTGTTGCCTGCATCTCTGCCTTGGCATACCGTGCGCGACAAGGAGGCTGACGTGGCCGACAAGCACCTCGTTCCGTCGACGGGCGACCGAGTCCCGAAGCGCCGCCAGAGGCTCGAGACCAAGTACTACAACTCCGAGCTGGCCCGGCTGCAGGTCGAGCTGGTCAAGCTCCAGGAGTGGATCAAGGTCCGTGAGCTGAAGGTCGTGTGCCTGTTCGAAGGGCGCGACGCGGCAGGCAAGGGCGGGGTGATCAAGCGCATCTCCGAGACCCTCAACCCGCGCGTCTGCCGCATCTGCGCCCTCGGCATCCCGACCGACCGCGAGAAGACGCAGTGGTATTTCCAGCGCTACGTGGCCCAGCTCCCCGCGGCCGGCGAGTGGGTGCTCTTCGACCGCAGCTGGTACAACCGGGCGGGCGTCGAGCACGTCATGGGCTTCTGCTCGGATGAGGAGTACAAGGACTTCCTCGAAACCGCGCCCCAGTTCGAGCGAATGCTCATCCGCTCCGGCATCATCCTGCTCAAGTACTGGTTCTCGGTCAGCGACGAGGAGCAGGAACGTCGCTTCCAGGATCGGATCAACGAGCCGACCAAGCGCTGGAAGATCTCACCGATGGACGTCACGTCGCGTTCCAAGTGGGTCGACTACTCGAAGGCGAAGGACGCCATGTTCGCCGCCACCGACACCGCCGAAGCTCCCTGGTGGGTGGTCGAGGCGGACGACAAGGAGCGCGCCCGGCTGAACACCATCAGACACCTGCTGTCGACGATCCCGTACCAGGACACCACGCCCGACCAGATCGTCCTGCCGCCTCGACAGGTCGACACGACCTACGTCCGCCCTCCGATCAAGAAACAGCACTTCGTTCCCGAAACGTACTGACGGGTCCGACTCGGGCAGGGTTTAGTATCGGGACGTGTCCGACCAGCTTTCGCTGAGCCTCAGGGGCGACGTGGCGCGCCTGCCGCGGTCGATGCGACCGATGCTACCCAAGCCCGCCGACGCCGCCTTCGACTCGGACGAGCACGTCTTCGAGCCACGCTGGGGTGGGCGCCGCACGCTGGCGTTCATCGAGCCCGATCTGCCCGACCGAGGTCCGCGGCTGCGCCTCCTCGACGACTCCGGCCGCGACCTGGCCGCGCGCTTCCCCGAACTGTCCACACTCGCCGACCTGGTGGTCGATCTGCCGGTCATCCTCGACGGCGAGCTGGTGGTGCCCGACAAGGTGGGTCGGATGGACGATGAGGCTCTTGCCCGACGCATGTCCGACGGCGAGACATCCGGCACGACGCCGGTCTATCTCGTTTTCGATGTGCTCTGGGCCGGCGGCCGACCGATCATCGCCCAGCCGCTGCTGCGTCGCCGAGAGCGACTGGCCAGGATCGTCAACCCCAGCGCCGAACTGGTCATCCTGCCCGGCGTAGTGCGCGACGGCATGGACCTCTATTCGGCCGTGGCCCAGCAGGGCCTGCACGGCGTCATGGCTCGCCACCTGCGGAGCCCGTACCTGCCCGGACGCCGCAGTGAGTTGTGGCGCTGGATCGCCTCACAGCCGGGCGAGATGCCACTCCACGCGGTGCCGGATCCGATCGCAGAAGCCCCGGTGCGACCGGTCCTGGCCCTCATCCAGAGGCTGCCCCTCGAGGACTGACGGGCCGAGGGGCGGCCCGCTACCGCGAAACGCGGATCGCCAGGAAGATCTGACGGAGGCTGACGCGTTGACCGTAGAGGAGCACGCCGGCACTGTAGATGCGGGCCGCGACGAACAGAGCGATCCCGACGCTGATCAACAGCATCAGGGCCGACAGGCCGAACTCCCACATCTCCACGTGACCAACGGAAACCCGCGCCAGCATCAGGTAGGGGCTGAAGAAAGGCACGAACGAGGCGATCTTCACCCATGACTCGTCGATCGCCTGGAGTCCGAAGACGGACATCAAGTAGCCCGTCATGACCAGCATCGTCAGGGGCGTGGCAGCGCTCTGGACGTCCTCCTGCCGGCTCACGAGCGAGCCCAGCGCCGCGTAGAGCAGCGAGTACATGAGGAACCCCAGCACGAACAGGACCGCGAATGCGCCCAGCACCGTCGGGTCCATGCCACCGAATGGAGCACCGCTCGACGTCCCAAGCACCGCCTTGTGGATCTGGCCCTGAGCGAGGAGCCCACCCACGACCGCGGCCAGGATGATCCCGTATTGCGTCAACCCCGCCGCGCCATTGCCCAGGACCTTGCCGGCGAGCATCTGCAGCGGCGTGGTGGCATTGAGCATCAGCTCCATGACGCGGCTGCCCTTCTCTTCGGCCACGCTCATCGCCACCCACTGGCCGTAGGTGATGATGGCCATGAAGATCAGCATGATCAATCCGGTCGAGAGCAGATCGGCCGAGACCTGGTGGCTGATGCTGTTGGTGCCGGCCGAAGTCGCGTTCGCCGGGCCGATCGTGAGCGAGAACGGGGCCGTCAAGGCCGCGGTCGATGTTCCAGCCCGGAACAGCCGATCGTCGATCTCGAGGGAGAGGAGGGCATGGGTAATCGAAGCGACCGCAGAGCCGTCCTGGGGGATGTCGGTTCGAACGGTGAACCCCAGGTCGTTGGTGGCCGCGTCTCGGGCCACGATGAGGAGCACGTCGTACGTGCCCTGCTCCAGGTCCTTCTGTGCCGCCACGTCGTCCCCGGCGGACAGCCAACTGAGCACGAAGGCCTTGTGCGCGTTCGTGTCAGCGGCCTGCCCGTTCAGCTGCCCGTCGAGCACCGCGAGAGAGTCCGAGGGCATGCCCGCCGCCTCGGCGACGACGGCGATGCGGGTCTGGCTCGTGGTCATCGAGTAGTCGATCAGCACCGGCAGCTGAGTCGCGGCAAAGGCGATCAACGCCAGCAGACCCGTCCCGACGACGAAGCTGCGGGTACGCGCCCGAGCGCGATACTCGCGAACGGCCACGTACCAGGCGTTGGGAAAGAGAGTCCGCCAGCCCTTCATGCCGGCACCTTAGGAGCCAGGGTCCGCTCCGTGGTATCGATCTGGCCGACGTGCTCGATGAATATCTGCTCGAGCGACGGGTCGGCGATCTCGAAATGTGTGACCTTGAGGTCCCTCCCCAGGGCAGCGTGGAGCACGACCTCCGGGTTATGGCCACTGGTCACCTGCATTTCCGTGTAGTCCTGACCGCGTCGTGTGACTCGCACACCGTCCAGCTCCGCCAGCCAGGCCATCTCCGGATCTCCCTCCACCGCCAGACGGACCATCTGCCGGCCGCCGGAGCGGCGGACGTCGCGGACCGACCCGCTGACGACCACACGCCCGCGGTCGACGATGGCAATCGACTCGCACAACTCCTCGACCGTCTCCATCTGGTGAGTCGAGAAGATGAGCGTCTTGCCCCGTTCCTTGATCTCGAGGAACGCCTCCTTGAGGAGCGCGACGTTCACCGGATCGAGGCCCGTGAAGGGCTCGTCCATGAGCAGCACCTGCGGGTCGTGCAGGATGGCCGCGATGAACTGGATCTTCTGCTGATTCCCCTTGGACAGCTGCTCGGCCCGCCGGTCCGCGTACTCCGGGATCCGAAAACGCTCCAGCCAGCCGCGCGCCTCGCGCTCGGCCACCTTGCTCCGCACGCCATGCAGCTTGGCGAAGAAGACGAGCTGCTCGAGGACATTCATCTTGGCGTACAGGCCGCGCTCCTCAGGCAGGTAGCCCCATGTCTCCCGCGGCAGGTCCCTGTTGAATCGGCCATTCCAGGCGATGGTTCCCGAGTCGGGCCGCAGGATGTCCAACACGATGCGCATGGCGGTGGTCTTGCCGGCGCCATTGGCGCCCAATAGGCCGAAGACTTCGCCTGGCTTGATCTCCAGCGAGATGTCCTCGAGAGCCTGGACATCGCCGAATCGTTTGGAGACCGATTCGATGATCAGGGACATTCACTCAACCTCAGGCTGGATATCCGCTGCCCGTGCCTGCGTCGATTATGGGCGAGAGGCGCACATTGGGCCGCCGAATCGACCGACGGCGCCTACCGCCGCCCAGACAATGGGACCGGAGTCGCGAATCTGCAACCTCGCCGGCGTGGTCGATGACGAGCCGATCACTGCCGCCACCTGTACCACAGGATCCCGCCGAGGTAGACGATCGCGAAGTTCACAGCCAGCCTCGAACGAGACGGCGGTAAGCAGATCGATGAAGACTTCGAGCCACAGGATCCGGATCGGCAGCAGGGGCTGGCTGAAGCCCGCCGCGGTACTCGGTGATCACCCCCGCGCCGACGATCGGAGCCAGGATGACCGGCACGAGGAGCCCGTCGCGAACCTCGTTCAGAGCGATGGCCAGGCAACCGGCGACGAACAGCAGGACGACGAAGGGCTCGCGCGCACCGTCCCACAGCAGCCGCAGCAGCGACGTCTTCTGGCCCGACTCCAGCTCATTTGGACCGAACTCGGCGAGTCGAGCCGAAGTCTGATCAGGTGAGAGGCCCAGGGCCGGATCCGTGCCAAGAGCCTCGAGAACGGAGTCGGCAGATAGCTGTGCAGCTCGACCGGACAGTTCGAAGGAGGCGCGGGCGGTGGTCTGGCCCGGGCGCCCTGAGGCGACTGGGTACATGGCAATCCACTCGATCGAGCCGGGTCCGCTGCTCGGTGGTACCGGCGGTGGGCGTCCGCCCCGACGCCGCCCCTAGAATGAGGCATGAGCGAGAGCCCCGCAAACCAGCCCGCCAGCATCAAAGCGGACCGCGAAGCCGGCCTGGTCACGATCGATTGGGCCGACGGTCACCGGACGGAGTTCGACGTCGTGAGCCTTCGATCGCTTTGTCCGTGTGCCTTCTGCCAGGGCGAGGGCGGGCGACCCGGCTGGCTCGACAGCAACCCAACGCTTACACCGATCCAGACCCAGCTCGTGGACATGCGGCTTATCGGCTCCTACGCGCTGGCGCCGACATGGGCCGATGGCCACGACACGGGCTACTACACGTACGAGGCGCTTCGGGCCAACTGCCCGTGCCCCGCCTGCTCGGCGACGCGGGCTGGCGAGGCGTAGAAATGCACCCAATCGACCCAGCCGTCGCCATGAAACCTTCGGAGGAGATCGAATGATCGTCACCACAACCCCGTACCTGGCCGGTTATCGCGTAACCGAGGTCAAGGGCCAGGTCTTCGGGCTGGTCGTGCGAAGTCGAGGCTTCGCGGGCAACTTCGCGGCGGGTCTGCGATCGCTCGTCGGTGGCGAGATCCACGAGTACACCTCGCTGCTCGAAGACACGCGACGCCAGGCTCTCGACCGCATGGTCCAGAACGCCACCCTCATGGGTGCCAATGCGGTCCTGTCGATGCGCTTCGACTCGTCCGAGATCGGCACCACGATGTCCGAGATCGTGGCCTACGGAACCGCGATGGTCGTTGTGCCCGACGCTCAGGGCGGCCAGCCGACGAACGAGTAGCGCCGAGACGAGCCCGGTGGAGCCGTCGCCAGACCGCGGCGGCTCCACCGGCTCCAGGCCGCCGGCGGGGCGGGCGGTTGTGAGGCAGGGAATGCTCCATTCTTCGATCCGGATACTGGGCTTCGGCTTCGGGCTGCTGTTCTTCCTGGGCGGCCTGGCGACGCTGGCCACGCGCTCTCCCGAGGCGCTCACGGGCCTCTGGGGGATCGTCGTGGGCACCGTGGCGATGGTCGTGTCGGTGCTCCAGACAACGCGCTATCGCTCGATCGATGCTGAGCGCAGCAATGCCGAACCGGGTCCCGGAGGAGGCGAGGTCGGCTACATGGAGCCGCGCTTCGCGCCTACGACAGAGGTGTTCACCGACCCCAGCAGCCACCGCGTGATGCGCGTCTATGCGGATCCGCGAACAGGCGAGCGTCGCTACCGGGCCGAGGGCTGAGCCCGGCCGCACCATGTCAGGGGCCAGGCCTATTGCGGTCGCGCGCCGACTGATGAGAATGGGCCGATACACTTCCCCATTCGGCCAGTACCAGAACGTTTGAGGCGCACGGACAACAGGTGACCGCAATCATCCGCAGGCCAGCCGCCAGACCCGCGCCCCCTAAAGGCGAGACCGGTTCGGCGTTCCCGTACATCAATCGTGAGCTGAGCTCGCTGGAGTTCAACCACCGGGTCCTGCACGAGGCTCGCGACGAGCGGAACCCGTTGCTGGAGCGGGTCAAGTTCCTGGCCATCTTCGCCAGCAACATGGACGAGTTCTTTCAGATCCGTGTATCCGGACTGATGGAGCAGGCGGAAGCCCACGCCGTTTCGTCCTCACCGGGTGAGAAGCCCGCCGCCGAGCAGCTGGCCGATATCCGCACGCGTTTTCGCTCGCTGCTCGATGAGCAGTGCAAGGTTTTCGAGCGAGTCTGCCAGGAGCTCGGGGCGGCCGGCATCGACATCGTCGACTACGCCGACGTGCCCGACCACCACGCGGCCCTGCGGCAGCGCTTCATCGACGAGATATATCCGGTGCTGACGCCGCTGGCCGTTGATCCAGGCCATCCTTTCCCATACATCAGCACGCTGAGCCTGTCGATCGCCATCCGGATGGAAGACCCGGATGAGCGGGAGGAGAGGTTCGCTCGCGTCAAGGTGCCGCCCGTTCTGACGCGCTTCCTCCAGATCGAGCAGAACAAGTTCGTACTCCTCGAGCAGGTCATCGCCGCCAACCTGGACATGCTCTTCTCAGGCATGACCATCCTCGAGACTCACCTCTTCCGCGTCACCCGCGACGCCGATCTGGAGCTCCAGGAAGACGAGGCCGACGATCTGATGCTGGCCCTCGAAGAGGAGCTGCGGAGACGGCGGTTTGGCGACGCGGTCCGACTCGAAGTCGACAAGGCCATGCCGGCCTCGATGCGCCAGGTCCTCGAGAAGGGCGTGGGCGTCGATCCGGCCGACTGCTACGAGATCCCCGGCATGCTCGACCACACCGGCCTGTGGCAGATCGCCGCGTTGGACCGGCCCGATCTCAAGCTGCCCCCATACTCGCCGGTGGTACCGGCCCGCCTGGTGCCGCCCGATGAGGACGAGCCGGCCGACGTCTTCGCCGCCATCCGCAACGGCGACATCCTCGTCCATCACCCCTACGAGAGCTTCGCCGCCTCCACGCAGCGGTTCATCTCCCAGGCTGCGTCAGATCCCGATGTGCTCTCGATCAAGATGACCCTCTATCGCACCAGCGGCGACTCGCCGATCGTGCGCGACCTGATCGCCGCCGCCGAGCGGGGCAAGCAGGTCGTGGTGCTGGTGGAGATCAAGGCCCGCTTCGACGAAGAGGCGAACATCGTCTGGGCTCGCAAGCTCGAGCAGGCCGGGGCCCACGTCGTCTACGGATTGGTCGGCCTCAAGACGCACTCCAAGACGTCGCTCGTGGTCCGGCGCGAGGGCTCCACCCTGAGGCGCTACGTCCACATCGGAACGGGCAACTACAACTCCGGCACGGCCCGGCTGTACACGGACTTCGGACTGCTGTCGTGCCGCCCGGAGCTGGGCGCCGACGTCAGCGACCTGTTCAACGTCCTGACCGGCCTGTCGCGGCAGCGCGACTTCCGCCGCCTGATCGTGGCTCCGATGAACCTTCGCAACTGGATCCTCGAGATGATCCAGCGCGAGACCGATCATGCTCGCGCTGGCCGGCCGGCTCGCATCGTCCTCAAGCTGAACTCCCTCGTCGATCCAGCCTGCGTCGCCGGGTTGTACGAGGCGTGGCAGGCGGGCGTCCAGGTCGACCTCATCATCCGCGGCATCTGCTCGCTGTGGCCGGGGATCCCCGGAGTCAGCGAGGGCATCCGCGTCCGATCGATCGTCGGCCAGTACCTCGAACATTCCCGCGTCTTCTCATTCGCCAACGACGGACAGCCCGAGCTGTTCATCGGCTCAGCCGACCTGATGGAGCGCAACCTGGACCGCCGGGTCGAGGCCCTCGTGCCCATCGAGGACCCGGATGCTCGGGCCCGCATCGACGCGGTGCTCGAGGTGATGCTGGCGGACGACCGTCGGTCGTGGCAGCTTGGTGCCGATGGCAAGTACCACCGCACCGAAGATCTTGACGGCGTACCGGGTACCATCGACACGTTCGAGACGCTCAAGAAGCAAATCGTCGAGATGGCCGCGGCGGCGGTCGTGGCCCCTCACCGTCCGCACGCCGGCGTGGGCTCGCTCGATCCGAGGGCATGACCTTCCGAGGCAATGAGGGCTATCGATGGCGACAGGCCGCAGGATCGAAGTCGAGACGAAGTTCCAGGTGGCTTCGCCCGGTGCCGCCGACGGCTATCTGGTGGCTCCCGAGATCGGCCCATTCACCCCCGACGGGCCGGTCGATTCTGAGCTGGTAGAAGATCGCTACGTCGATTCGCCCGACTGGGCACTGGCTCGGGCGGGCTTCGCGGCGCGACTGCGCAAGACGTCGCACGGCACGGAGATCAGCCTCAAGGCTCAGAACGTGTCCGGTGGACGGCTCCAGCGTCGAGAAGAGATCGAGGGTCCGGCCAATGCCGGCCTGATCCCCGCCAACTGGCCGGCCTCGCAGGCCCGCAACGTGGTCATGGAACTCTGCGGCGACGAGGCCGTCGTCGAGATGCTGACAATCCGGCAGCTGCGGCGGACCCGGGCGCTGCAGGCCGGCGACACGCGGGTGGAGCTGAGCCTCGACGAGGTCGAGGTCGTGTGCGACGAGCAGGTCATCGATGGTTTCGAGGAGCTCGAGGTCGAGCTGAAGCGGGGCGACGAGACGGCGCTGGCGGCGCTGGCCGCCATCCTCGCGACCGATGAAGCACTGCGCCCGGTGTCGCGTTCCAAGCTCGCTCGGGGCGTCAAGGCGGTCCTCGCGGCAATGCCCACACTGCCACGGGAGCTTCAGAAGCGCTGGCGGGACGCCCCGGCCGAGTTGCTCGGGTCAAAGCCCAAGGCGCGCCGTACCGCGTCGAGCGCAGCGGACCGGCCGGCCGAGAACGCCGCCGACGCCGCAACGGCCGACACGGCCGAGGCCGGTGCCCAGCCGAGCGAGGCAGCCGAGGCGGCGGAGAGCGAGGCCGTCAGCCCTGCCGCGGTCCAGATCAGGCCCGGCCCACGCACCCTCGGCGTAGTAGCGGAAGATAGCCTGCCTGAGGCTGCCAGCAAGGTCCTGCGCTTCCACTTCTCCAAGATGCAGCACCGCGAGGCCGGGGCTCGCGCCGGCGCAGACGCTGAAGAGCTCCACGACATGCGCGTGGCCACCAGGCGGATGCGGGCGGCCTGGCGCGTCTTCGACGGGGCCTTCAAGACGAGCAAGACCAAGAAGATCCGCCACCACCTCGAGACCATCGCGGATCGGCTCGGGGCCGTGCGGGACCTGGACGTGCTGATCGAGGGCCTCGAGGCTTACAGCAACGGCTTGGACGAGGATCAGCAGCCCGGCCTCGATCCGTTGCTGTCGCTGTGGCGCCGGCAGCGCTCGTCGGCCCGGAAGGAGCTCATAGCCGAGTTGGATTCGGACCGCTACGCGACCTTCAACAAGGAGATGGATTCGTTCCTGGACGCCGGGGCGAATGCCGCGGCGGCAGTTGCCACGCCGACCGCCCCACACCGGGTCCGGGACCGGGCCGCATCCGAGATCTGGGCCGACTACGAGGCGGTCCGAGCCTACGAACTGGTCCTGCCCTGGGCCGACGTGGAGACACTCCACGAACTCAGGATCGCGACGAAGTGGCTTCGCTACGGCCTCGAGTTCTTTGGCGAGACGCTCGGCCCGGACTCGGCGCGCCTTCTCGAGCGCGTGGCGGCCCTGCAGGACCACCTGGGCTGCATCCACGACGCCGACGTCGCGACGAAGCTCGCCCGCGACTTGCTGGTGGCGCGGGCCGGCGAACTGTCCAGGGTGGAGACGGACGCCATCGGAGCCTATCTCCACTCGCGGGAGCGCGAGGTCGCCCGCCGGCGGCGCGCCCTTGGCCCAGTCTGGCGAGCTGTCAACGGGGCCCCGTTCCGCCGCGCTCTGGGCCGGGCAACGGCTGCCCTGTAGACTTCGAGGCATGCCAATCAGCCATCTCGCGCGCCGCTAGACGATGGACTTGATCCTCATCGGGGCCGGGGGTTTCTTCGGCGCCATCGCCCGCTATCTCATCGATGGCTGGATCAGCGGCAGCACCAGGGTCGGGGCCTTTCCCGCCGGCACTTTCGTCATCAACCTGAGCGGCGCCTTCGCTCTGGGCCTGCTCTTCGCCCTGGCGCTCGAGAAGGCCGCCATCGATCCGCGCATTCGTGGGCCGGTGATGATCGGGTTCCTGGGCGCCTACACCACGTTCTCGACGCTGATGCTCGAATCGTGGCGACTGGCCGAGGACGGCAGCTGGGGCCTGGCCCTGCTCAACCTCACACTGTCGGTGGTCCTCGGCATGGGCGCAGTTTTCGCCGGTCTCACAGTCGGGAGAGCGATCGGATGAAGCTCGAAGGAACTTGTCTGCTGGTCCGCATCTACATCGGCGAGAGCGATCACTGGCACGGCCGGCCGCTCTACCAGGCGATCGTCGAGTTCCTGCGCGAGCGCCACATCGCCGGGGCGACGGTGCTGCGCGGCATCGAGGGCTTCGGTGCGAAGTCCCATCTGCACACGACTCGGATCCTGCGGCTCTCAGAGGACCTGTCGGTGCTGATCGAAATCGTGGACGAGGAGGAGCGCCTCCGGGCGGTTCTGCCTGACCTCGATGCCATGGTGGGTGACGGCTTGATCACGCTCGAGAAAGTCGAGGTCATCGCCTACCGAGCCACGGCGCCGGAGGCGGAATCGAAGCGATAGCAGTCTGACGCATAACTCCGCCCGCGATTTGACCGTCCGTTAACGCCCGGTTCACGGCGCGATCATCCGCCGCCGTCAGCCTGCCAGTTGTGCTGCCAGACGTTGGCGTTAGAGAGCCACTTCCCGGTAGCACAGCGCTCGCGCCACGAGAGGCCAGCCAGGGTCACGGAGGCCTTATCGACGATGTCCTCACTCGACATGGAGTTCGCGGCCCCGCCGGCGATGGCCGACCGGGTCGACATGGTCCGAGCTCAACTCGAACCCATCCGCAGTCGTCGGGCACTTCTCGATTCCTATCGACGCGAGTCACTCTGCCGGCTCGCTCCTGCCGCCCTGGCTTCCGATTCGGCGGCCGAGGTTCTCGAACTGGCCTACGCCATGCGCTGGCTCGAACTCGAGACCGAGACGCTGATCTCGGAGCCGTTGGCCCTCCCATCGCACGGAACGGTGGATGAATAGACTCACCCCCGCCACGGCGGATACGAACCCTCCGCCACCTGGCACCATGCCGGATTACTGTTCCCGCGCCCTGGCCCTATGGCCTCGGCTGGAGCGCCACGAACTCGCCAGGGTACGCCACGACCCGCGGCGCGTGGCGACGCTGATCTCACGCCGTACCACGTTGCCTCACGCGGCGATTCTCCAACTGCTCGTGGCATCTGACCTGGCGGACGAAACAGCCGGCCGGGACCACTAGGCGCGCCGTCAACGCTATGCTTGGAAGCCACGAGCGTCATCGGGCGGGACCGGTCACGATTCCGCCACGCTCGCGTGCGATGCCGACCCCGACCGCCAGTGGTTCGAGCGTGCAAGACAGCGATCGTTTCGTCGCCCACGGCCACCGAGATGTCTTCGACCGGGAACTTCTCCTGGTTCGCGGAGGCGTCGTTCGCATGGGTGAGCTCGTCGCGGTCGCAATCGACGCGGCGGTCGGCGCACTGGTCCGTCGAGACATCGTGGCGGCGGCGGCGGTAGTCGCCAACGACCCGGCGATCAACGCCGCCCAGTCAGATCTCACGGCGCTGGTAATTCACACCATCGCCACTCAGGCGCCCGTGGCCGGCGACCTGCAGTTCCTGCTGTCGCTCTCCCATGTCACATACGAGCTGGAACGGATCGGAGACCATGCCGCGGGCGTGGCCAAGCAGGTCATCAAGGTCGGCGACTTCCCGAAGGCTGGAAGCGTCAACCTGGATCAGATGGGCGAACTGGCCAGCACCATCCTCCACGGTGTGCTCCGGGCACTCGTGGATCTGGACGTGGACGCCGCGCGGCGGGCCGCCGCCCAGGACGACGAGATCGACCGTCTCTACCACTCCTACTTCGAGCGGGCCCTGGAGCGGATGAGGTTTGAGCCGGCCTGGGTCGACGTGGGAGCTCACCTGCTCTTCGCCGCCAAGAACCTGGAGCGGATCGGCGACAGAGTCACCAATATCGCCGAGGAGGTCGTCTTCCTGGCTACCGGTGAAGTCGAAGACCTCAACGCCTAGCCTCTCCCTACGACGGGGCGTCATCTCGTCGCGGTCCACACATCGTGAGATCATCGACACATGAACGCCGCTGGCGAAACCCAACTGCATCTGCTGCGCCACGCGCATGCCGGGGACCCGATGAAGTGGGGCGGCCCAGACGACGTCCGGCCTCTGACAGAGAAGGGTCGCCTGCAGTCCGAGACGCTCGGCGTATTCCTGGCCCGAGCCGGCTTCCAGCCAGATGCGATCCTGAGTTCGCCCAGGATTCGAGCCCTCGAAACCGCCCGGCTGGTGGCCGCCGCGCTTGGCGTCCGAGTGGACGTCGTCGACGCGCTCGGCGAGCAACTCGACCTGGAGTCTCTGGACCGGCTGCTGCGCTCCGCCGGAGACCCTCGGCGGCCCGTGCTGGTAGGTCACGACCCGGACTTCAGCATGCTTGCGGCGGAACTCGTGGGGGTCGCGGATCTGCCGATCCGAAAGGCCACGCTCGTGCGGATCGACGTGGTGCGCCCCCTGCAGCCGGGACAGGGCGTCCTGCGCTGGCTGTTGCCACCGGACATCCTGACCGACGGCGACTGAACGGTTGACGGTCTAGCCGGCCGCGATATGCTTCGCCGGCTACCTACGCGCGCCGGGTCAGGAGGGGCGCGCCGCCCCGCGGCGCCTCCGCGGAAGGGGTTCGAGATGGCGAAGAAGCGCTCCAAGGGATCCAGCAAGGCCAAGGGCGATGCCAAGAAATCGCCCGACGCGAAGATGCAGCCAGGGATCAGGAAGCAGCTGCGTCGGCTCGAGCGCCAGCTCGCGGAAGCGGCTCGCCTGGAGGCCAAGCGGGTCCGGAAGCTCGAGCGCGCCCGACATCGACGCCAGGTAGCGGAGGCCGCTCTGGCCGACGTCCTGGCCGAGAAGCCCGAGCCGCGCGCTGCCGCTTCGAAGCCGGCTGCCAACGCTCCGGCTCCGTCGAAGCCGAAGCCAGCGGCGGCTCCGAAGGCACGCGTGCCCGCCCCGGCCAAAGCTGCTGCGTCTGCTCCGGCACGACCACGCACCTCCCGGCCAGCTGCCTCGCCACGCCGCACGGCCCCGAAGTCCCCGGCGGCGCCTGCACCGGCACCCGTGCCGACGGAGACTGACAAGCTGTAGCCGGATCGTCTGACCGCTCGTCAGGCCCCGCCGCGGACCCTCTCGTCGGGCTCCGGCTGGGCCCCTTCCGGCTGGCCCGCGACCGAGTCCTGCGGAGCCAGCGGGACGGTGAGCGCGAAAGTCGACCCCGAGCCCTCCTCGGACTCAGCCCAGATACGGCCGCCGTGCGATTCGACAACATGGCGGGCAATGGAGAGACCCAGGCCCGTGCCACCTCGGCCCCGGACGCGCGCCCGGTCGACTTTGTAGAACCGTTCGAAGATGCGGGCAAGATCCGCCCGGGGCACGCCGATGCCGGGATCGCGGACCCAGACCCTGATCTCGTTGGCTTCCTGACGCACACCGACCACGATCTCGCCGCCGTCCGGGCTGAACTTGACGGCGTTGTGGATCAGATTGACGAGAACCTGACCCAGGCGATCCTCATCGCCTCTGACCGGCGACACTCGGTCGGGCAAGTCCAGTTCAATTCGAAGGCCCTGGCGTTCGGCAAACATTCGGAGTCGCTCGGCCGTGGACCGGGCCACGCGCACCAGGTCGACGTCGTCCAGCAGCAGCTGAGCCGTGCCGCTCTCGATCCGCGACAGGTCGAGAAGCTCGTTGACCATCTGCGTCAGGTGGCCCGTCTCCACCTCGATCTTGGAGATGCGATCGCGCAATCGCGGAGAAGCCGACTCGGCGTCGCGGGCGGCGGTCTCGGCCAGCAGACTGATAGTCGTCAGCGGCGTCCGCAGCTCATGGGACAGGTTGTCGATGAACTCGGTCCGGATGCGCTGCAAGCGGCGCAGCTCCGACACGTCCTCCAGAACCAGCCACACGCCTGAGACCGGCGAGCGCCGAGCCCGCACAGTGACCGTTGCACCCGCGCTGGATCGGACGGTCACTTCGCCGTTGGCCGAACCCGACTCCATTGCGACGCGAGCGATGGCTTCGATCCGGACGTCGACGAAGGCCTCGAGCGCGGACCGTCCCACCATCGAACCAGGCCGGCGCTCGAGCATCACGTGGGCCGCGCCGTTGGCGAACTCCACGGTCAGATCGTCGCGGAGTCGGACCACTCCGGCCGTCAGCAGCTCGGTCAGATAGCCGGCATCGTGGTTCGCCTGCTCGGCATTCCAGCGCGCGTCCTCGGCGTCCTCGAGGGCCGTCCGAACCCGCTTCTCAACGTCGTCGGCATCGGTCGCGCCGGTGGCTTCCTGCAGGCGCTCGATCGTTCGGCCGCGAGACAGGGCCACGGAAAGCGCCCACCCCAGCAGGATCGCCAGAAGGACGATGAACAGAAGAGCGACTGCGTCCACGAATCGAGCATGGCACAGTGGGCCAAGTTCGTCTGCTCACCCAGGCGCGGCTGGCACGCAAGTCCAGTGGACGCTACCCTAGGCCTGTTCACAACAAGAGGCGCGCTGCGACGAAGCCGATATCGATCCGGCTCGATCAAAGTTCCGCTGCTCCTCTCGGAGGTTGGCCCGGTGCCCTCGTTTCGACTCATTCCTCGCGAAGAGCGCTTTTTCGACCTCTTCGTCGAGGACGCCGCCAACGTCCTGGACGGCGCGCGCCAGCTAGAGACGATGCTGCGCACCTTCGACAACCCGGACAAAGCGGCCAAGAAGATCCGTGAAATCGAGCACAAGGGCGACGATATCAGTCACGACATCGGACGCCGTCTGGAGGCGACCTTCGTCACGCCGTTCGACCGCGAGGAGATCCACGCCCTGATCAGCGGCCTGGACGACATCCTCGACCTGATCGAAGAAGTGGCCGACACCTTCGTCCTCTACCGCATCGAGTCGCCGACGAAGATGTCGGTGAAGCAGGCCGCCCTGGTCGTTCAGGCCTGCGAGACGCTCCACCAGGCTCTGAGCAACTTGCGCGGCTTCAAGGATCTAGATCGCTTCATCGTCGAAGTCCATCGCATCGAGAACGAAGGCGACAAGCTGAGCCGCTCGGCGATTGCCGGCCTCTTCGATGACGGGAACAAGACGATAGAAGTCCTCAAGTGGAAGGACGTCTATTCGCTCCTCGAAGACACGATCGACAAGTGCGAGGATGTCGCGGACCTGATCGAGCGCATAGTCGTCAAGCACGCCTGATCGCCATGCGGACGGCCCAGGCCGTTGTTGGCACGTTGACGGTGAATCCAAAGTTCACAATGCTGGAACACTGCGTTAACGAAACCGGGCGACAGTCGGCGGATGACGCAGGCCCAAGACGACGTTCCCCCTGGCGCCGACGCGGGCCAGACGCCGACACCATTCTCGGTGGCACACGATCCGCCGCCCTTCGCGGGTTGGCTCGTTCTTGCCGACCCGGACGGCCCGATCGACCTCAAGCGACTCTTTCCTGACGTCGACGTCCGACTTGAGCTGACCTCCGCAAGGCTCTCTCAGGCTCTCTCCGGCTCCGAGCCCAGCCTGGTCGTCCTGATCACGCCTCCAGCGGAGCCCGGCGACCTCCAGCGCGTCGCCAGCTGGCTTGCCGGCAGCCCCGACTCGTGCGCCGTGCTGCTGAGTCCGCACCAGGCCGTGGCCATGCGGCTCCATGCCCTGGAACTGGGGTTCGATGACGCGATCGATCTCGCGTCTGATCCCATGGAAGTGGTCGGCCGACTCTCGATTGCGGGACGTCGAGGACCGGCGATTGGGCACACGCCCGACGACCGGATCGCAGTCGGCGAGGGCGTGGAGCTGGACCGCCGGGCTCGGGCAATCCGTCGCGACGGCCGATTGATCTCCCTTCGGCCTAGAGAGCTCGCCCTGCTCGAGTTCCTAGCCATGCACCCCGGTCGGGCCTTCACACGCGAGGAGTTGCTGCGCCATGTCTGGCACGAGGCGATGGGCAAGGAGCGGATGGTCGACGTCTACGTCTTCTGGCTCCGCGCCAAGATCGAGCGAGACGCGGCAAACCCACATCACCTGCTGACCGTCCGCGGCTCGGGCTATCTCTTCGACCCTCCCCGGGGCTCTTCAGGGGGCGAACACAGCGGCCTCGGGCCTACCCCAACCTTCCGCGACCTACCCGAGAACGTTAACGAACCGCCAACACCGCGTTAAACGCGCGACTTGACCATCCCCCTGCAACTCGGAACAGGTAGATCGATATAGCTGCCCAGCAAGAGGAGACACTTCGTTGATCAAGGGAACTCGGCGCTTCGGCGCACTGGCCATCGCCGCGGCGATGATCGTGACGGCGTGCAGTTCATCTGCCGCCACAACCACGGCTGCGCCCACCGCGACGCCGGCACCGGCCACCCCAACGGCCGCCATGGCATCCGTCGCCGTTTCGGTCGCCCCCGTCGCGACACCGGCGCCGACCACCAATTGCGTGACCGGTACCATCACTACCTCGGGCTCCACCGCCCTCCAGCCGCTGATCCAGGACGCCGCAACGGCGTACGCGGCGGAATGCCCAGGCGCCACGATCACCGTCAACGGCGGCGGCTCGGGCACCGGCCTCAGCCAGGTTCTGGCGGGCTCTGTCAACATCGGTGAGTCGGACGTCCTGGCCAACACCAAGCTGGCCACTCCGGACGCCAACTCGCTCGTCGACCATGTCGTCTGCCGCCAGGGCTGGATCGTCGTAACCAACCTCGACGTGACCGGCGTCACGAACCTGACCACGCAGCAGAACCAGGACATCTGGACCGGCAAGGACACCAACTGGAATCAGGTTGGCGGGCCCGACCTCCCGATTGTCCTGATCTTCCGCCCGTCCTCGTCCGGTACGCGCGCCACCTTCAAGAAGCTGGTGCTCAACGGCATGACCGAGGCGACCGGCGGCACGACCCTGACCCTCGACACCAACGGCGCGGTGACGACCGCGATCACCACGACCAAGGGCGCCGTGAGCGTCATCGGCTTCTCCTACTACAACGACCCGACCAACAAGCCGCTCCTCAACGGCCTCCAGCTCGACGGCACAGACGCCACGATCGCCAACGTCGGAAGCGGCACCTACAAGCTGGCCGCCGACGGCAACCTATACACCAAGGGTGATGCCACCGGCCTCACCGCGGCCTTCCTCCAGTACATGGTTGGTCCGGAAGTCCAGGGCACCATCATCCCTAAGGACTCCTACGGGCCGATCTCCAAGTAGGCTCGAAGCACGCTCCGGGTCCCGTGGTGACGAACGGGACCCGGAGCATTCCCGTTTCTCACGAGTGATCGCTTCGAGGCAGCGCCGATGGCTTCACTGACAAGCGCCTACCCAACATCGAAACTGCGGGCCAAGCCTGGCCTGCTCGAGCGGCTCGACCTCCCGAGACGGGTCGTTTTCGTCGCGGCAGCCTCGATGATCATCGTCGTTGCCATGCTGATGATCTTCATCGTCTGGCAGGGCACCCAGCTGTTCGTCAAGGACGGCTACTCGCTCGGGGCGATCTTCGACGCCAAGTGGGACCCTCTGGCCGACACGCCAGAATTCGGCATCCTGCCCTTCATCCTCGGAACCATCGTCGTCACGGCGGGCGCTCTTCTGATCTCGACGCCGCTGTCGGTTGGCGTGGCGCTCTTCCTTTCCGAGGTCGCGCCCAAATGGGCCAAGTCGATCGTCCAGCCCGCTCTCGAGATCTTCGTCGGCATCCCGAGCGTCGTCTGGGGCTGGCTTGGCATCACGGTCCTGGTGCCCTTCCTCGCGGACACCTTCAACGGTCCGATCGTGATTTCTCTGCCGATCGTCGGGACGGTTTTCAGCATGCCGGGTTTCCTGACCGGCTTCTCATGGCTGGCGGGTTCGCTGGTGCTATCGATCATGGTGCTGCCAACGATCACCAGCGTCTCGTACGACGCCTTCCGCGCAGTGCCCCAGGAGCTTCGGACCGGCTCTCTGGCCTTGGGCACAACACGCTGGCAGATGATCCGCCACATCCTGATCCCGTCGGCGCTCAGCGGCGTGCTCACAGCCGTAGTGCTGGGCATGACCCGTGCCGCGGGCGAGGCCCTGGCGGTCCAGATGGTCATCGGCAACTCGCCCACCCTGCCCGAGGCGATCACGCAGCCGATGACGACCCTGACATCGCAGATCACGCTCGATATGGGCAACACGGTGTTCGGCGAACCGTGGCAGGACGCGCTCTGGACAATGAGCCTGGTCCTGCTGGTCATCTCGATCACTTCGGTCGTACTTGTTCGGGTCATCAACAAGAGGAGGATGGGCTCGTGACCGCGAACGCAGGATCCATCGGCCGGAGCAGTGGCGCGAAACCAAGCCTCAACGGCAAGGCCTCTAGAGGAAGCATCCTGGCCGACCGAGCGGCGACTGTCGTCCTGTGGGGAACGGGCGCGCTGGTCCTCTTGATTCTTGGCAGCATCATCCTCCACTTCGCCATGGCAGCGTGGGGTGTGGTCTCGCTTAGCTTCATCCTCGACAACCCGAGCCAAACCACGCTGGGCGGCATCATGCCGGTCCTGTGGAACTCGATCTACATGCTGGCGTTGACGATGCTCATCGCCGTTCCGGTCGGCCTCCTGGGCGGGATCTACATGGCCGAATACGCCGGCGACAACGTCGTGACTGGCGCCATCCGGTTCGCCGAAGAGTCGATCAGTTCCGTGCCTTCGATCGTCGTCGGCCTGTTCGGCCTGATTCTCTTCGTCGACGACTTCCACTGGGGCTTCACCGCCCTGGCCGGCGCGCTCGCCCTGACCTTCTTCAACCTGCCGCTCATGACCCGCTTGTCGGAACAGGCGCTGCGCGCCGTGCCGCAAGACGAGCGGAGCGCGAGCCTGGCGCTGGGCGCCACCAAGTGGCAAACCATCAGGCACGTCGTCGTGCCGCTGGCCATACCGGGTCTGATCACCGGCGTGATCCTGACTGCCGGCCGCGTCTTCGGCGAGGCGGCCGTGCTGCTCTTCACGGCAGGCATCGGAACGCCGCCCCACTACAACTTCGCCAACCTCGACATCACCAACCCGGCCTCGCCGTGGAGCCCGTTCCGCCCCGCGACGACCCTCTCGGTCTACATCTACAAGCTCAATTCCGAAGGCCTGGGCGCATTCAAGAACCAGATCGTCGATGGCTCTGCCGCGATCCTGATCTCGATGGTCCTGATCTTCAACCTCGGGGCGCGCTTCGTCGGTCGCGTCCTGACCCGCCGGCTGACAGCCGCATGAGCACCGGAGAAGAGATGCCTGCAACAGCCATCTACCCAGAGCCCGTGCTCCGGCGCGTCGAAGTGACTGCGCCCCGCGCGAACGAAGATGCCGAGGCCCGTCCGGCCGAGATCAAGATCGCCACCGAACACGTCTCGATCCAGTACGGCGAGAAGGTCGCCGTGCGCGATGTCTCGCTCGCCGTCGAGGCCCGATCGATCATGGCCTTGATCGGCCCGTCCGGCAGCGGCAAGTCGACCTTCCTACGCTGCTTCAACCGGATGAACGACCTGATCCCGGGCGCCAGCGTTCAGGGCCAGGTCTGTCTCGACGACGAGAACGTGATGGATCCCGACGTGAGTGTCGTCGAATTGCGGCGTCGGGTTGGGATGGTTTTCCAGCGCCCCAACCCGTTCCCGATGTCGATCTTCGAGAACGTCGCATACGGGCCACGGCGGCGCGGAATGAACGATCGGCGCAAGCTCGACGAACTGGTCGAGACCAGCCTCAAGCGGGCTGCGCTGTGGGACGAGGTCAAGGACGACCTGCGCCGCAAGTCTGGCCTCGCCCTCTCCGGCGGGCAGCAGCAACGGCTGTGCATCGCCCGGGTGCTGGCGACCGACCCCGAGGTGATCCTCATGGACGAGCCGGCCTCAGCGCTCGATCCAGTGTCGACCCTTCGCATCGAGGAGTTGATGCGCGAGCTGCGCGAGGCCTACACCATCGTCATCGTCACCCACAACATGCAACAGGCGGCTCGAGTGAGTGACGTCACCGCGTTCTTCACGATGGCCGAGGACCGCGCCGGTTACCTCGTCGAAGTGGGGCCCACGGGCCGCATCTTCACCCGGCCGAACGAACGCCTGACAGAGGACTACATCTCCGGGCGGTTCGGATGAGCGCCCAGCAGCACGAGGAGTCGAGCATGCAGTCCGTGGAGGACGGGGCGGGCCTCGCGCCGGCCGACAACGGCGCCGCCGCAACTTCGGTCTCCGAGGCCGCAGCGACCGAAATGGATCGGCGCGCCGACCGCATCCGGCAGAGCCTCGATACAGAGATGCGGGACGTCAAGGAAGGCGTTCTCCGCATGGGCTCCTACGTCGAGGAGCAGATCCTCGCCGCCCTCGACGCCATAATGCACCGCGACGCGGAGCTGGCCCAGAAGGTCATCGCCTCGGACGGACGGGTCAACGAAGTCCAGCGGGCGGTGTCCGGTCTGGTCGGCATGACGATCGCGACTCAGGCACCGGTCGCGCGCGATCTGCGCTTCCTGCTGGCCCTCGACAGGGTGACCTACGAGCTCGAGCGTATCGGCGACCACGCCGGCTCCGTGGCCAAGCAGGCCCGCAAGCTCGCCGGCGTGACCACCATGGTCACGTACGACGAGTTGACGCCAATGGCCACGCTGGCCGCCCGCCAGGTCCGTGATGTGGTCATGGCTCTTGTCGACATCGACGAGGCAAAGGCGCGCGAGGTCGCGACGCGGGACGACGAGATCGACCGGCTCTACCATCAGGTCTTCGACGACGTACTCGAGGAGATGCGGACCGACCCCGCCAAGGTGGATCCCGGTACGCGGATCCTCTTCGCGGCCCACTACCTGGAGCGTATCGGCGACCGCGTGACGAACATCGCCGAGGACGTGGTCTTCCTGGCGACCGGCGAGGTCGAGGACCTGAACCCCTAGCCCGTCCCGCGCACAACCCCGGAGAAGCGGCCATTGGGCGGCCGCTTCTTCATTTGGGCAAATTGCCTGATGTCCCGATCGTCTGGCGGAGCCCCCTGGTTGGAACCGTTAACGGCTGGGTAACGAATGGCTAATCGACGTACCCGAACTTGTTGGCAGTGGTCGACCCTGGGCGGGTCCGGCCGATTGACTGTCACGCCAGCACCGGGGATCTGTCATGTCTGATTCGTCAACCCGCGCTTCCGACGGCCGCTTGATCGCCGCGGGCCACGTCCTGTGGGTGGCGGAAGCCGCACTCGGTCGACTCCGCAAGACCGTTCCCAGCGGTGGCCTCGTGGACGACGGCGACGGCTTCGTCTTTCTCATCGAGGATCCGAGCGAACTCGACGAGATCGTCCTCGAGTTGAACGTGGGTGCGGCTTTCGGCTTGGCGCCGGTAGTTGGGACGCGAGGCTGTGACTTGATCGAGGCCGTCGCGGGCGCGCGCCGAGAGGGCCGCCAGAAGCTCCAGGGCGGGCCGGATCGGACGCCGAGAATGGCCGCCATCGCGACCCCGGCTGCCTTCGTGCCCACGTCCATCTCGGGTCAGGACGCACGCCAGAAGTTCCTCGACGACGACACCCTGACGACCCTCGTCTATGTGGACGAGAAGCGGCGTCCGGTCGGCGCCCTTGGGCGCGAGAGGCTTTTCCGCACGTTTAGCGGGCAGTATGGCTACGCGGTATTCGCCAACCGGCCGGTGCTCGACGTCGCCGACCCGCACCCGCGCACCATAGATGCCGACACGACCATCGTCGAAGCGGCCCTGACGGTCGCCAATCGGGACACCGATTCTCTCTTCGACGACGTCCTGGTCATCGACCCGTGTGGCCGCGTCGTGGGGCTGGTCCGCGTTCGCGACCTCCTCAGGGCGCTGACGAGCCTCGGTCTGGACAGCGTCCAGCAGCTCAATCCCCTGACCGGCCTGCCCGGCAGCGCGCGCACCGAACAGGCGCTGGCGGAGATCATCGACACTGCCGAGACGCTGGTCATCAGCCGCGTGGACGTGGTCGACTTCAAGTCATTCAACGAGCGAGCGGGGTTCGCGGCCGGGGACCGGACGATCCAGACACTCGGCCATGCCGTAGCCGGCGTGGCCAGAGGGCGGGGCGTGCGGTTCGTGGGCCACCTCGGCGGCGACGACTTTATCGTTGTCTGGAATGACGACGAAGAGGCTGTCGTCGGCGCGATCGAGATCGCCCTCGAGTTGATGATGGGCATGGAGGCCCTCGGCCCGCTGCCCGGTCGAATGTCAGGCCCGAAGCTTGCCGTTTCCACTCTGATCGTCCGTCCGAGCGAGCTTCGCGACGTTGCCACTCTGGCCAACAAGCTCGCCGAACTGAAGGAGCAGGTCAGGCATCACGGCGGCGCGGTCCACGCCCTGGCCCGCCTCGAAACGATCTCGGCGCCAGCCTGGCGTCCTCTCGACGAGGCCTTCGTCTCCGTTGCCGGCCATGTCGCGAGTCTTCTCGAGCGGTCTACGCTCTAGCCTCGCTCAGAATGCTCCCCGGCGTGTCCGCCGGGCTGTGCCGGCCTCAGCCGGCCGACTCGAGCTCCGCTTGCTCCAGCAGGTTGAGGCCGTCAGCTGCCGGCAATTCGACGTCGAGAAGCGTGGCCAGCGTCGGGCTCCAATCTTGCAGACGTGGCGATCGCTCGGCGATCGCGGTCGCGATCCTGCCAACTGCCGGATGACCGCCGCCCACGATAGCGAGCGTGCGAGTCGTGGCGACGGAGCCATGCAGGCCCGACACCGGGATCCACGGCGCCGCGAAGGTACGCCCGTGCGCCGCCAACAGGAGCAGAATGCCAGGCTCTCGCCAGCGCCAGGATTCGATGCCATCGAGGGCTGAAAGACGATTGATGGCCATGTGCGCGTCCAGGCCCGACGTCAGGCGCACCCAGGCGGCGCAACCGTCGGCGATCCAGTCGTCGACGAGCCCGGCGCATTCGAAAGACGTCGTCGGATCGATCGCCGGGAAGGGCAGGCGGCGAACCATGTCGTGGTCGGAGACGACGGCGATCAGCGTTCGGTCCCAATCGGGCGTCAGTTGGTCGAACAGTTCGCCGGCGATCGCGTCCGCAGCACGCACGCACTCCATGGTCGCAAGGGCGCTGGGGCCCAGGTCGTGGCCGAGAGTGTCGGTCTCGTTGAGGTGGACGAACAGCAGATCCAGATCTCGATCTGCCGCGGCTTCTAGGACGAAGGGCCGGATCGCGGCGTTGGTCGGGTAGCCGTGGGCATCCAGCTCGGTTCCCGGCGGGACCGCTCCGGCCGGGGGCCAGGCTCGCTCGAAATCGTCGAGCCGCAGCACCCTCTGGAGCATCTGATCGCCCATCACCGCGGCGGTCTGTAGCCCTGCATCTCGGGCCGCATGAAGAAGAGTCGGGACGAGACAGCGGTCCCAACCCGCCCAACCGGGCACCGCGCCGGGTCGTTGGGCTGTCGTCCGGACACCCGTCTTCGATTGGCTCATGCCGGTGAGAAGAGTCGTGAAGCCCGGATAGGTCGTGGACGGAAGTCCGCTCCGGCCCCCGTCGGGAGAGTAGCCGCCCTCTTGCCCGAGCCGCCACAGATTGGGCGTGTTGATCCTGCCGAAGGCATAGAACGGGAAGCCATCGAACGCGAGGAGGACGATCCGGGTCTTGTCAGACATGCTCAGCCTCGATGTACTGACTTGCACGGCGGAGCCTGGGTCACGGCAATTAACGAGGCGTTCGTGGCGCGTTAACTGTGCGGGCCCAGCCTTCATGCAGGAGCGAGGCCGACAGCGAGCGTGGCTGCTCCACAACGGAGGTTCTGCCCCAATGCCCTACGCCGACACAGTCGCGACAGTTCGCTCCTGGTCAGAAGACCGAGCGATCGCGGTCTGGACACTGTTCGCGGGCGACCTTCCGACGACCACCCAGGCTGCCCTGGCCGCGGATCTCGAGCGGGTGCGCCACGACGGCGCCGCGGTCGTGCTCGTTGTGCCCGATGCGGTGACTCCCACGCCGCTCGAGCGGCGGCAGGCGGATCTGATCGTGCGTGGGCCTCTGCCGCCTTCGCCCTTCGGCCTGCTCGTGGCTCTCGCGGCGGCCGACGTCCCGGATGTGCGCAAACTCGGCCTTCTCGGAGCCTCGCCCGAAGCCCTGCTGGCCGGCCAGCGCGCTGGTGCGGGTGCGGTCATCGGCATAGCCAGTCATGGCCACTCGAGCCGGACGGATCTCGTGGCCGGCCAACCCGACCGCATCGTCGGCCCGTCCGACTTCGCCGCCACCGATGCCTTCATGTACGGTCGAAACCGAGCCCACCGCCAGCGAGTGCTGCTGAACCCCGGGCCTGCGGTCGTCAGCGACCGCATCCACAGAGCCGTGGCCGGCCCCGACCTGTGCCATCGCGAGCCTGAGTACTCGGCGATGTTCAGACGCATCCGCGAGAAGCTCTTTCGGATCGCGGGCGTTGGCCGCGACTGGGAACTGGCTCTGATAGCGGGCTCGGGCACGGCCGCGATGGAGGCAATGACCGGAGCATCGGTTCGGGCGGGACG
>Ga0182027_10001972_pt1 | contig 33474 bp, 31 predicted proteins | sample 712E1DmetaG_FD_121300 | JGI IMG/M metagenome (GOLD analysis project Ga0182027, IMG submission 121300) | Permafrost microbial communities from Stordalen Mire, Sweden - 712E1D metaG (Illumina Assembly) | ecosystem: Environmental > Terrestrial > Soil > Wetlands > Permafrost | place: Sweden...
GACGGAGGCAGTGAGCGAGGTCCAGGTCGTGATGCGGAGCGCCATGGCCGATCTGGTTCACCACATGAGCGACCGGCTGAAGGATGGCCCCGACGGAAAGCCCACGCGGTTTCACCAGACGACAGTTTCAAAGCTGGTGGAATTTCTGGATGGCTTCAATTTCCGGAACGTCACGGACGACGCCGAACTCAAGCGCCTTGTGGAACGAGCCAAAGGCCTATTGTCCGGCGTCAGCGCGAAGGACTTGAAGACGGCTGCCGAGCTGCGCAACCACGTCCGCGCCGGCATGGACGACATCGCCGCCCAGCTCGACACGATGATCGTCCGGAAAGGCGCCCGCAAGTTCCGTCTGGAGGATTGATCCAATCGCGGAGGCACGCCAGCTATGACGCTTCATCCCCTGTTTGTCGCCGGCGTTCTGGAAGGATTTGAAGGAACGCTCGGCGAAGTGGTCGGGCGTCTCGAGAACCAGGAGCTGAACGCGCAGCTCGGTGCGCTGCGCAGGCAGGTAGCGGCGCTTCGCATTTGCATCGAGGAACCGCTCAGACAGGCGGAAGCCGACTGGACCCCGTGGGCGATTTGAGGTTCGGGCCACCGCCAACACCCAGCCGGACGTTGGGACGACTTGCCAGTTCCCATCTCCGCGACCGGCGTGTCGCGGGGACTGTAGGCGGGACCCGGGATTCCTCACCCCCGATCAATGATCCTGAGGCGGAGGGAGGGGCGAAACACTCCCCGAGTAGTCGCGGGCGTCTCAAATTCACCGATCCCCAAGTGAAACAAAGGGTGTTTCACGGCGGAGAGACACTGGTAAAGTGATTGATTCTAAATGGCCTACTCAAACCGGCCTAGAATCGCCATCTCCGTTTCGGACCGCGCTTCGCTTGCCTGGCAAGGTTGCCATCGAAACCGGCCTGGGCCGCCACCCTGACCCGTCGCCGGGAAGTCCAAGTGCCCAAGTCCCGCAACGCAGGCAAATGGAGGCTGTTCCACAAGCCCGCTCAAACCCCGAGCGCCGGCTGCACCTTATCACCCTCAGGCGGCCTTCGCTCAACGCAACCCTGACGCGGCAAAGCGATGGCACCACTCCGGAGAAGATTGAAATCCCAGTGTCGAGCGTCAGCAGAGGATCCAGCACCGATTTGAGCAGTTCGTTCAACTCTCTCGGTGTCACACTTCTCGAACCGCATTCATGCTGGCAATTGGCTGTGACCTGCGATATTCTGATTCAGGGTCTCATATGCGTTTCATGCTCGTCTTTCCTCCATTGTGGTCCATCGAGGGACCCCATTTCGCATTGGCTCACCTTCAAGGTTTTCTCATGGCGAACGAACACTGCGTTCGTGTGGTTGATTTGAACCTTCGCCTGGCCCACTTCTATAAGCGTGACTGGAACGCGCTCAGCGGTAATGACGACGGTCTTTGGAGTAAGCCAGACACACTTGAGGAACTCCTGTACGGCAACGGCATCGCTGAACATTTGGCAGAACATATAAGAGATTTTCGACCAGATTGGGTTGTGTTCGTCTCCGTCAGTGCAGCTAGTATCCATGCCGTCGGCGTGTTAACGAAGTTTCTCAAGGTTCACGTTTCTGGAGTGCCACGGTTTCTCGTTGCAGCGGGTGGCCCAGCCTGCTTTTCGTACCCCCAAAGCCGACACGCGCTACGCAGCGTCGACTTTGTTGGACCCGGAGCTTTCGAGAGTGCGTTCCAGTCAGGATTCTGTAGCGAGGTCGGGCACCACTACGTCCATCATTGTCGCTCCGAGGCGGTTTGGACGGGGATTGATCTCAATGGCTATTCGCTTCCGGATCGTGTTCCGTACGTGCTGAACTTTGGCTGTCGGTATCACTGCAGGTTCTGTCATGAGGGCGCCCAATATCGCTACGGAATCAGCCGCCCAGCAGGTGGGCTTGGGACTGAATTGAAATTGGTGATGCAGCACCTCTCCGAGACCACTCCCGTGCAATATATCCGATTTCAAGACAGTAGCCTCAACGGCAGCGCTATCCAGTTTGAGGAAATCTTAATCGAGCTCCGTAACTCCCACCTTTCGTGGGGCTGCAATCTGTCGCCGAGCCACCGGTTAGACTTCGCTCTGGCAAGTCGCATTGCCGACGCTGGCTGTTTCCTGGTAAACATCGGCGTGGAAAGCGGCTCCGACAACGTCCGCCGCTTGATGAACAAGCCCATGAGCGCAGCAGTGGTGGAAAGCAATATCAAGGCGCTCCACGCTGCCGGAATCAGTGTCTCCGTTAACTTTATGGTCGGTTACCCCGGTGAAAGCGACGAAGACTTCTCAGAGACGCTTGACTTTCTCGCCAGGGTATCCCCATACATTGGCGCTGCTCGGGTTAGCACAGCCGCAATCTTTCCGGGCACTTGGCTCTTCGAGAGCCGCGAGCGTCTTGGCATCTCTTTAGGCGGTGACCTCACTCGGGATTTTGTATTTAACTACTGGTCATCACTCCTCGCGGACAATACTCCAGAAACACGCAAGGACAGACTGCGGCGACTGCAGGAGCAAGCAGCACGTGTGGGCATAGATGATATGACCCCGACACCACGCAGGTCGGACGCGGTCGCCGCACCGATAGACCGTACTCCTGGCGGGGCTGCGTTTCGGGGCCGCACTGCTACCTGAGGGGACGCGATTAACAGGGGCAATGCGCCGCTATGCTGTGCTGGTTGGGTCATTGCAACTTGCTCAGTGCGCGCCAAGCATCCTTCGCGATCTGTTGCACAACACTATGCGCCGTCGGCCTTGCATCTCGAGGCGGCTGGGCCATCCATTCCCCGCAGACAAATAGCACCAGTGCCGACTCACTTGATGTCCTACGTCCCGGAGGCGCAACCGCTCGTTCGGCCTGAAGAGACGTCTGGAGAAGCAATTTTGCCAAATCCATCTCGGGTGGGCCAAGCGAGCTGAACTCAAAATCCAGCCATGTTCCTTTTCCGGCCTCGCACGTGAAAGGGCAGATAAGGTTGTAAGCGTGCGGATCTCCATGGAGAATAGTAAACTCACGAGTCCGGAAGAGCGACGCTTCGAGACGCGCTTTGACGTCGTTCCATTGGACGATGTCACTGAGAGGACTGTACTGCAGGCGGCCAAGGATCCGCTCCACGGAGTTCACTCGACTCAACACAGGCCGCTGGGGCATGAGCCCAGCACGGTGAATTGGGGCAAGCGACGCCTCGAGAATCGACAGGACCTTGGTCGGATGCTCCTTCGGGGGTAGTATCTCCGCCAGCGTGGGACCTTCAAGGAATTCCGTCACCAGAAATTTCTCTCCAACGCCTTGGAGATTCATGAAGCCTATGGACTTGACGGCAGAAGCCGGCGCAGACCGCCACAAAAAGGACAGCACAGCTTCCTCCTCATCCAATGGAAGGTTGTGTCGGAGATCGGTCGTGCGTTGCCGCAGCAAGACCAGTGACTTAGTCTCGTTCCCCTTGGCATGACTGATCCGGATACTGCGATGACCCAGGTCGACGCTACTGCTAACCACGCCGGGGCCACAGCCCATCTGCGCCAAGCCAAGCGCCAATTCGGTGTTGATGGGCCATGGCCGGTCGACCGTCTTCTCATGCCTTCTCATCAGTCCCTACGCACCGATCCTGTACAGTTTGGCCTGCTCCCCCGGCGGCACACTCTTGCCCGTCCACACGTACTCGGTCTCGTAACAGCGCCGAGCGGAGTTCCACATCTCAGTGTCTAAGCTGAACGGTCCCGCCACGCAATTGCGGTAGTACGTTGCCCGCTGAAGAGGCGACAATCGGCCCTGATAGCACAGGTCCGTGACGAAAACGGGATGCGCGGGGCTTGCCGAGATCACTGCGCCAAAAACGGCCTGGTGATCCGGATGCCCGTATTCTCCCATTGGGTTGTGAGTTAGAATCGGGGCGAGCGCGAAGTCCCCGTGGGCATTCTCTTTCAGTATCGTTCCTAGTGCGTCCGGGAACATTCTGACTTCATCCCGCCCGGCTGCATAGAAATCAGGAGAGAGGTCGAGACAGCCAAGCAGCGCAATGTCGAGTTGACGCAGTACCCTCTCGACGCGAGACCTCCAGCCTTGATTTCGGCGAACGAACGGACCGTTGCGACCGGCAAAGAACACCACGCCTTTCTGAACTGCCGGATTCTGGAAGACTGGCCAGCCAGCGATCCACTCATCATCTGGATGAGCGAATACGCCAATCCATTTCTTCGACGGCAGATCTGTGATCAATTCCGACACAAAGCCTCCACGAACCTCCTCACGTGTCCGAAGCGTTTTTCAACCGCGCTGGGACTCCAGACTGACAAGCAATTGAGGTCCGAGATTGTGCCCACGTTTCTAAAATTGACTACGCCGGAAGTCACGCCACCTTCTAGAACTTCTGGATGCTCAAAGATGGGGACCTTAGCCGCCTCTATTTCCAGGTCCAGTCCGCAGGCCAGCATCACCTTCAGAAACTCGTCGTCCCAACGCGGAGCAAGGGCGGCGCCCCACACAGCATCCCGAAACTGCCGATACGCAGGGAGTACTGAATTCTTGATGTAGCTAAATCCTTCAGAGGGCCAATGACGCGCGGCGAGCCGCCGCTTGAGTGCCTCTGTACAGCATGGAACGCCAAGAGAGTCCCGTACCGTAGCGGCTATCCTGTCCAGAAAGGTCTCAGGACATAACGTGCCAACCGTTTCCCATCGACGAGTTCGGCCCTCGACGGGATGAAATAACTGATCCAAGGCATCACGTCGCGAGTGGCGATAGTTCAGCCCCGACTCGCCCAGGTTGCTCGTCCAACGAAAGCAGCTCCCCAGAGTACCCGGAAAAACCCCGCAGTCCGCGTCGATTCGGATGTTGATCTCGGGTGAACAGCCTGCGATTTCCAGAGCATTTGCGTTGACGAATGACAGAGTGCTACTAACTACCCGAGCTTTGCGTTCCTGCAGATTCAGAGCGTCGAACGACTCCCCCGGCGGAAAGAACCCTTCCAAGATCGTCTCTTCCGCGGGAGTTTGTTGCACGACAACGTCGATTCCATAGTCGCCAGATGCGCAGTCGCACAAAAGCGAAAATGCACAAATCGTTGCATAGCGGCGCCAGCCTTCTCGCTCGAGCCAGTTGCGGCCATACGCAGTTATGATGATACGCCGCGGGGAGAGGGGATCGCAGCTTCGGGCACGGGTCCAGTCGAGAACTGGGGGACACAAAAGCAGCGGAAGGAACTTTGCATATGGATCGCGCGCGAAAAAGGCGTCGCCGGCGCGCCGCTGAATCTCCATAATAGCGGTAACGCGTTCTGTGGGTTCGAGATAAGTCATGGAGTCGTGCGCTCGCAAACCAAAGCGAGGAAAACGGGCAAGATCCCGGCGAATCGTGGCGGCACCTCGCCTCGGTCGAGAAAGTAGCGGACGTCATCGTACACTTCGCGCGCTGCGGTAATGCGGAGTCCAGCGTCGGTTAACACATTGAGCACGCAGTCCAGCGGTCGGTGGTATTCCGTGATGACCAGATCGTCGCCTAGCGGTACCGGGTATGGGGCATCCACCTGTTGATAAGGAATATGGGAGATCGCCCGAAATGTGAAGCATGGGTGAGTCGTACCGACGACGAGAATCCCGTTCCCGGTCAATCGTCCGCGCAGGCTGCGCATCAACTGGGCGAGTACATCAAGATCCGCAATCGTGGTCAAAACCAGGACGAACAGAATGACGTCGAACTGTTCTTGGGAGTTCGAGAGTTGCTCGGGAGAAAGCACGACCGCCTTGCCGCCAATACGCTGTGTCGCGATATCCCGCGCCTCGGCGGAGATGTCGCACAGCACTACGCGGGAGAAATGTCCAATGAGCCGCGCGGCCAAGCAACCAGGTCCGGCGCCATAATCGAGGAGGGACTGGCGCCCAGACCGATGATCCAGAACAATCTGTTCAATGACGGGGTGGAGAAACCGGAGTCGCATATCGTCGTTCAGGCTTGCATAGCCGGTGGCTATTGCCTGCCACTGCAGATCATCCATTGGCCCCTCCGGCTCCCGGTGCTCCCAGTAACTGAGTACTGGATGAAGGATCGACCCCACGGCGAGCGATTCGCTCTTGTTCCAGCGCCGTCGATTTCATCTGAGATTCAACTATATCTAGATGTCGGTCACAGTCATCGGCGGCTTTCGAGAACCGCTCCTTGCACGCGATGAGTTCTTCGAACTGAGAGTAGCGAAATCGCGCCTTCGCCATGGGTTCCGCCAACCGCTTCAGTTCCTCGCCTTCAGCCTTGAGGCGACTGAGTTCGTCAGCCGTGTTTTGCTGGACGGTCAACACCTTCAGCCTCCGCTCGATTTCATTGACTCTGTCGTCCACCAACTGCGTCGAATTCGCTACTGTCGCAACGCTCTGTGGGGTTCTTACGTAAACCCACCTGTGCGTGGATGATTGGTGCAGCGTGAGGACCGTCCCACCGAGAGCGGCTACCAAAGACGAAGCAGCTACGAGATCCGCATGTTGATTCGCAAGGGCGAAAACTACGCCAAGGTCCTTGGAGACCATGGACGCCAGTGCCAGCACGCCGACTGTCGTCGTGACTCCAGTAAGCGCTCGCGAAAGCGAGTCGGGGGGAGTCGCCACCCACGCTGCCACGAGCGATCCAGCCAAGACAGGCCCAAGCAGATACACCATATATGAACTGAGAGCGGTGTGAGTGGCGGAGAGCGAGAACGGGATGAAGTACAGGACGACCGCATCCAGCGCCATTCCGAAAACGGGAGATATCGTTGAGCGGCCTGCCCCCACCTGCTTGTTGGCGAGGCTCAATTCGGAGTAAAACATGTGCATAGCGATAAACGACAACGCCATCAATGTTCCGGCGACGGAACCAAGCAGTGACCAATATACGTTTCCAGACATGCCTCGAACCTCCATTAAAAAGTATTGCGAAGAGTTGCTACGACCGCAACGGCGAAGACCAAGGACGCTGCCGTCACGCCCCACGCGCTGGCCGCAATTTCAGGCCAGTCTTGTGCAATCAAATCGTCGAGGAATTTAATGCGGCGGACGATCAGATCCGGCCTCCCGTGGCGAATCGCTTCCACGACTTTAGCCACATCCATCCAGTAAAAGATGAACGGACCCGGTAAATGCACCAAAAACCTCGATCCAGTACGTTTCTTTGCGACCGCATAGACGACGTGATAGGCGACGACACTCGAGGCGAACGCGACCAGCAGCCAGAGCGCCGCCGAGATGCCCTTGGTTACTCCGGCACCAGCCACGAATGACAATTGCAGGAGCCACAAAATGGGCGCACTAGGAAAATCCAGGAAGCTCCGATCGGAATGCCTGATGAGAAGGTGGAAATCCGCCTGGCCGTAGTGAAAAAGACGTCGCAGGTTTTGTCCCCAACTGTTCCAGGTTTCGATGGCGTGTTCCGCAACGGCCTTGCGCGACGTCGCAATCCGGTACCCAGCCCGGGTGAGCCGGAGACCGAGGTCGACGTCCTCGCCCCCGAAGTGCGGCAGCGTTGTATCGAATCCACCGACTTCAAGAAACGCTGCTCGCCGAAAGCTAATGTTCGCAGTCGGACCCCAGGGCACCACATCCGACACCAGCGGATAAGTAAAGGGTAGGGTTAGCTGCATTTCCGAGATAACCTGCCACGCAAACGTGGGTTCGCCGACGAAAAACACGGAGCCCAGACATCCGGCAAGTCGCGGATCTCCCGGCGCACGGAGGGCGTCCCAGTGCGCTTGGAGGGTACCGGGCCGGATCACCACATCGGAGTCGAGGAATAGGACGAGGTCGTAGCGAGCCTCCCGCATGCCCCAGTTCCTCTTCTCGCCAACGTGCGCCACACCTGTGAGCAGGCGCGCACCGTGCCGCGACGCGATCTCCTGGATGGTTCGGCCCTCGCCGCCCTGCGTGTCGTCGACCAGCAGGATCTCCACATCTACTTCCCAGCCTTCGGCGTCGGCTAGGATACTCTCAAGCAGACGGCGAAGCAACCCGGCCCGTCCGCGGCAAGGGATCACGATACTGAGTCCGCCGTACGTGTCAGTCAATGGCTTCATAGGACAAGTACCAGCGCCAGCAACAGTGCGAGATTGTTGCTCCAAAGGTCGCTGACAATCTCAGGGAAAAGACGGTTCATTTCAGCGTCTCCCTCCGCGAGTCGATTCCAAGCGGCGTGATAGTTTCCTGCGAAGACGCTCCCGGCTAGCTTGCCGAGGCCAAACGGGCACTCCACCACAGCGAGACGAAGATCCGTGATCGCCGACCGCCAGAATGGCACAGTTCTCCGTCCTGCGAAGACCGCATGTAACAAGAGTGAGAGCGCCAAGAACAAAAACGGTGTCGCGAGGCAGGACCAGCGTCCCAAGACGGCACCGACAACGCCCACGATCACCATGCCAGCGGTGTACACTGGCAGGCCGGGCGCCTCAATCCGCCGGAAGTCCGGATGGCATTCGATGAGCAGCGAGTGCATCCATCCCCAACGGAAGCTACGCCGAAGAACGGAGATCTGGGATGACCAGGTCTTCCAACTGTGGAAACAAAACGCAGCCGGAATACCTCGGATGGCGAAGCCTGCCTCGCGCAATCGAAGGCAAAAATCGGTATCGTCGCCACCCAGTCGGAATGGCCAGTCTTCCCGGAATCCGGAGACATGCTCAAACGCGGCCCGGCTTACCAAGAGATTGCTCGCGGTAGCCCAGAATAATGGCCCGGCAGTTTCCGGTTCGCGGAAAGGCGCAAGCAAAGAGGAATGCTCCATCAGCCGCGTAAAAGGGGTTTCGCCGCCCCGAAAACGCGTCGGCCCCGCAGCGACGACACCATCACGTTCAAATGGTTCTTGCGCGATGAATTGCGCGTATGCCGACAGCAGCGTCGGGGACGCTTCGCAGTCGGAGTCCAGGAACAGCACGAACGGATGCCTGCCTGCCCGGGCACCCTGGTTTCGTTTTCGCCTGACACTCCGGTCCCCGCGAAGATAGAGGGTGCGGAACTCTTCGCAACCGGCTGCGATCTCCCGCGCCACGGAATCGGCGGAAGAGTCGACCACGATCGTCTCCCATGCGACATTCGGTAGCCGCTCCAGGCGGTCAATACTCTCCAGCAGACGACGGACAAGCGGTGCCCGGCCTTCCGCAGGAATCACGATAGTAAACCCGACTGTCTCGCCCTCAGTTGTCATGTTTCCTCACATAGTTTCGACCAGTTCCATCCCAGATCTCCTCGAATGCACTTTCCTGTTCGGCCAAGAGATCGGCCCCCGCATCATCTGGCATGCAGTCGTGGAATGAGGCACCCGCAAAGAATCCACTCAAGACCGATGCCCTAAAGTCGCACTTTTCGAAACGCGTCCGATGAGCGACGACTCGGTGGGCGTTCGCCGCGTGCCAGGAGCACTCCTCAAAGTGGCAGTCGCGCGCGATCACATCGTCCCATATAGAATCGTTGAAACACGTGCGAAATGCCAAACTCTCTGAGAGGACCGCCGCCTTCAAGTTCGCGCCGTGGAAATTGGCTCCGTACAACCGGCTTCTGAAGAGGACCGCATTATCGAGATGCGCTGAGCGCAGGTCCACTCCGGACAGACTGGCCCCGCTGAGTTCGCTTCCCGTTAGCACGGTCCCGGTAAGAACACAATTCTGCAAATCGCAGTCACGCAGACAGGCACCGTCCATACGGACATTGGCGAAGCGGCATCGGTCGAATCGACTGTAGGCTGCGTTGAGCCCTTGCAGTTCGGCACCCCGAAAATCGCAGTCTATGAAGGAGCTGGCACAGAGACTGACGCCCGCGAGGGCCTTCCCATGGAAGCGACAAGTCTCGAATCGGCTTCCATCATGGTTTCTGCCAGGCAAGTCGTGGATCGCGGCGCCGCTGATGACCAATCGTGTCCCGCGACCGGGGGCGGCACTCGCCGGCGCCGATCGCCCATCTACTATGGCATGCGGAGCCCGATTCGCACTGCGCCGCACGACCTGTTCGAACCGCCGCGCCCTGCGGTCCAATTCAGCACGATCGAACAATGGTGTTGTGATCGCGGGGCCAATGCCACAGAACGTAGTCTCGTCCGGTGCATCGATCGGATAGCTCTGCTGGATACACTCTTGTCGAAGACGTGTGCCCGGGTAGGGCTGAGGGAAAAGGTATTGAACGTGAGTTCCCGGATACCCCGCAAGCTCGCTCATCAACTTGAGCCCTGATTCAAAGATCTCGACGGTCTCATCCGGATAACCGATCATGACGAAGACATCGACTCGATAGCCGAGCGCGGAGGCCCATCGGCAGGCGTCGACGATTTGTCTGTCGGAGAGAGGCTTACCCATCTTCCGCCGGATCTGCAGATCCCCGTGCTCCACCGGCAGCACCAGTCGCGTCGCCCCGGCTTCCTGCATCAGCTTCAACAACTCCGGGGTCAACTTGTCAATGCGTAATCCGTTGGGGAACGAGCACAACAGAAGGTTCCCCCACTCCCTCCGGAATCGCGCCCAGCGCTCAAAGATCTCCCAAGCTCGCAGTGGGTCATGCAAAAGGTTGTCGTCCTCGAGTTCGATGACCTGAACTCCATGATCACGGGCGAGCATGACAACCTCCTCCATTACCGCTTTCGGCGCTCGCCCGCGCCAACCATGCCCTACGACGGAATGAATTGAACAGAAATGACAGTGATACGGACAGCCGCGCGAAGTAATCATCGCCGCAGTGCGGAGCAGCGTACGATGCCTCGCGCCAGACTGGAAGTACCGCCCCGCCGGCGCAAGGTTCCTGTCCGGAAGTGGAAGGCCGTCGAGGTCTTCCACCGGCTGACCTTGGATAAGCCGCGGACCGTCGCCGCGGGCCCTGGCGAACTCGCTTTCAAGAATAGACAATAGTGCCGATTCCCCTTCCCCTTCCACAACCCAATCGAACTGATCTAAGCAAAAACACAACTCAGGCGCAGCACCCACGAGTCCACCGCCAAGCATCAAGCCGGCTCGGGGAAAAGCTTGCCGGAGTGTCGCACCGATTCGTCCGGCCTCGGGAAGGAGATTGGTGAATGGGGCGCCGACGCCGATGAGTTCCGTGTCGGCGGGAACCAGATTGACGAGGTCCTCCGTCGGAAGACCGATCCGATAGTACTTGTGCTCGCCGATGTGAATCTCTTTGGCATGATCCTGATTCTCGCGCAACGCATCGACGATCGTTATCGTGTGGCCCTCTCTCGCCGCGACCCCTGCGAGATACATCAACCCGAGGAGATTGCTAGAACGATCCACGTAAGGCAGCTTGAAGATCCAGGGCGGATTGATGAGGCAGATCCTCACGGCTTGATCTCCAGGGAAAAGCGTGGCGGCACAGGGCGCGGTTCCAGATCCGGTGCCTCGCCCAAAGCGGCCACTACGGTGAGGAATGTTCCTTCCTGCTCCAGGCAGTCGAGCACCCGTAGCCCGGCATTCTCGAGAAGGCCAAGAAAAGAGGATCGTTCAAAATCGTGCAAGTGATACGGATCGATGTGTTGAGTGGGGATGACAGGGCTGCTAACGATCAAGACGCCATCAGCGCGCAACCATGTCGCAAATTGTCCTAGCACGCGAGCCGGATCCACAAGGTGCTCAATCGTTTCCAGGCTGACGATCCGATGGAAGTGCCGGTCAGGCGCGACAAACTTCTCCACCTCGGAGGAAACCCAATTGACTCGCGGATGGGCGTACGCTTTCGAAGCATCCTGGATCGTTTGCGGATCACGGTCGAGCGCGGTCACACTCGCACCATGTTCGGCTAGGAGGAAGGAGCCGTAGCCGCTACCGCATGCGGCGTCCAGAACTGAATCTCCGTTCCGCACATACGCACAGGCGAAGCGATAACGGACGAGATGCTGCCGCAACGCGGCCGAGCCTTCACCGTACCGACGGTTCACGCCGGGTACCAGCCTCTCCATCATCTGTGGCGCTCCTTCGTTCCAAAAAGGTGAGCAGCTTTCCGACATCGAATCCTCCGTCATCCCTCAGAGGCGCCAAGCGCGCGCCAGTCGTACGCTTCAGGTGCAGGCAGACGTAGTCCGCCGCTGCTCGTGCAGTCATTTCGGCAGGCAGCACTTCCGCAAACCCGTGAGCTTCGAAGAGTAACCCGTTTCGGTGATGATCGAAGTTCTCCGGCATCACAAACGAGAAAATGCCCGCGCGGGCCGCGTGATATAGCGTCTGTGATCCGCCGTGGCAGAGGACCAGAGATGCTGCCCCCAAGACAGCGGAGGTGGAGACAGGCACGGTGCCCTCCTCGCGGAGGCCGCCGCTGAATACTATTGACACTCCTCTATCCCGCAGGTACTCCGCGGCCTGCTCCAACCTGGGGAAAGACGACGTCCCCGACGTCACATAAACAATCGGTCCGGTTCCCGACCAGGTTGGCACTCGCGTTCCGGGATCAAACAAGAGCGGGCCGAGTACCATACAGTCCTTTGGGATCTGCGGGCCGACGAATTCCAGTGTGTCTGGCAGAAGACGAGCGACTCCCGCAAACGGCATCCATGGATCCACTACAGGGGGGAGGCCGCGACGTTGCCCGACGGCATTAAAGGCGGTGAGCGAGGCAGCAGGATGGTGCCCTCCGTCCTTCACACCACGGACAAATCTGGCGGAAAACGCCTCGGTCCATGCATAACTGAAGATGCCAGCCAACGGAATGCGCAGCGCACCCGCGGCCCAGAATACTTCAGGCCGGCCATCCACTACGACGTAGTCTGGCGAAAAGCGGTCCAGCAGAACGGTCCAACCCGACGTGAGTACTTCGAGGTCCAATTCCGCGTTGCTGAATGAGATGCTCGGAGCGCGCGTCGATCGACATGTTCCATCAGAGAAAGGGAGACTGGGCAAGTAGTGTCTTAGCCATGTTTTCAAATCGGGATATGGGACCATCGGCGCCGCAAATGGAGTGATCGGAAAGAGATGATCCCAGCGCCCGCCACCGGCAACTTCTACATGGAGGCCCGCTTCAAGTACACGTGTGACGAAAGCAATGGATCGGCTTACGTGACCTAGACTGTCGGAGTAAGGGACAACAAGTACTCGTCGAATTGCCATCGAATCAATATCCGGGGGTCATGCATAATAGCTTAGATGCCCGGCTATGACCTCCTCGTCGGGGTATTGAAAAACATGGATCGGCCCCGCGATGATCTGGCCGCTGGCGAGGTCGACGACGGTTAGGGTCCCACTGCCTACGATGAAGAGGGCGGAACCGTCGGGCGAAGGGGCGATCCCGTACGGCGAGAGCAGATCCGGCACACAGAAGTGAGGCCTCCCGTGCGTGTCCACGGTACTCCCGGAGTATAGTCGCAAGAGGCTGCGGAGCTTCATCGTCCGAGCGTCCAACACAAAGACCTTGTCAGGGAAGCCCGTGACCGCAATCAGCGTTTCGCCATGGAAACGGAACACTTGGTGAGAGGTGGCGCGAAAGAACTCTGGGTGAGTGAAAACCGCTTCCAACTGGGGGCCTTCGGTCGTGATGCGGTAACGTAGGATCGAGGCGCCGCCGAAGATCGCATTGGCCCCCCGCAAAAGAGCGAGATTATGGCATGAAATAAAACAGCACGTCGGGTCCAAGGGGTCGAATTCAACATGCGCGGCCGTGGCGACTGGCGAGTAGACAGTCCACACGTCTCCCTTTTCAGCGTCGAGGAACAGGATCGCAGATCGAGTGACGCCCATCCGATGGAACTCCGCCCACTCTGTCGGATATGTGCCAGGGTGGCCCGATGGGACCGGCAATCGCGCACGCATGCCCATCTCGCAGAGCACTAGAAGACGGTCATCTGGGCTGCCTCCGACCTGGTGCAAGAGGTCTCCGAATTCGCCCTGCCAATGAGCCGTCGAAGTTCCATCGTTCATCTGCCGCCAGATTGTTGTGCGGACATGTTCCTCGGGGTTCCGGTCACGGCGCAGCGTGCCGGAGATGGGCCACGATGCGAAGTACAGGCTGCTGCGGTTGGAGTCAAACCAATTGGTGCACGAGAGGAACTCACCGCCAACTCCAGGGTCTTTCAAAAAGGCTTGGCGTGCGAGGAGATCGATCGAAACAAAACGAGGGTAGCAGCGCTGCCCCACCTCGAACTCCCAGGTTCCACGGCGGATTACGCTATGAGGGCCGATCGAGAACTGACGCCAACCGGAATGGGAAGGGAACCCAAGCGGAGGAGGCCCCCCAAAATCGACAGCCAGTTCTGCGGGCAACGGAACGCACACGCGATGCAAAACTCCGTTCGACAGGTCCAGCGCGTAGTGAGTTTGAACTGGTACGTTGCGATTCTGCGCTGGCATCCACAGGATGCCCTCGAATGGGAGTCCTAGCTGGAATCTGGAATCTTCGAATCGCGCACCGAGGCACTCTCGAGTCTCATGCATGGCGGGCATTCCATTCCGGGGGCGACGCGGGCAAGTCGAAACAACATAAGGGCGCCAACCCACTGTCTGGCAGCGACTGCACGAATGCCCGGGCCTGCTCCGCCGCGTGGACTGTGCTCAAAACGAGCAGTTGTCTAGGGTTGCGATTTTCCCTGTAAGCCTTAAAAGATGCTTGGTGAATACCATCAAGAGCTGGTCGCTCCTCGCGATCAAGAAGCACCGTCTCCACTTTTGCATGCCGTTTCAGCAGTTCGAGGTAAGGCCAGATCGACAGCCCGAAAGGCGCGACATCAATGGCAGTGCGCCCCAGTCCGGCGAGTTGGTCATTCCAGTCGTTCAGGCGCATTTGGCGCAGTCGTTCCAGCGATGGATTCACAACCGCGTCCTTTAACTCAGCAAACCGCTCGATGTCCACAGCCAAGGCGCCGCGGCCAACCGGTAGCCGGTGATCGCCCATGCAGTAGCAGCGTGAGCGCACTAGAAACTCGTCCGGAAGGCACTGTGACTCCGCGTGAAACGCCGCGCAAGGCATGGGCTCGGAGAAGGGCCGGAACTCGCCATCCAACCATCCCAGTAGCCGATCACTATTCATACAGGGACAAATGCACGAATCCCGTACGACGAACCGGCTATAGCCAGCGCCACAACGTAAACCAGTGAAGGCAAGATTACGGTGCCTCAACAGAAGTTGCGGGTGCAGTTCGTCGATGCGTTCCTGCAGGTAAAGTTTTGTATCCTCCCCCAAGTCATATGGGAATCTTCGGTCGCCATCCCGGCCCTGGACCGGTGAAACAAAACAGTCGAGACCGACTCGGCGCATGTATTCCACCTGTTGCTCGGTGTGGGCCAGTTTGGTGTCGTCGACCATGGTGTGCACCGCCACAGGATATCCGCTTGACACTAGTAACTGGCATTTCCTCAAGAACTCTCCGAGGTGTTCCTCGGTTTCCGGATGTAGCGACGTCAATAGTAGCCACGTCGAAGCGGCCGGGAGGGCCTGCATAATCTTTTCCAGTGGGAAACTGAGGTTTGTCGCGAGCATTACGAAACCACGGGTGGCCAAGGCCCCTAAAAGATCCCAGATCCCTGGAAGCAGGCTGGGTTCGCCATACGAGTTCACGCGCATGATCTTCAAAGGGGCGTCAAAAGAATCAATAAGCGCCAGGTACTGCGCGATGCTCTCCCGCGTGAGCCGTGTGAAGCGGTTCTTGGGGACGCCGCGAGCACAGCAGTAGTAACACTGGTAGTTACATGGAGCACGCAGCATCAACGTAAGGTCGAAGACGTCCCTGCGATGCTTCAAGCAATCCCGTCGTTTCATCGACCCTCCGGGGGCGGTATGAACATCGCGATCACCTCGATTTCAACCAGCAATTCGGGACGGCAGAGAATCGCCTGGATTCCCGTCGAGGCCGGAAGAGGATCGAGTCCCTGCTGCTGGAAGAACCCGGTGCGCTCTTCGTTGAACGCAGCGTAGTCGCGCTCAATGTCGCGCAGGTAACAGGTGGTCCGAACCACGTCCCTCCATGTGGCGGATTCCGCCGCCAGCAGGCCTGTGATGTTCTCATAGGTCCGTCTCAGCTGCGCGCGGAAGTCGCCGACATGCACGGAGTTTCCGCGTTCGTCGATGCTGGCTGTCCCGGAGATCAGCAGGATCGCTAGTCCATTCAAGTCAATGCGCAACCCGCGTGAAAAAGAGCTCGGCATCTCGTACTCATACGCCTCGTTTAGGATGCGGGGATTGCTGATGGCCTTCCGCTTCACTTGAGTCGCTCTGCCGATTTGTTCGAGTACTTCTGGTATGGTCACTTCTTCGGATCCCCCATTTTGACGGCAGAGCAGACGGCCGAGCCCAATTCGTGCTCCGCGTTCATCAGATGCATAGATGATAATGTTTGTTCCGAGGACCGCCTCGCGACTGGGTTTCGCTCTTGCAGCGCTTCCAACGCGGTGGAGATCTGCGCCGCAAAGTCGCTCCAAACTCCGTAGTCCTGGTCCTTGTTCCGGAAGTAGTGAAGAATCGCTTCCCGAGCGACCGGCTGCAATTCGAGTCCGGTGACATGGAGAAGCGTCACGAAAGCGAAAATCGCCACCAGGAGAGCGGGATCGTTCCGATCGAGCAGAATGGTCTGAAGCGAACGAGATACGTCGTCGAGGAATCGCCGTGGCGCCGGATCCCACATTACGCTCTCAACTCCATTTGCCCACAGGTCGATGCTCCGCTGGTGCAGCGCCATCCGCCGCTTGCCATCCGTGTCCAGTTGATACAGATCCCAATGGTCAGGATCGAGCCAGCGTCCGGGCGAGCGTGTGTTACCTATCAGTGTGCCCGCAAGGTAGCGCAACGCGCAACGTGATACGTGCGCAACGTCACGCCGAAAGCAACGGGCGGGGCCGCCCGCTGGAACGACATAAGGGAATACATGCTGCAGCGCGAACGGTGCCGTGGATGCCAGTCGCTCAAACCACGCGTCCGCCGAAATCATGGCAAAGTTGCGTGCGCCCCCCAGTCGCTCTGCCAACCGGGGAAGTCCGCGGCGCCACAGCAAGCGGAAGTCGTCAAACGTATCGCTTACGAACGGGATGTGAAACAGCGGGTCCGGCATGATCCATCCGTCCGAGTGCTGCGCTGCGACAAAGATGAAGCGTTTTTCTGGAAAGCGCGCGGAGAGGTTCAGCAATCCTTCTGCTAGCCTTTCGACGTAGTTCTCGCGATCAGGCACAACGCATTCGAAGCGGCCCGGCCACGCACTGTGCACCATAGTGGCGTACTTGCTGCCGGGGCGAACTCGGAGATAGACCGTGCACCCCGTCCTGCGATCACGTACCAATCGACGGCTCTCATAAAACGGATAGATCACAATGAGATCGCTCTCGGCTATCCGCTCGGCGACGGGGCGGAATTCGCATTTCAGAAATGGCATTCCTGATCGGTCCAGTTCCGCCCGCAGCGTTCCTGCAGCGCAGTTCTCAGGAAGCAAGTCCCAGCACGATTCCGGAGTGAACGCAGTCGCGGCAACGCCCATCCCGTTCCACTCGCTGGCCAAGTGGCGGCCGGTGCAATGTCCGATGGTCAGAATGCGCAGATTCACAGGACGTTAACCTCCGGCATCCGGCATCGTATGCGCCAAGTGGGGCATCGCTCTCTTCATCGTCTCCATCGACACCACGCCGCGCAGTAATTCGATCTGTAGGGCATCGCTGGAGGCCTCCCACCGCCAGCGCGGCGTCTGCAGCGACAAATGATAGCCGACCGCGCGCGGAACGCCGAAGCAAGGGAATCGGTCCGCTATCATTAGCGACATGGCGACATCCTCACCGCCCATTCCCTCCAGTTGAAACCGCGTGACGATATCCCATCGAACCTGCTGGATTGCCTCCCTGGTTACTAGAAGGAATGCCGCATCGCCGAACACAATCGGCGTCAAACCCGTTTCGTCGGAGCGTCGGTTGAGACTGTTCATGTCGTTCGCGTAGGCCCTTTGAGCGTCCAATTCGAGCTTGGAACCCTGTAAGAAACCGAAAGACTCCAAGCCGTCTGCGGCGTCAAGTAGCAACTGAATGGCATCCGGCATCGGCACCAGGTCATCATCCAACAGCAAAATCAGCGTCGCGTCGTCTGGTATCGCATGGAGCAGGCCATAACGGGCAGACGCTACGCCTGAAGATCGCGTCCGGCGAAGATAGGTAAAGTCATGACCTCGTTCTCCAAGCAGATCCACTAGAAGGCGAATCCACCGATCATTCGTGATTGCCACCGGCCCTTCGTCCCACAAAAAGACCCTCAGGCGGCAATCCTTCAATTGTTGCGAGGCCAATGCCTGGAGGACGTAGCCCACCCGAAACTCCTCAGAAGTGCGGTTACATGTTGGTATGGCGACCACCAATTCTCGCGGCTTAGAGTCAGTCACCGATCACCCCCACAAGGCCTTCCTTCTGGTCCGCCACGATGGTGTCGCCCGACTCATAAGTCACGCTGTCGGATAGTTTGAGCATGCGATGGGCAGTCCTTCTCATGTAGCAAGGGCCACAATGCCCACAGTGCAATTTGCCGTCTCGATAGCAACTCCAGGCTGCATGGATCGGGGCCCCGATTCGAGAGGCATGCTGCACTATTTGCCACTTCATCATCCGCGCCAATGGCATGAGAATCTTGGGGCGGACCAGCGTTGCAAACTGGAGAAGCCCTTCCGCCTTTTCATAAAACTCGATCGTGTTGTCCGGATATACAGCTCCCTCTTCGAGGTTAAGTCCCATGTATATGCGCGGAATGTTCTCCGCGTCGCACAGCGCGGCTGCGTGTGCCAAGAACAAGAGGTTTCGGGCCGGTACCCACTCGTATGGGTATTCAGCTCCCTCGATCGGGCCAGAGATCACCGATCCTTCCTGTGTTAGCCGCGATCCGCCGATCCGCTTCAGCCACGACAAGTCTTCGAAGATGCAACGCGCCTCGAGCAATTCTCCGATTCGCCGCACCGCCTCTACTTCGCGCACCTCGGCACGGCATCGATAGCGAAAGTGCAGAAGGGTGACGTCGCATCCATCGACGTATTTCGCGTGAGCCGCCGCCGTCGTGCTGTCCAGCCCGCCGGAGCAAATAACGATACAGGTTTGCTTCATCGTTAGAACCTCATTACTCGCTTGGATAGGGTATCCAGTCAGATTGATCCGCCCCGACGCAGTCCTCCCCCCAAGGAACTGGGGCGTGATATCCAGCCGGCGAGAACTCAATCCCGGTATATGGCGGCATTTCCCACAGTCTAAAGGGCGGAAAGACGGCCGCGTGCCCCGGAAGAAACGACGCCTCGCTTGCGAAGGCGAGCATTCCTGGCATCCAAGCCACGACAAGGGGGAGAAAGTTACGCGCCAAGCGCAAGCGCGCGCAATGCGCATCGATTACGCCGATTGCCGAGCCACCCTGCAATTCCCGAACTGCCCTCCAAAACCCAATCTGCGCCACTAAGGCCGGAAGGACAGCCGTGTCAATCGCAGACGGAGGCGTGATTCCGTACGTGCGCGCAAGTTCTCCGTCGTTTGCGATGATGCCATTGTGCGCGACTGCTATGTCACCCACACGAAAGGGTGGTATGTCACGGACGGTCTTATTCTGTTGGAATTCGGTGGTTGGCTCCGCCCGGCTCGTATGGAGAAAGAAATACGGTCCGCCCGTCTCTGAGGGAAACATTCCATCCAACAGGTCAATACTGCCGTTCGTCTCCCGTACTTCGCGCCAACCCGCAGATGGCGACCAACTCACAGCGCCGAAACTGTCTTCGCCTCGTCGCCGGCACTGCCGAACAGTTTCCCTTAAGAGGGCTAGGTTCGGCCGGTTCGGCCTCAGAATCAACGCGCCTGCTATTCCGCACATGATTCACCTCCGCGGGAAGGCACTCGCGCCGTTCCGCATACCCCCGGTGCAGAAGGCCTGTCCGTGGATTCAACGCACAGACCGTTGGCAAGCTTTGCGATCTGCACTCCCAATCTCCGCCAGTCGTCTACCTGTCCGGCCAACGCTCTTGCAGTCCCATCAAGGCGTCCCGCTCGGATTCGGTCCATGAGTTCTTTTGTAAAACCAAGCCCCAGTTCCTTCATTCTCCGATTGATCTCCTCGTACTCCCCCTGTTGCGCAGCGTTGCCGTAGCCGGCCAGTAGGGTGTGCCACACGGGATAAATCAAGTTCGTGAATGGGAGCACTTCCGGGAGGTAGTCCGTGGTGAGCACGCGTACCAAGAGATCCACGTTTGGGTCCGTGTAATAGAATTTCGAATCGAACGGAGGCCGATAGAGATCCCCGGAGTATCGTTTCTCCAGCGCTGTATCTTTCATTACGTAGAGTGGCCGCAGGAAGTTTATGTGGTACGCATCGATGCGGCTTAGGAACTGAATGGCCTCTTCGATCTCTTCGAACGTCGAATCCCGCTCAAACATGATCCAGCCGGGCACGAGTTTGATATCAAGGTCCCGCAGGAGAGCGACGGTTCTGTCGACATCGCGTGCGCTCCCTCCTTTTCCAAAGAGTTTCAAGCACCGGTCATTATGAGCCTCCAACCCGATGTACACCGCAGCCAAGCCGAGATCCTTCATTCTGCGAAACGACTCTGCTTCGACTGCAGTGACGGTGCAGTTGAAGCTGTATCGCATCCCGAGGTCGGCGGCGGCTTCGAATATTCGCAGGGCTCGGTCCCGGCCCACGCCGGTCTTGCCGAGAAAATCCTCATCACTAAAGAAAACAAAATCGGCACCGTGTTCCCGCACGTCCCGTAGTTCATTGACGACGTTCTCAGCCGAGCGCATTCTATGTGCGGGGCCAGAGTGATAGAAGGCCGGCACAGAGCAGAAAGTGCAAGTGTTGTGGCCGCAACCACGAGCGGTATGGATCGTGGCGAGACGGTAGCGTTTGAAAACGTGGGGTAGATAGTCTCGGCGGGGGTTCGGCAGGGAGTCGAGATCGAGTGTCGGCGGCCATTCCTGAAGGACCAGGACGCCGTTCCTCTCAGTCACGCGTATTCCGGGGCGATCCTCGATCCGGGACTTCGCTGAGAGTTGATCCGCCACCGCACAGATCGCCGCTTCTCCTTCACCGACAACAATCGAGTCGAGCGGAGTGCCCTCATCGATCATGGCATCGTGCCAAAACGTCGGAAACCACGATCCCGCGGTGAAATGGCACTGCAGCCCCTCTTCCCGCAATCGATCCAAGACGGTGGTTCCGGTGCGATAGAGTTGGTAACTCAGCATCGACGTCCCCACCATCAGCCTTGGACGCCGCTCAACGATACGTCGAACGGTTTCTTCGATACTGAGATCGAGTAGAAAAGCGTCGAGGATCTTGACCGTGTAGCCGTTTCGTTCAAGAGCCGCCGCGAGATAGCCGAGTCCCAAGCATTCCGACTTCCAGAAGTTGTACTCGCCACCAAAGGGAGGCTGTACTAGAACGATGTCCACTGGTTCTTGGGTCATTTCTGTTCCTGTGTGCGTCGCTCGATGGCGTTTAGTGCCATCGCGACTTCCTCGCGCGCCTCACCCTCAGCCACCGTTAGCGCCGCCTGAAGACGGTCGGCCACACGCGCCAGGAGGGCTGGATCGCCGTAGATGGACTCCCCACCGTATTCACCAACGACGAGCAGCAGATGAATCGGCAACTCGAGTCGCCGCGCCATCTGAACAAATCCGGAAATCTCCTGGTAATTAGAGCGCATGATGACAAAACTCAAAAACACTCTGAAGTTGCCGCGCGGGTGCGTACGTCCGAGATCCCGAATAGAAAGCGTATTCGCCACCACCTCCTCGAACAGGTCGGCGCCAGCGATGTGGCGATAGGTTGGTCGGGTTGCTGCATTCACCGACACCGTAATGTAGTTGATCGCGACGCGGCGCAGACACTCCCAGGTTGAAGGCGGGATTACGGTACCGTTTGTAACGAGACTGAGCCGCATCTGCGGGTTCCGGTCAAACACTTCAGGCGGCGCCCACGCCGGGAAGTCCGGTGAAACCAGTACCTCGCCGCCATGAAGTTGATAATCGTAGAGATAGGGTGCAAGCGCCAGCGATTCGGAACAGAACAGCGCTGGAGGACGGAACATCGAGGAATGGTGCTGCGGGCACATACGACAGTGCATGTTGCAACGTAGCGTGGGAATGATCCTTAGCAGCATGGGCTGCGATTCGAGTTCCAGCCTGCGGTCGGCAATCTCCTGATGGTTCAATCGTTGGTTCTCGACGAATGCAGGCGGGCCATCAACGATACGCAGCGCCGATTCAGTAAATCGACCGGAATTGAGCCAAGGGCAGTCGGTGGAACAAAGTTCAGATTCACGGCCTTGTACGAGCAGCCGCCGAATGCGTTGCGCCCCGCGCCCGTTCCACACCTGATCGACAGTAGTTTGTTCGTCTATGTGGCCGTAATTGTCGGCGATCCAGTTGGCACAACAGGGCAGGGCGGATACCGTCCCGTCGCGCTCATCCATGAACAGTGCCTTCCAAGGCATGACGCACGACAATGTCCGCCGGCTCGCGCTCATACGGCAACGCCCTCCTTCCGGAGCTTCTCGTTCTGCGCGTAAACGTTCACGTCGCACAGACGACAGTACGGCTCCGGCTCGCGACGAAGAATACCCGCTCGGACCCGTTGAAAGTCGGGGCCAAACCATACATCTGCCATCGTTTCGGATTCGATAGAGGCGATTGGTGCGTCGCCGCTCATACAGCAGGGCCCACACTGCCCACTCGGCTGAATGACCAAATTCAGAAAGGGATCAAAGCACAGCGCATCCCAGAAGCCGAGGCTGGCCGCCGCGCCTGTGTATTGTTTCAGCAAGACATTGTCGAATTGGCCGATTTGCTCGATAACCTCGGTATTGAGGTAATCGCGGATGTTTGTAACCATGCCGGAGCCATCGGCGATTGTGAGGCATTCTTTTAAGCTGCGCCCGACCAGATCGAAATCCTCACGGCGAATCTCAAAGGACTGCTGGTCCGGCGTATTTACGACCAGGCGTATGAGGTTGAACTGGTCGCACCCGGCTTCGGCAATGATCCGGAGCAGGAAGGGTAGGGTCGGCACACTCTGCCTCGTCAACACACACCCCACGCCGAGCAGCGGATACTGGGCGTCTCCTCGAACGGCGACGAGCGTACGTAAGCCCTTAGTGACGCGGTTGTAAGAGCCGCTTTGGCGCACAATGTCGTTGATCTCCTCGATGCCGTCCAAGCTAACGAGAATCTTGTCCCAAGCGATGTGGGCGGAAAAGGCAGCGAAGTCCTCCGAAAGAAGAGTGCCATTTGTGAACAAGAGACCATATAGCGAGCGCTCCTTGACACGGCTCATCAGGCTTCGCAGCAGTGCTTGGCGCATCAGGGGCTCGCCGCCTCCGCCGAGAACAAACTCCCGGGCTTTCAGATCGGCGGCTTCGTCTACCAAAGACTCTTGTCGGTTGCGCGGCAGTTCGCGCTGGTCAACAACACCCCGGCGCTGCCAGCAAATAGAACAGCGCAGATTACACGCATTGGTGGGGTGAAAGCTCACCTGAAACGGCCCGCCGAAATTTCCCCGCTCCCACGCCCGCAGGCGCTCCCCTCTCTGCGCCATGCGCACACGATATCGCTCCAGTTCACGCTCGACCCGTGACTTCATGCTGTTCTCCAGGCCGCGCCTACGCCATTCGCCAACACCTCGTCTCGGCGAGGGTCGGCATGGCAGGAAAGCCAACATCCGGGACACTGCAGCGCTTCCATAGAAGCTCGCTGCGCATCTGCTCTCTTGCTAGCCCACTGCACGCTGAGTGGACCTGCACCCAACGGTTGCAGCGAATGACAGAGCTTGAGACAGCCATTGTGTAGAACAATCGCTCCGTTCCTATATGCCTGGCAGCGGTATCCGGGCGGCAGACCACCCCGCGACAGGAACTCGGGGATGCCGTCCAGAAAAGAGTCGTGGTTGAGAACGCGCAATCCCGACTGGGCACTTCGTTGGACCTGATGAACAAACTCGGAAACTCCAGCAGCGTCTTCCCTACCCAGTGTCAACGCCGGGCCTAAATCAGCCGACCGCCGCGGATCATCCCCGACAACGGGCGTAACGTTGACCACCAGATCGTGTCGCTCGGCAAAACTCAAAAGCGGGCCGATCTCATTCATATTCCAACGCGTCAAGACCACGCTCAAGACGACTTCAAATCGCCCGTCCCCCCGCAGGGTTGCGAGACGCCTTAGGTTTTCCAGTACCGGCTCAACGGAATAACCGCGCAACCGGAAAAACAGGTTCGGATCGACCGTGTCCAACGATATGGAAACCACTTTCAGCCCCTCGTCGATCAACCGTTCGAGTGACGCCGCCGTCCGTCCTGCGGTGCACACCATCGATGCGACACCGCGGTCTGCGCAAAATCGGATGACTTCGACGAGGTCGTTTCTGAGCAGAGGTTCTCCTCCAGAGATTCGGACCGAACGGACCCCGATTCCGATCGCCTGACCCAAGCGATCGAGTAGATCGGATATCGGCGGATCGGGATTACGAGCTTTCCACCAGTGGCAATATACGCAGGCCGCCCCGCAACGTGTCGTTACATTGATCGTCAGGGTCGGTGGAAAGGCCGGGGTCATTGCCACCTCAGCGAGATCTCAGCCGTGCACAAAAGCCAACATCCTTCGCATCGCAAATCCCGTACCCTGCGGCGAGCGGCCCGCATCTGAGGGCTGGCGATGGTGTCTTTCAGAGATTGCGACCGCAGGTTGCCTACGACCGGCATCCCGCCGGACCAGCACGCCCGCACATTCCGTTGGGCATCGATATAGAGTGTTGTATAACTGCTGTAGCAGCGGTACCCTGCCGGTAGTGAGCGACGGTCGAAGTTGAAATTGCAGAAGTGGTCGAGGTACGCCTCAGAATTCAGCACACCACTCCCCGATGCCTTTAGCCTTTTGAGATCCACAATCGCCGAACGATACCGCTCCGGGGCGCGCGGAGAGAGCATATCGTCCTTCGATTTGCCGTTGTGATGATACGGTGTAAACTGCACTCCTATCCCTCGCTGCGAGAAGTATTCGACGAGGCTTGAAAGTTCATCGACGTTGCTGCGAGTGACGACACTTGTGATACTGATGTGCGGCGGAACCGGACCGATTTGCCGAAGGAGATCGATGCCGTGGAGCACCGGCGCGAGTGGGACACCACGTGTGCTCCGGTACTTCTCAGGGTCGAGGCTGTCGAGGCTCACAATGACCAGTTGAAAACCGCCCTCGGTGATCTCTTTCAAGCGATGTCTGATTAGGGATCCATTCGTAAGAAGAATGGAATAGAGGCCCAACTCACGTGCATGGCGGCCGAGGTCCGCGAGGTCGCCCCGGACCAGCGGCTCACCTCCTGTGAAATTAACCGATACGCATCCGGCTTCGGCGATCTGTTGGAGGGTACCCTTCAGCGTGGGCGTATCGGAGTCACTCGAAATATCATTTCGTCCGGCGTGGGCACAATAGGAACATCCGGAAGGGCATCGGTCGGTTACCTTAAGCAAGGCGTAAATGGGAGGCACGAGCGCCACGTTGCGACTAAACGATTCCGCGAGTTTGCACTGGTATTCCGTATGACCACACCGAGGCTCTGGAATGTAGTCCAGAAACGTGTCGGGAAAGCGCACCTGTTTAGGCATGAACTGCCCCCCAGACAATCGAGACCGTTTCCTCGGCGCGCAGCCAATGCCGCCTGACGAAGGGGACCCAGCAAACCACCGGAAACCACAACTGGCTGAGTCCATCACGGGATACGAGAGATAGCGAGAGTAAGGTCGGGATGGAGAATTCGAGAATGTCCGCCATTGGGATGTACTCGTAGGTAGTCAGGCGAACGGGCAGGCGAAGACGATACCTACCGAGCACGTGCAGCGCCGGCAATCCGAAAACGATCGGGATAATCGGGGTCCACAACCACTTCCACCAAAGGCTCAAACCGACCGCTAGACAGGCGCACTCAATCGCAAAAAACACCTTTAGCAGGACAACCGAGCGCTCTGAGCCCACTACCAGCACCGTGGTCCTGACGCCGGTTGCCGAGTCACAAGCCCGGTCCAGGAGTTGGTGCAGCAGGATCATCCGAAGCCCGAAGAAGAACAAGAGCAGGAGGTAGGCCAGCAGGGCCAGCGACCAGGTATCGGTGATCCACACAAGAACCGCGGCGGGTGCAACCATTTGGCCCGCGGAAGCGACGATCGGGCCCAGTGCAGGGTCCTCTTTCCACCGCGGCGGCCAGGAGTAGCCGCATGCGAGCATATAGCAGAATGACCACCCGACAACGCTTCGCCAGTTGCCTCTCAGGAGGGCGAGTGCAACTCCACTTGCGCCCACGCCGCTAATCAGGAGCACCTTCGCACGGACGGTCCAGTCGGCGAGATGAACAGCTTTTCCGGCGAGACGGTCGATATAGCGGTCGCTCACGTTGTTCACCATATAGGCGAAAGCCAGAAACGCGACAACCCCGCCATACCACGTCAACAAGTCCCACACGTTAAGCGCGGCTGGATTTTTCAGTTTTGCGAGGAGCGCGACAGAAAGGAGCAGCGGAACCTTGCCAGGATACCACTCCGCCCACCGCGTGTAGAGGAGTATATCCTGCATGCGCCGCCACGCGCGTCGGGTGTCCGTCTCCATCGCATGGAGACGAACGACTTCCTGCCCTCCGGGGCACAAGTCCATGACTTCCCCCAGTCCCGCCCGTTCGTGGGCCGGCTGCTAATTCGGATAATAAACTACAGATACCTGAGCATCCGTATCCTAGCACGTCGAGCACCGACGAAACAATTGGCTCCTGTCCGAAAAGTGTGGTGGTGCCTGAGGCCCTTTAGATGCCTGAACTTGCGGGCCAGCGCGATTTCCGTGAGTACGCGCGTCACGCATCTACGCCCGGCATCCCCGGCAATGTCGAAGGCGCCGGCTTCTCTGCTCCTCTTGGAAGGAATGCCGGGGGTGTCTGAGGGGTCGGAACTCGCTCCGGAAAGAAAATCGGTTCCCCCACTTCTCTAAAGTCCAAGGAAATCGGGCACCCCAGAGATCTGGTTGGCCCGCGCAACGACGCACCCGCCATCGAAGCGGGCCGCCGGTGTTGCGGGGGGCTCACAAGCCATTGATGCCACAACGCTTATCCGCAATCACACTTTTGGGACAGGAACCAAACAATTATCCTCACTATCCCGTGAGCGCGCGCTCCACTAGGCTCGGCCACACATGGGGCATCTCAAAAGTAGTTTGACGATGGATTGTATCTGGGAAAGGGTCTTGGGGGCAGCCAGTAGCGAAGCTCGATCCAGCACGGCTCGCATTCGGCCGTGCGTAGCGTGATCGCACCATGGATCTTCAGAGCTGCCGTCCGGGTCTACCGGGGACACCTGAGCTTGGGTTCCCAATCGGCTCGACAGGTCCAGAAAAGCTGGCAACTCCTCAAAATTGGACCGCATCACGACAAAGCTCAAGATCACGTCGAAATTCGTATACTTGTGAGTTCTGGAAAGCTTCAGGACGTTCTCGACATTCGCTGTCACAGTATGAAACGAGTCTACGCCAGTAATCGCGTGAAAGGTCTCGGCTTTGGCGGCGTTCAGCGAAACAACGATGAAACCCACTCGCACCTCACCGAATAAGCGGGACAGTTCCTGATCCCAAATAGTGCCATTCGTAATGATGCTGACCTTCGTGTGGCTGAATTCCGGCCGTGCCGCTCGCGCCAAGAAACGGCGGAATTGGGGCAGCAATGTGATTTCACCTCCCTGCAGAGTGATTTCCGCTGCGTAAGGCTGAAGGTCTTCCACGATCGACCAATCTTCGATGCGGGAGAGACCCGGAGTCCCACCGCGCCGTTGGAAACACATCGAGCATCGGAGATTACACCGCGTGGTGGGCGTCAACTTCAAGAGCATCGGCCGGGAACTCAGTCTATACGCTCGCTCGCGAATCTCACGGTTCGAGAGAGCCTGATTGCTTGTATACTCCATCGGACCGCTCAAGACGCGCAGTCGATCCTCGCTGAACCTACCCGACACCAACTCAGGGCAATCAGGACTACACACCTCCGCCTGCCGCCCCTCAGCAAGCAAACGCCGAATCTCCTGCGCCTGCTCACTGTTCCAAGCGTCCATCATGGAACAACCGGCTGGGAGAATTCCATAATCCCGATTAATCCAAGTTCGGCAGCAGGGAAGGGCTACGACGTTGCCCTTCCATTCGTCGGTGAAGAGCGCCTTCCACGGCAGAACACACGGGAGTCGGGCGTCTTCGGTCATAAAGCCACTACAGTCGTTCGCTGCAATCGGCCCGCCAGCATGTCTGTGTCATCGATCCAGCATTCGCGACTGGGCCGCAGTTGCGCTGGTGAGCTATAACACCCAATTGCCCCCATCCAGTGGGTAGTTTTCCACACGCTGTCATGGAAACCCCGCAACTACCGTAGATGTTCCGTCCAAGAATACAATAACAGGATCCTGTAATCCTAACCGCGGTATGTCGTGCTCGTGAATACCCACAATCACAAGCCGGCCGGCATTTTGCGCCTCTTGAATAGAAGCGCCAATCAATTTTGCTAGCCGATCGTCCAGACCGGCAATAGGCTCGTCAAGCAACAGAACTCGCGCATCCGAACCCAGTCCCCGCAGAACGGAAAGAGCACGCCTTTGGCCTACACTAACGCCTTTTTCATCAATGGTGACAAAACTGTTCTCACGCAACTGGATTCCGCTGAGAACAGCGCTCAACGCCTGAGTGGCGCGTTCTCCAGGGCGCCACTCTGGAAAGCCCCAGAGGTTGTCCTTCAGGAGTCCGGGAACCAATTCTGGTTCTTGCGGCACCAAACAACAGGCTTCCCGCCAGTTGAGACCAGATCGTTCGATCAGATGCCCGTCGAGAACCAAATGACCGGCCTTGATTTCCATTAACCCCGCTAGGGACAGTAGCAACGTGGACTTGCCCGACCCGCTCCTCCCAGCAATACACACCGGGCGTGCGCCAACTTCGATTGCGGGATACGAAATCAACGTCCTTTTATCGACCCGCACAACCCAATCCTCGATCTTGAGTAGCGTGCCGTCAATAGGAGGTCCAATCCGCAGATCGACCGGTATGTGGTGCTCAGGATTAGCCGCGACGTCGTAGACGCGCTTCAACGTGATTAGGTTTTGCTGAAACCACGGCAACACCCTCGCCAAGGACTGAAGCGGACCTCCCAAACGAGCCAGATACAACAGGATTGCCAACATCGAGCCTAACCCGGAACTGAAGGACGCTGCTATCACTGCGATAATTGGCAATCCGACCGCGATAGTGCTAAGAATGCCCCCTAAGAGTACGTTCCAGAGGCCTTGTTGCGCGATGGACTTCTGCAGATCGTCCGCGACTGGCCGGTTTTTTTCGCGCCAAAAGCGGATCAGCGATGGCCGTGAAAGATCTTTCCTTAGGCACGACCCATCTCGAATTACGCGGCCGACAATTTCGTGGCTGTGGGCCGCGACCTTGCTCGACTGCAGGGCTTGACGCGTGAGTATGGCGCCGATAGAGACCCAAATCAGAAGACATCCTGCGCTGACATTCCCGGCAAGCGTATTGGTCCGATATGTGGCGATCAACGCAATCACAATGGTTCCGACGTCGCGAATCGGTGCGGCCACGCTGTCGGTCAGAAAATACACCACGTCGCGTTTGCATAACCACCGCTGCACCGCCGTCGATGCGTCAAGGGAGTGATGAGGAAGCCCAGTAACTGAAATCTCAATCACACGCGGCGTAAGGCTCCGGTTGATGATGAGGTGGACCCATGTAGAGGACCAGTCCACAATGATGCTCAGCAAGCCCCCGAAAATCGTCAAACCGAGGGCAATCCACAGGCATGCTATTAGTGGCGAGGGAAACCGGTGAATATAGTCCATCAACTTGGCCGGAAGCACCAAACCGGAACTGGACGCCTTTGAGTTTGTGGAAAGGACGTAGGCCAGAAGGGACGAGGAAACTACGGACAGCACTGAAGCGAGCCACCCGAGTACAATTGCCAACACCAACGGCAACCAGGTAAGCTTCAGGAGGGAACCGATCCACCGTAAGGTCTCCGGTCCCGGCAGTTCAACAGTCAGGTAACGCGGGCCAGCAGTATCTTGACGCTTTGTACTATTCATTTGGTGATTTCTGCTGCCAAGTCAGCTGGCCGTTGCACTAGCGGCGGGACAACCTGGTCAACTGTTTATCATCTCCCCTTCTTCTGGACCCTCGTAGATGCAACCGGCGGTGCAGGTTTCCATCACCTCGACTCGCGACAGTGATGAGAGGAGAGGGCTCAGGCGTCTCCAGATCCACACAGCCACATTTTCTGCGGTCGGATTTGACAACCCCTCGACCTCGTTCAGGTAGTAGTGATCAAGTTGGAGGAGTATCGGTGTAAAGGCGCGCTTCAGGTCGGCGAAATCCATGACCCAGCCTAGCGTTGGGTCTAGCTCACCTCTGACCCAAACCCGCACACGATATGAGTGGCCATGCAACCGCGAACACTTGTGTCCCGCGGGCAGGTTCGGCAAACGATGGGCTGCTTCGAAGCCGAATTCTTTAAAGATCTCCATTGTCAAGTCGCGGACTCCATCACGCCGTCCTTCTCGAAGACCAGGAACTGAAGCAATCCTTCGCCCAATCCCAAAACGCCGTAGGCGATCAGAACTCGCATTATAGTACCGCGAACACTGCCCGCAGGGGGCGACGCGAATTGGGACGCGAATTGGGTCGGTCCCTGATCCGTCCGTAGGCTAAATCGGAGTCGAGCGGAAAGGGCATCGGGCTGAGACTCGGCGGGATTTTTGATTGGCACCCGTTGGGTGCAGAATTGCAGTGGCATACGCCATGGGTATTCCCCGCAAGCAGAAAGCCTCGCCCGCCGAAGTGAGTTTCTGTTTCAGCTCGATCCAGAGCCATTAGAAGAATGCGTGACGGCGTATGCCGGCATTCCACTTTTCCTGCAAGCGGCGCGCTCGCTGGACGTGCCGAGCCGCGTGAGACAGCATCGGCAGGTCAAACAGCGGCAACGCGGATTGGATGAAGCCGGGTACGTGGAGAGTTTCCTGGTTCTGAACGCGCTGGGCGGAGGTGCATCGAGGATTTCGAGCGTCTGCGCGAGGACGACGGCCTCGCGGGAATGTTGGGGCATGAAGTTCCGAGTTGCGAGGCGACGCGCAAGTTCCTGTACCAGTTTCACGATAAGTCCAAGATGGAGCAGGCACAGAAGGAATTGCTCGTGGGCCAAGTGAGTTATGTCGCCGAGGAGAGCGCCCCACTGCGAGCTTTGACGCAGGCAACCAGGAGATGGTGCAAGAAGTGGGACGTCGCTGCTCGGACCAGAAGATCGCGACCGTCGATCTGGATTCGACCATCATCGAGAGCTATAAGCGGGAAGCGCGAGCGACCTATCAGGGCGGCAGCGGATATCAGCCGATGCTGGCGTTATGGGCGCAGATGAACCTGGTGCTGGCCGACGAGTTCCGCGACGGCAATGTGCCGGCGCAGAAGGAGCCGTTGCGCGTAGCCCGGCGGGCTTTCCAAGCGTTACCCACCACGGTGAAGGAATCCCATTTTCGCGGCGATTCGGCATGTTGGGAGAAGGAACTGCTACGGTGGCTGCGGGACGAAAAACGGGCCGCCGGGCCGCCAGGGGTGATCACCTTCGGCATCAGCGTGCGCACGGCGCCCAATCTGAGGAAGCACATAGAGCGTCTTCGGGAGGAGGACTGGGAGTCGTACCGTGAGGATTCCGAAGCGATACGGGAATGTGCCGACGTACAGAATCACTGGCCGGAAGATGAGGACCGGCCGGATGGCGCGGGAACCTTGCGATATGTGGCGATCCGCGTGCGGAAACGGCAAGGAGAGTTGTTCGCGAACGGAAGCGCCGTGAAGTATTTCGTGGTCGCGAGCAACCAGTGGGATTGGGATGCGGTGCGTTTGTTGAATTGGCAACGGGAGAAGGCGGGCACGATTGAGGCGCTGCACGATGTGCTGAAGAACGACTTGGCCGCTGGGGTGATACCGTGCGGCGGCTGGGAGCCAACGCGGCCTGGCTGCGACTGGCGGTAGTGACTCACAATGTGCTGACCGCGCTGAAGCGCTTGGCGCTGCCGGAGAAGGGGCTGACGGCGCGGCCGAAGAAGATGCGCTTCCAGATCTTCTGCTCGCCCGGCAAACTGGTTTCCCACGCGCGGCGGACATGGCTGCGGGTGCGGCGTTTGAAAGACCAGTTGGCCGAGTGGATCGAGACGCTGCATCTTCTGCCGATGCCGCTCCGAACGTAGGTCTTCTTACGGACGGATAATAGAACCCTGTTCTAAAAACGGCCGGGTCGAGGTGTGCGACACAGAGGCTGCCAGAAGACGCAATCAACGCAAATTTCCGCTCGGCGCGGTTGAGACAGCCTCCCGCCCTACAAATTACCGCCGTACACTCGAGTTCTCAGGCCGGCTTGCCGCTCCGGCCGGGTTCGCCTGACATTACGGACGCATTAGGGTCGGTCGAACCTTCGCGGACCGTTTGGTGGTAGAACCACCCGGCTCGGTTCTAAAGTTCAAGCTGAATCCCGAACAGGCCGGGTGGCCGAGCTGGAGATGCCGTAGAGCCGTAAAGCAACATATTCAGATCGCAACCTGATACAATTGCGGTCGTTCTGGTCGAGGTGCCGGTGCCGGGTGTTCGGCCTTCGTGAACGGTGCTGATCGAGGAGTGGAAGTGATGAGGGTAATCAAAGAGATTTACGTCCTGCCGGACGGCGATCAGTTCATCCTCTACGCGCCGCTCAAGCGCACTCTCCTCACGGTGAACTATTCGGCGGTGTCGCTCCTCAAGAGGATGCGGGATGGCAGCGAGGTCCCAGATGATGCCGAGACCTTGCTGGCCGTAGATCGCCTAAAGACCGCCGGGATCGTTGATGCGGACGAATCGTGTCCCCCTCCTCATGGCTCGAATGGCGATTATCGACCTACGAACGTGACGTTCCTGCCGACCTCCGACTGCAACCTCCGATGTATCTACTGCTACGCAGATTCCGGCACGACGTCCCGGTACCTGTCACCAGACGTGGCAAGATCTGCGATTGACCTCGTCTGTGCGAACGCCAGGGAGAAGAAGGTCCAGCGAGTGCAGGTTGGCTTTCTTGGAGGCGGTGAACCGTTCCTTGCTTGGGACATGATTCAGGAGATTGTGGCTTATGCTCGGATGAGAGCGAACGAATCTGGGCTCTCCACCTATTTTACTGGCGTGACCAATGGGATGCTGTCCGAGGAACGGATCCGCTGGATCAGCGAGAACTTTCAGTATCTGAACATTTCTCTTGACGGGACAAGGGCGATACAGGATCGACACCGGCCGACGCGCGACCGAGGTGGCTCCTATGAGACGGTCATTAGGACGGTGGGCCTCTTGCGCGAGGCCACGTTCAAGTTCGCGATCCGGTCTACGATTTCGTCAATCTCGGTCAACCAGATGGTCCCAATCGTCGAGTTCTTCTCCCACGAGTTGGGCGTGGCGAAGATCCAGTTGGAGCCGCTCTTTGCCTGCGGAAGATGTCGGACGACCTCGCAGCTAGCCCCCATCCCCGAAGTGTTTGCCGAGAAC
>Ga0182027_10001974_pt1 | contig 33469 bp, 28 predicted proteins | sample 712E1DmetaG_FD_121300 | JGI IMG/M metagenome (GOLD analysis project Ga0182027, IMG submission 121300) | Permafrost microbial communities from Stordalen Mire, Sweden - 712E1D metaG (Illumina Assembly) | ecosystem: Environmental > Terrestrial > Soil > Wetlands > Permafrost | place: Sweden...
AGTTCCGGTGAGCACCAAACCGCCCAAAACTGCCATCCGCAGCCAACGACGCAACCAACATTCCCGACTCAATTCAAGCCGAATCCCTCGTGCAATGAGTTTTCTGCCAGACACTAATTAAGGCTAGTTAAGGATAATTAAGGATAAAAATGATGATTTTATGAATCAAAATGGCATTCCGGCGAACAAGCCAACCCAGGGTTGGAGTGCCCTCTTGCGGGTAGGGCGGCGCTGCTGCGCCGCCCAAGAATTCAGGGCAGAGCGGCAGCTCTGCCCTAGCTTGAAGGTGAAGATCTTTGTCCCGCACCCATCATCACGGGCGCGCATTATCTCTTGCCGCGCGCGACGGGAAAGGCCATACTGCATTCAGCCGTGCCGGAGCGGAATGGCCGCGACGGCGCAAGACAGGTATCCGGTCGAACCGGCGAAAGCCGGGTCAGATGCGCGCGTAGCTCAATTGGATAGAGTGGCGGCCTCCGAAGCCGTAGGTTGTGGGTTCAACTCCCGCCGCGCGCACCAGTTTTTATTGTGAATGCGAAACCGACAGACGCGCAGAATGTCGCCGGCCCGCCGGCCAAGTCCGGCCCGCCGAAACATATTCTGATGCTGGAGGATGAATCCACCTTGACGGCGGAGTTGACGCCTTACTTCGCCCACAACGGTTTCAATCTGGTCGCCGTCACCAACGGCGTGGACGGCTTGCGGCAAATCATCGCCCGGGATTTCTCCGCCATCATCTGCGACATGCTCATGCCCAATCTGCCCGGCGACATGTTCTATCGCGCCGTGGAACGGACCAAGCCGCAACTGTGCAAGCGGTTCATTTTTATCACCGGCTACAAAGGCAACCGGGACATCGAGGAGTTTATCCGCAAAATCCACGGCGTCATGATCTGGAAGCCCTTTGAAACTCATCAATTGATGGACGCCATCCAACTGGTCCTCCAAAAAACCGGCGGCTGACCCGGGGCTTTTGGCGCGCCCGATCCCACCCAAACTAAAAATATGTCCGAAGACAAATCCAAAGTGCAAAAGCTGGAAGCGCCCGCCCTGGCGCCGCTCAGGCTCAACTCCAAACTCGCCTCCACCCCCTCCTCCCAGCCACGCTATTCTGTCCGCGTCAGGAACGCCGCCGGCGCGGACGTGGTTCTGGGCGATCCGCGCGCCACCCGCGCCCTGGTCGCTCTGATGGACGTTCACGCCGTCAACGGCGGCGCCGCCTGTCATTGGGGCGGCCCCGCGGCATTCGCCGAAATCATGTCCGCCATTCACGGCATCATGTTCGCCGTCAAAAACCGCCCCTGGCACGCCGCCTACAACTTCGTCAACGACGCCGGCCACACCGAGAATGGCGTTTATGCCTTGCGCGCCAATTATGGATTTGACGGCATGACCTTCGAGGATTTGAAGGGGTTTCGCGGCATCCAGAGCAAACTGACCGGCCACGGCGAATCGCATCTCAACCCGCAAGGGGTGCTCCTGAGCAACGGCCCGCTCGGCTCCGCCCTTCCCCAGGCCCAGGGCCTGGCCCTTGCCGATCATCTGCTCCAGAATGACCGCCTCACCATCTGCACCGTTTCCGACGGCGCTTCGATGGAAGGCGAAGCCAAGGAGGCCTTTGCCGCCATTCCCGGTTTGGCCGCCAAGGGCCTGATCAATCCCTTCCTCCTCGTCATTTCCGACAACGACACCAAGCTCTCCGGCCGCATCACTGCCGACTCGTTCAGCATGCAGCCGACCTTCGCGGCCATGAGCGTGCTGGGCTGGAATGTCATCCAGGTGCCCGACGGCAACGAACTCCAGGCGGTCTATCGGGCGGTCGAACGCGGCCTGGAACTGGCGCGGGCCAATCCGCGCGCCCCGGTTTGCCTCTGGGTTAAAACCATCAAGGGCTTCGGTGTCAAATCCACGATGGAGAGCGCCTCCGGCGGGCACGGTTTCCCGCTGGCCGGCGGCGAGAAAATCGTCGAGTTTGTCAACGAGATTTATTTCGGCGGCGAAGTTCCCCCCGAACTGGCCGCCTGGTCTTGCGATCTCCGCGCCGGCTGGGAGAAAAAGGAAGCCGCCAAGAAAGCCAAAGCCGCCGCCGCCCCGCCCGCCGCCCCCGCTGTCAAGACGGAAAAGATCCAGGCCGGCCTGGCCAAGGGCGCGGTGCGCGCCGCGCAGGAGGGCCTGCCCGTTTGGTCCCTTTCCGCCGATCTGGCCGGGTCCACCAGCATGGCGTTTTTCCAGAAGAGCTTTCCGGGGCGGTTTTTGGACGTGGGGGTTGCGGAGTCGAACATGGTGAGCGCGGGGGCGGGGTTGGCGAAGGCGGGCCTGATTCCTATAGTTGACACTTTTGGCCAGTTCGGCGTCACCAAGGGCAACCTGCCCCTGACGATGTCCGCCCTTTCCCAGGCGCCCCTCATCGCCGTCTTCTCCCATGTCGGCTTTCAGGACGCGGCGGACGGGGCGTCGCATCAGGCCACCACTTATTTCGCCGCCACGTCGGCGATTCCCCACACCGTCGTCATCGCCTGTTCCTGTTCGGACGAAGCGGAGGCCCTGATGTACCAGGCTGTCAAGCGAATCGCCCATGCCCGCGAACAGGGCGGGGACGCCGAGTCGGTCATCTTCTTTGTCGGGCGCGAAAATTACCCGCCGCAATGGACCGCCAACGCGCGTTATGAATGGGGCAGGGCGCAGACTCTGGCCGCCGGCGGGGACGTGGTGATCATCGCGTGCGGTCCTCTCCTGGGGCGCGCATTGGAAGCCGGGCGCAAACTGGCGGAAGAAAAAATTGCCGCCACGGTCATCAACAATCCGTTCATCAACCGGGTGGATGTGGAGACCCTCGGCGCGGCGGCGCGGAAATGCGGCGGGCGCGTGATTACAATTGAGGACCATCAGGCGATCTGCGGGATGGGCGCGCAGGTGGCGCACGCGCTGGCGCAGGCGGGCATCCCCACGCGGATGAAGACGCTGGCGATGAGCGGCGAATTCGGGCAGTCGGCCTACGTGGCGGAGGACCTTTACAAAAAGCACGGCCTGACCGGCGCCAAAATCATTGAGGCCGCGCGGGAACTGATGCGTTAGCCACTATGGCCGGGCCAACTCATTTCTTGCAAGGGCGCCTGCTCCTGGACGGCGGGAAATTGCAAGGCTCGTTCTTCCATCGCTCGGTGGTGCTGGTGTGCCAGCACGATGCCAACGGCGCCCTGGGCCTGATTCTCAACCGGCCGGCTGGCGCCAAGGTGGGCGACGCGGTCGTGGCCAATTTGCCGCAAGCCGTCAAAGACCTGCCGCTTTACATTGGCGGCCCGGTGCAGCCGGGGGTCCTGAGCTTTCTGCATACGGATGTTTTCGTTCCCCATGCCAACGTGATGCCCCAGGTCAATCTCGGCCACTCCATCGAGGCGCTGATGGATTTGGGAGAATCCTATTCCACCACGCAGAAGCTGCGTCTCTTTGCCGGCTATGCCGGCTGGTCGGCGGGCCAGTTGGACCAGGAAATGGCCCGCCATGACTGGCTCACCCATCCCGCGACCGTGGATTTGGTTTTCGGGTCCGACCCGGCGCAGCTCTGGAAGCAAATCCTGCGCCAAAAAGACCCCGCCCACCGCTGGCTGGCCGATTCCCCCGAAAACCTCTCCTGGAACTAGAGAAATCCGCAATCCGCAATCCGCAATCCGCAATTGGGAACGTCCCTCACCCCAGCGCGGCTTGTTGCAGGGCAAGCAATTGCCGGATGCCCGATTTCCCCAGGGCCAGCATGGCGGCCAATTCTTCGTCGCTGTAGGCGGCTTCCTCCCCGCTGCCTTGCAGTTCGATGAACTGCCCGGCCCCGTTCATCACCAAATTCATGTCCACTGTGGCGGCCATGTCCTCGTCGTAGGCCAAGTCCAGCAAAGGTCGGGCGCCGACAATGCCGACGCTGACCGCCGCAACCGGGTTGAGAACCGTGGCCGCGTCCAGCTTGCCGGCGGCGGCGAGCTTGCGCATCGCCAGCGACAGCGCGACGAAACTGCCCGTGATTGCGGCGGTGCGCGTGCCGCCGTCGGCTTGCAACACATCGCAATCCAGCCAGACCGTGCGCGAGCCGATGCGTTCCAGGTCAATGGCCGCGCGCAGGGAGCGTCCGATCAGGCGCTGAATCTCCTGCGAGCGCCCGTCAATTTTGCCTTTGGTAATATCCCGCTGCTTGCGGGTCAACGTGGAGTAAGGGAGCATGGAATACTCGGCGGAAATCCAGCCGCCCGTCACGCCCTGTTCCTTCATCCAGCGCGGCACCGATTCCTCGACCGTCACGCCGCAGATGACGCGGGTATGACCCCATTCGATGAGCGTGGAACCGGTGGCATAGGGAGCGATGCCATTTTGAAAACGCACCGGGCGGAGTTGATCAGCCAAACGTCCGTCCGCGCGGACGGTGGCGGGAGATGCGGGAGCAGTCATTGGGAAGATGCAGTGAGGCGGGACCAGATGAGATAGGCGGCGAGCGCGAGGCCCACGGCAAAGGCGGAAAGGGTCACGTAGAGCGGGGCGACGGTGGGCTGGAACCGGAATTCGACGGTGTGCTCGCCCATGGGAAGATAGACGCCGCGCATGATGTAGTTGCAGCGCAGGAGGGGGGAGCGTTTTCCATCCACCCAAACATGCCAGTCGTCTGCGGTGCGGTCGTTGTAAAGAAGAACGGCGGCGGTCTTGGTGCTGGCTTGGAGCCGGATGTCCTTGGGGGTGTAGGAGGTGATGCTGACGGCGCCCGGGTCGGCGCCGAGAGGGGCCGAAGGCTCGGGAACGGGTGTGTTGCTGGAAACCAATACCGATTGGGCCGGGTCCCATTGCGGGTTGGTCAAGGCCTGCAATGCGACTTGATCGTTGGGGGGTGTCTGCCAGAAGGAGTAAAGTTTGGCGCGCGGGAGGACGCCGGTGTATTCGATCAGCGCGCAGTTGCCGTTGGCGTTGGCTTGAGGGGTCAGATCGCCGGCGTCGGCAACATTGGTCAGGCCGGGTGTCGGGATCAAGGTGGAGCCGGGTTGGGGCATGGTGAATCCGGGTTTTGGAACCAGGTTGAATCGTTCCACGGTGCGGAAAGAGTCAGGCTCCGGGTCGCCGAGGTCGTTCAAGGCCGGCAACAAGGAGGCGGCGGCGAGGAGGTAGCGGGTGTTGGTCAGCTTCCATAAGCGCGGGGCCTGTCCAACTTCCCTGGATAATTCCACCGGGTAAGCGTCTTCGAGCAGGTAGCGGTTGAGGTAAGCCACAAGCGGGCCTGCCGGATTATCCTTCATGACGGCGGCCGTTTTCGGCCGCAACGGGACGCCTTTGAATCGTTCGGCTTCGTAAATGCACGACGGTTCGCCGATGATCTTGTTCAGCGTCTGAACCACAATCGCCCGGGCTTGCATGATGGAGCTTGGCGCCGAGGGCTGATAGTTCATCAGAACCGATTGTTCCCCCGGTGACAACCGCTGCCACAGAAAAGCGGACACGGGATCGGCCTGGCGTCTCAGGCGCTCCACGACTCTTGACAAGTCCCTGATCTCCTCCATCGAGAAGGTGGAGGAGCCGCCGATGTTGAAGTAGAGGTCCCCGCTACGGTAGGGGAAGGCGCTCAAGTAATTGCCGTCCATGACGGGCGTGCGCGGCATTTGATCTATTTCCAGGGATTGAACGTCGTGGTAGGGAAAGTCATTTTCAATCCACCAATGGACGATGGCGCCGAAATTTGCGTCCCCGGGCAGATCGTAGCCGCCGCGCGGATTGAGGCGGGCATTGACCCGGTGTTCGTAGGGCTTTTCCATGAGAACCTTGGTGACATCGTTCATGGAATACTTCTGGTCGTAATTGAAATAGCGGACCCAGGGAAAATCGGCCCGGCTCAAGTCGAAAACCATGATGCCGCAAAGCAAGGTCCAGGGCGCCCAGGTCCAACGCTGCTCCCATACCAGCGCCACGACGCTGATGACCACCCCGGCGGCCAGGGTGAACAGAAGGACAAACCAACGGGCTTCATCAATGGAAAAGGAGGCAATTCTCGCGGCTTGTTCGTTGCTGAAAGGCTGGTTGAACTGATGCGTAACGTATTCGGCCAGGTCTCCCTGGGACCCGGCATAAGTTCCGAAACCCACGAATATCCCAATCGCAACCGCAATCAACCCGATGAGGAAACCCATGTCGAAGGGGGTGAGTTTCCGTCGGCGGCTTGGCTGGGCCAACTGCCGGGCCGCGGCGGATTTGGCCTCGGCAGGGCGAAGCTCCCGTTGGGCCGCTGGCTTGGCCGCTCTTCGCAGGTAGCAGCGATGGAAGGCTTCCAGACCGAATCCGGCCAGAACCACCCATGCGACGACAAAGGCGTGCATGAACTTGATCGGATTGCGAATGCTGGAGACTCCGGGCAATTGGTAAAGCATGCCATAGACAAACGAGAACCGCCCCCAGGCCGCCATCAGGGAAAACAGCGTGGCGATTCCCCAAAACCAGACCATTCGGCGCTCCAGGAGAGAGTAAGGCGAGGACTTTCCCCGGAAGGAATTGAGGAGGGCAAAAATGGCGAAGAGCGCCGTCACGACGCCGGCATATTCGCCGTTGCCGGAATGGCGGCGCTGGGTTTGGGACTTGACGGAATCCACCATCCGGGTGCGGTTGTCAAGATTCTCGCCGCGCATGACCTCAATGTATTCGGCGCGGTCGGTCAGAGAGGAGATGGCGGCGACGCGCACCTGGGGATCGCTGCTTTCCAGGCGGGCAATCAGCGGGTCTTCCCCGACCTTGCCCCAGTAGGCGGAGGATTTGTCCTCCAACCCCTGCATGAATCTTTCCGGCCAGCCGCCCATATTGCCGCCCAGGGAGGCGAAAAAGGGATCGGGCGGGGTGCTGAATTCATCCATGCGGTAGCCGAAGATACCGGGAATAATGACTTTCAAGGTCTCCGCCTTGGGAAGGCTCCATTGGGTGGCAAAATTCCAGTAGGCCTTCTTCGATTCCGCCGATTGGCCGCCGCCGTTGACGCCCAGGACTTGCGTTCCCACCAGGGTGTAAAGGGTGCTGGCGGCGATCAGGCCGGCAAACAACACAACCAACATCCCTACCCAGACGCTCTTGATCAACTTCTTTGGCACGGTGGACTCGGTGATCCAGCAGAGGAACGCCGTGAAAACGCCGGCATAGACGCTCAAGATGGCCCCGCTGTCAAAACCTTCCATCACCGCCATGCCGACCGCCAGTCCCGCGAGGATGGCTTTGATCCAGATTTGGCGGATGGAGCCGGTGACCAGGGCGGCCACGGCAAGGAAGATCATGGCGATGGCGACGTTCCAATTACCCGTGCCCCAGCAGGCGTTGGAAAAGCAGTGCATGTTCAAGCCGGCGGCCAGGGCGCCCAGCACACAGACCATCGGGGCGAACTTCAATTGCCGGAACAGAACCCAGGCGCAGAACCCCAGCACCAACATGGTGAACGGCGTGAATAGCTTCAGGAACATAGCCGGGGAAACAACCCACAAGAATAGTATGGTCACGCTGGGCGAGTCGGCGGGAGAGCCCATGCCGATCCACCACTGGTCCAGCCAAACTCCCTTGAAAACACCCGGCAGCCGGGCGGAGGAAGCTGTCATCGCCCCCAATTGGTAGTCGTTGGCCCACATCGCGGAGTGTGGCTGGTAGGCCTGCCAACACAAGGCCGAGAGGGCCGCAAAAAGAACGGCCAGCAGGAGGACAAGGCTGGCGCGCCCGCTTTTTTCCCGGCTGTCAGTTTGAGTGTCTTTCATCGCGTGGCGGACAAGCATAAGCGAAAGCGGACGGAAGCCAACACCGAAGTTGCGATGCGCAGCACACGTTTCGAGGCTGGCCTTTCCAGTTTGCCCGGCGTATTCTCGGCCCAGCTCGAACTATGATCTCAAAACAACTGGGCCAGACTGGAATCTTGGTGCCGGAGATCGGCCTGGGAACCTACAATTACAAGGGGGACATCGCCCCGTTGCGGCGCGGACTGGAGGCGGGCGCCTTATTTATTGACACGGCGGAGGAGTATGGCACCGAGCCGGCCGCCGGCGAGGCGATGGCGGGCATCCGCGACCGCGTGTTTCTGGCCACCAAGGTGTCCCACATGCATTTGCGGCGCGGCGATGTCCTCGCCGCCGCTGACCGCAGTCTGCGGGCATTGCGAACCGACAGGATAGACCTCTACCAGTTGCACGCGCCGGACGCCTCGACGCCCATCCAGGAAACCATGGGGGCTATGGAAGAATTGGTGGACGCCGGCAAGGTGCGCTTCATCGGCGTCTGCAACTTCTATCTGAAGGACCTGAAAGAGGCGCAGAAAGCCATGAGAAAGCATCGGATTGCCGCCAACCAGATGCCCTATAGTTTGGCCGAGCGGACCATTGATCCCGGGCTTCTTTCTTATTGCCGCCAATCTGGAATCAGCCTCATCGCCTTCAGTCCGCTGGCGCGCGGATTGCCCTTCCTGATGGCAAAAGACCCCAAGGGGGTTCTTTCCCAGGTCGCCCGGGAGACGGACAAAACCATCGTGCAGGTGGCGCTCAACTGGTGTCTGCGGCACGACCATGTTTTTGCCATTCCCAAGGGCAACAGCACCGCCCATGTTCTCGAAATCTGCGGCGCCTCCGGCTGGCGGCTCACTCCGGAGCAAGTCCGGTTGCTCTCCGAAAACGTCCGTTTCCACCGGCGCGGCCACTTGGAAACATGGGTCCGCGCCCTCCTTTCCCCGTCAGCCCAGGAAAGAGTCAGCCAGTTCCTGCGGCTCCTGCGCCCAACCCCACAGGGTTGACTCCACCACAAAATGGGGGATTGGGCTTCAAATTGTTTTGACCCTGGCGTGAGCCGCCCTCTAGTTTAAAGCGATGCGCACAATGAACAAGATTTTCATCAAAGGCCTGTTGAGCCATTGGTCACACTACAGCGCCCTGTTGCCCTACAATTTGAATTGGGCTGTCAAGCTGAAGGCTCCGGAGAAAAGCTGGCTGGAAAAACATCCCCTGGTGGTTTGCGACATCGGCGCTCGCGGAGGCGCTCCCAATGAATTGGTGACGTTGTTTCCCTTCATGGCGTACCACGCTTTCGACGCGGATGCAAAGGAGTGTGAACGCCTCAACGCCTCCGGGCATCCTTACCACAGCTTGCGCCTCTTTCCCTTGTTCCTTGGCGGCGCCGAAGGCAAAGTCGTGTTCAATTTCTACAAGGAACCGGGCCAAAGCTCGGTCTATCAACCCGCCCCCCGCTACAAGGAACTCTTTGGCGGAGAAGCCTTCGGCGTCTCGGGCCAGTGCTCCATGGAAACCACCACCCTGGACGCCATCTACAGGGACCTCGCCCCCCCCGACTTCATCAAGCTGGACACCCAAGGCTCGGAACTGGATATTCTGCGCGGCGCGACGGGCGTGCTCCGCACCGCCTCCCTGGTGGAAGCCGAGGTTGAATTCATTCCCAATTACGAAGGACAACCGCTGTTCCATCAGGTTTTCGAGTTCATGCTCGACCACGGGTTCGAGCTGTTGTACCTGAACCGCCAGATGGGCCAGCGCAAGCAGATCTTCAACGGCCCCTGCCGGGGACAACTGGTGTTTGGAGACGCCCTGTTCGGGAAACGCGAAGACCGGATGCAAGACTGGGACACCGACCGGCTCATCAAAGCCGTCCTCCTCCTGATCAATTACGGACACTTGGACGTGGCATTTCATGTTGCCCAAAAACATCCGCAAGTCCTTCAAGCACTGCCGTCGCTGGCCTGGTACCTTCGGCACGACACCTACGGATCCCTATTTAAGCGCGGCTTTCTTTCGCAATTGGACAAGCTCCTCCTGTTGCCCATGCGCCTCCGCAAGACCAACCAGATCAGCATGGACTGCGACCGGAGCTGGCCCATTCTCTAACCCGGCTGCCGGTTTGAATGCCAGTCATCGAGTGGCGGATCGGAACTTGTTCCCGTGCGAACCCTTATTCCAGAAACTCCGCGTTGGAATGGACGTCTTTGACGTCATCGTGTTCCTCCAAAATGTCCAGCAACCGGGTCACTTCCTCCGCAGCCTTGCCGGGGGACAATGGAACGGTCATCGTGGCAATCCACGTCACTTCCGCTGCGGCGGGCTTGATGCCTTTGGCCTCGATGGCCTTGTGAACGGCCTCGAACCGGCTGGGATCGGTCAGCACTTCGTAGCCTTGCGGGTCGCTCTTGAAATCCTCCGCCCCGGCTTCCAGCGCGGCTTCCATCAGCGCGTCTTCCCCGGCCGCCTCGCGCGCGACAATGATCTGGCCCTTTCGATGAAAAAGCCGCGCGACCGAGCCTGACGTGGCAATGGTGCCGCCGTTCTTGGTGAGGAGGCTGCGGATTTCCGCCGCGGTGCGGTTCCGGTTGTCGGTGCTCATCTCCACCAGGATGGCCACGCCGTGCGGGCCATAGACCTCGTAAGTCAGGTCCTCGTAGTTGATCGCGGCGCCATCGCCCGCGCCTCTTTTGATGGCCCGCTCGATGTTGTCATTGGGCATGTTGGCGGCGCGGGACTTGAGCAGCACCATGCGCAGGCGCGGATTCATCTCCGGATCGCTGCCCGCCAGCTTGACCGCGATGGTGATTTCCTTGCCCAGCTTGGAAAAGATCTTGCCGCGCTTGGCGTCAATCGCTCCCTTGAAATGCTTCACTTTGGCCCATCGGCTGTGTCCAGACATAGTGAATGATAATTTGTGAATTGTGGATGGTGAATTCTTCGGAAACGCTCAAGTGTGAACCGGTTCCACTTGAACGGCGGTTCCGTAGCAGAGCACCTCCGTGATGCCCTGCGAGATTTCGGTGGCGTCGTAACGCACGCCAATGACCGCGTTGGCACCCTGCGCGCTGGCGTGCTCAATCATCTCGCGAAAGGCCTGGTCGCGCGCCTGCTCGCACAGTTCGGTGTAAATGGTGATGTTCCCGCCGAACAGGCTCTGGATGCCCGCCCCGATGTTGCCCACCACCGAGCGGGACCGGACCACAATGCCCCGAACCACCCCGAAGTTTTTGACCACGCGGTAGCCGGCCACGTCGAAGGCCGTCGTTGTGAATGGATGTGTTGCGCTCATAATGAGGGGGATTGAACACCAAAGGAGCGGTCAACACAACCTTTCAATTGCGGATTGCGGATTGCGGATTGACCGATCCGTCCGATCCGTCCGATCCGACCGATCTGACCGATGTTCGCATCTGCCAATCGCGGATTGCGCATTCCTAGGCGTTTTTCGCGGATCACGGTTTCTTGGCTGGAATCTTTACCCAGGGCAACGCAAGGGTGCCCTTCCAGACATCCATGCCAGCGGGATCCATCGGAGGCGCCACTGGATGGAACAACACAAAAACGGTTGCATCGGAGCCGCATTCAAGGAATGTTGTTGGCATGCGCGCGCGGTTCTGGTTCATCGCTTCGGCAGGATTGAATCTAATCCTGGGCGCCGCCCTCATTCTCGTTTGCGCCTGGCGCTTCGCGCACCCCCGGCAGGATCAGTCTCCCACCGGCCTCGCGCCCGGCCCGGACGTGACGGGTCCCTCGGAGACGCGGACCAATTCCGTGCTGCGCTACCTGAACATCACCTGGGCGCAAATTGAATCCACCAACCTGGCCGCCTACGTCGCCAACCTCCAGGCGCTGGGCTGTCCCAAGGGCACCATTCGCGACATCATCCTGGCGGAGGTCAACCAGCCGTTCGCGCGCCGCCGCGCCACAGAAGTGGTCACGCCCGATCAGGAATGGTGGAAAACGGAACCCGATCCGGCCACGGCGCGCAGGGCCGCCGCCCAACTGCGGGAACTGGAAACCCAGCGGCGCGCCCAGCTTGCCGCGTTGCTGGGGCCGAATTGGGAAACCGAGATGGACGTCGCCGCCTGGGTGGAGTCCAACTACGGCCTGACCGGGCCGCATCTGGGCACCCTTCCCCCGGAAACCAAGCAGGCGCTCTATGACATCGCCACGGGCGCACAAGACGGAACGGCCAGCCGGGGGAGAGGGGGGAGCCGCCGGGCAGGCCCGACCGCCGGTTTGCAGGGGGAGCGGGAGAAGTTGCAGGTCTGGCTGACGCCGGTGGCGTTGAACGAATACCTGCTGCGCTATTCCTCCACCGCCGCGCGATTGCGCGAGGAAACGCAAGGCGTGAATTTTACGCCGCAGCAATTTCAAAATCTGTTCGCGGCCGTTGACCCCATCCTCCTTCAGCCCGATTATTATTACCAGGGCGCGAACCCGGATTTGCTGGGGCACCAGCGCATGCTGCAGGCGCAATACGAGGCCGCGTTGCAACAATACTTGGGCGCGGAAAATTATCGCGCGCTCCGGCTCAATCAGGACCCGCTCTACGTTTCCACCGCCGCGATGCTCCAGCAAGCGGGCATCCCCGCGCAGGACTTCGCGAAGCTTTATGAGATCAACCTCGCCACCCAGACGGAGTTGGACCGCATCCGCAACGACGCGACGATGGCGGCGGACGACAAGATCACCGCGCTGTCCACCACGCGCACGGAGCAGCAAAAAGCCATCCAACAACTCATCGGCGCCGAGGCTTTCCAGCGCTGGCTTCAAACGCAGACGCGGCCTTGAGTCAACATTTTCCGCAGCATGGCGGGGTCGTTCCTCGGGATTCTTGCGGCGGTCATATACCGCCGCTACAGGCGGAGCAAATCGCGCAGCGTGGCGGGGTCGTTTGTCGGGGGCTGGCAGGCGGAGCCGGAGCAGAGGTAAACCAGCGGCGGGTCCTTGGCTGGAAGCGTTTTGGCGAACGGCTCGACCGCCCCCGCGTTGCCCAGCACCACCTTGCCCGGTTGATAAACCGAATGGACGGCCCGCAGCAGGGCAATGGTTTCCGGGTGGCCGGGGGCGCCGGTCACGACAGCGCGGCGCGGCTCCGTCAAATAGAATTCAAGCGCGAGCAGCAGGTGCGGGACCGCCTGCGGCAATTCCTCCAGCCGCGCCGAAAGGAGCCGCAGCGTTTTTTCCGCGGCGTCCCGGAATTCCGCGCGGCCCGTGATCGCCGCCAGGCGCAGCAACGCCAGCGCCGCCACGGAATTGCCAGACGGCTCGGCCCCGTCGTAATCCTCCTTCACCCGCAAAATCAGGTCCGGCGCGCCGGCGGCGCTGTCGAAAAAGCCGCCGTCGGCGGGATCGTAAAAGCGGGCGAGCATCGCCCCGGCCAGGGCCAGAGCGAAATCCAGATGCGCCGGCTCCAGCGTCGTCTCATAAAGATCGAGCGTGCCCGCCAGCAGGTTCGCGTAAGCGCGCAACAATTGCACCGTGTCCCGCCCGCCGTCGCGCCACCGATGGTAAAGCGTTTGGCCGTCCCACAATTTTTCCTTTAGGAAAGCCAGGTTCTTCTCCGCCGCCGCGCGGTAAGTGTTGTCGCCCAGGATGGCGGCGGCCCGCGCCAGCGCGCCGAGCATCATCCCGTTCCAGGAGGCCAGCACTTTGTCATCCACGCGCGGACGCACGCGGCGGGAGCGGGCGTCAAACATTTTGATCCGGGCCGAAGCGAGGCATTTCGCATCGGCGGGAGAAAGGCCCGGCTGCGCCACGCTCAGGACATTCTGGTTGGGCAGCGGATCGGGATCGCTGTGGTCGGTGAAATTCCCGTGTTGGGTCAGTCCGAAATAGAGCGAGGCGGCCTGGAATTCGTCCGGAGTCAACAATTGGGACAATTCCGCCGTCGTCCAGCAGTAGAATTTTCCCTCCTTGCCTTCGCTGTCGGCGTCCTCGGCGGAATAAAAGCCGCCGCCGGGATGCGTCATGTCGCGGAGCACGTAACGGAGGATGCTGCGGGCGACGCCGGCGTGGCGGGCTTCGCCGCTGACCAGCCAGGCGTCCAGGTAGAGGTTCGCCAACTGCGCGTTGTCGTAGAGCATCTTTTCAAAATGCGGGACCAGCCATTGGGCGTCCACGGAGTAGCGGGCGAAACCGCCGCCGAGCTGATCGTGTATCCCGCCCGCCGCCATGGCGTCGCAAGTGCGCAACACCATTTGGACCGCCGCGGCGTCCCCGGCGCGGACGCCGTGCCGGAGGAGAAAGGCCGGCAGGCATGGGCGCGGGAACTTTGGCGCGCCGCCGAAACCGCCGTACTGGGGATCGTATTCCTGCTTGAACCGGGCGGCGGCCTGGTCCAGCAACCGGGGCGCGAGCGCGCCGTTGCCGGGCTGGGCCGCAACAAAACCGGCCAGGCGGCGATGGAAATCCTCCGCTGAATCGAGCACCTTGCCCCGGCTCGACTGCCAGAGTTTGGCGATCTGGCGCAAGATGGAGAGAAAGCCCGGCTGCCCGTATTTGCCCTCCGGCGGAAAATAAGTGCCGGCGTAAAAGGGCTTGAGATCGGGGGTGAGGAAGCAATTGAGCGGCCAACCGCCCTGGCCGGTCATGGCCTGGGCAGTTGTCATGTATATCTTGTCCACGTCCGGCCGTTCCTCCCGGTCCACCTTGATGCTGATGAAGTGAGCGTTGAGAAACGCCGCGATTTCGGCGTTCTCGAACGATTCCCGTTCCATGACATGGCACCAGTGGCAGGTGGAATAGCCGATGCTCAGGAAGATCGGTTTGTCCTCCTGGCGGGCATGAGCGAAGGCCTCTTCGCCCCACGCGAACCAATCCACCGGATTATGCTGGTGCTGGAGGAGGTAGGGCGATTTCTCGCGCGCCAGCCGGTTGGTATGTTGAATGGACACAAACTTATTTCGTGCGTAGCGGTTTCCGTTTCCTAATCTTAATCTTACTCATAATCTTAATCCCCAATTCCACCTTTGCAAACGCCGGAGCGACGGGGCTTGAATCCTGCCAAGATTTAGGGTTTGATCAAGTCATGCCGATCAAGCGGACACCAGCGGCTCCGCAGATGGAGTTGGAAGTGGCAACGCAGAATGGGACGAAGTATCCCGTCACTGCGGAGGGAGGCGTGCAACTGCATTACGAGAACAAGGCGGGCAAGCTCTACCTGGGGGACTCGGTCGAGTGGCTGAAATCGCTGCCACCGGCTTCCGTGGATCTCGTTTTTGCAGACCCCCCATACAACGTCCAAAAAGCGGACTGGGACCACTTTGAGAGCCACGCGCAATACGTGTCATGGTCGCATGTGTGGGTTGCGGAAGCAGCGCGCCTGCTGAAGCCGGCGGGAACCATGTATGTGTGCGGCTATTCGGAAATTCTGGCGTCCATCCTGGTGTCTGTCATGCCGCTGTTCAAGGGCTGCCGGTGGCTGGTCTGGCACTACAAGAACAAAGCCAACCTGGGGGGCGACTGGGGACGCTCCCATGAGAGCATCATCCACCTGCGCAAGGGCAACTGCCAGACGTTCAACATGGACGCGGTGCGGATCCCCTACGGGGCGCACACGCTGAAGTATCCAGAGCACCCGCAGGCGGAGACCAGCCAATACGGGGGAAATGGAAACGGGGAGAAGCGTGAGAACTGGACGCCCCATCCGATGGGGGCCAAGCCCAAGGATGTGTTCGACATTCCGACCACCTGCAACGGAATGGGGGAGAAAACCCCGCATCCAACGCAGAAGCCGGAAGAGCTGCTGCGCAAACTGGTGCTGGCATCCTCCAGCCTTGGGGACATGGTTCTGGACCCATTCTCCGGCTCGGGCACAACGGCCGTGGTTGCGGAGCAGCTCGGCCGGCGGTGGCTGGCCTGCGATAAGGAGTTGCAATACAACGAGTGGGCCATTCGTAGAATTGACGGTGTGGCGCGGCGCCCGGTGGATGTGTGGATAGGATTTGACACGGAAACCACTCAACGAAGGGAAGGCATTAGATGACGCTCAAAGAGCTGGTCCGGGTGGCCTCGAACAAGGAGAACTTCACCGAGATGAAGCACTACGCGGAGTTCTGCCGGGCGTGGCTGGACTTCATCGGGACGCCTGGCAACCTGCAAGCGGAAATCGTTTCGCGTAACGAGACGCAATACCGGTTCCTCCAGTTCAAGGGTGACGGCTCGTTCAACGTAACGCGGCCGCTCAACTACAATCTTCTCTATGGAACGAAGCAGGCCAATGCCGCCATAGAACAGTTGTTCCGAGTGCTGGCGGCGGTGCGCAAATCGGACACGGCGGAAAATCGGGTGGTCGTCAACCGCACCATCTACACCATCCAGCAGTGCATCGGAGCCGCGCTGGATGCGCTCCCTGCCGGGCAGTCCAACACCGCCCGCAAAATCAACGGGGACCTTTTCGAGAGGTTCATTCGGTTGATACTGATCTCAGTCGGCATAGACTGCACGACCGGAATCGTGAAGGTGCCGATAGAAATTGACGGGCAGGTCGAGTTTTACATGAGCTACCAGCACGACCTCATCATCAAATCCGGAGAATTCCTCAAAATCATCGGCTCGGTGAAGACAAGCAGCAAGGACCGGCTGGAGAAAATCTTCGTGGATAAGTTTCTGTTGTCCCGCCTGACGGGCAAAGACGTGCCGCATGTGGCAATCTTCCTCAACGACGTGCAAAGGAAGGGCAAGACTCCGCAGCAATACGGGGTGAACGCCACGTTCCTCCCTGGACACTTCAAGGGCTATACGCTGAAGCTCAACCCCTTGGACGGCGTCTATTACTTTGACATTCGGCCAAATATGCTGACGGAGAAGATCCTGAAGGACCATATCAGGACCTTCGGCCACTTTTTGTTTGGGGACTTGTGGGCGCTGCTAAACCGGGAGGCGGTGGTTGCGCGAATTGAACCGGCAGCCGCCGGATAGTCCAACCGGTTCGCGTATTCCATAACATGAGCATGGAGGTCAGAGGTCAGAGTCCACAGTCTCAAATGTCCGGAGTCGGATCCTCCCAGCAGATGATCTGATCGGGTTAAGGCGTGAAATGACGTCAAAGGGATTGAACTCCCGTGCCAGTTGGCTCCAGGGGCTGGAGGTCGTGGATTACTCTTGGGGGCAGAGCTGCGCGCAAGGCGTTCAGCACCGCCAGGACGTCAATGACCTCCTGGCTGATTGCTCCGGCGACCGGCGGCAAGTGACCGGTGGCCGCAAAGACCATGCCAATCACGCTGAGGGCCATGCCACCGACGGCGCTCTGAAGGGCAATGAATCGCATCCGCCGGCTGATGTGCATGAATTCGTCCACTTTCTTGAGGGAACTATCCATGACCACCACGCCCGCCGCTTCCGTGGTCACATCGCTGTTCTGTCCGAGCGCCATGCCGACTGTCGCCGCCATCATGGCCGGGGCGTCATTGATGCCATCGCCGACATAGAGGGTCTTTGCCGCTGCTGTTTCTTCGCGAACGATGGCGAGCTTTTGTTCCGGGGACTTTTGCGCCTGGATTTCGGTGATGCCCACTTGCGCGGCGAGGTAACGGACCTCAGACTCGCGGTCTCCCGAAACGATCATCACCCGTGCAAACTGGTGCTTCGGCCCCAAATGGCCGACGAAGGAACGGCTCTCCTCGCGCGGGGCATCGCGAAAGCGAAAAAGAGCCGCATAATGGTTGTCAATCACGATCACGCACTCAAGTCCGCTGGTGGCCTCAGGCAGGGAATCGGCGCCGGCGACGTTTTGGGCACTGAGCTTGGGACGGCTGGTGATTTGGACGCGGTGGTTGGCCACAGTTCCGCAGAGACCCCTTCCGGGCGGTTCGCTGACGTCGCTGGCCTCCAGCAGCGGAAGCGACTCCCCGTTCGCGGCGGAAAGGATGGCGCGCGCCAGCGGATGTTTGGAGTAGCGTTCCAGACTCGCGGCCAGCGCGAGGACTTCCGACTGCGTGAAACCGCGGGCGATGACTTGTTTGGTCAGCGTAGGTTCCCCGTAAGTGAGGGTCCCGGTCTTGTCGAAAATCGCGGTCCGGCATTCGGCAATTTGCTCGAGAACAACGGGGCTTTTGACGATGATCGCCCGGCGGGCGCAGAGGGAAATGGAACCAATGATGGCGATCGGAATTGCGATCAGCAACGGACATGGCGTGGCGATCACGATCACCGCCAGGAAGCGGACTGCGTCACCGCTCAACGCCCAGGCGGCAATCGCCAGCGTCAGCGCAATAGGGGTATAAATGGCGCCCAGGCGGTCGCCCAGGCGTCGCAGCCGGGGCCGCTTTTCCTCGGACTCGCGCATGACTTCCATGATTTTGGCGTACCGCGAGTCCGCCGCGCGGCGGGTGGCGCGCATGGTGAGGGCCGATTCGCCGTTGATGGCGCCGGAAATGACCAAAGAGCCGGAGGTCTTGGTGATCTGGAATGGTTCGCCGGTCAGGTAGGATTCATCCATGACGCCATGTCCCTCGATGACCTCGCCATCCACCGGGCAAATGTCATGCGGATAAAGCACGAGGACATCACCCACCGCAATCTCCTTGAGCGGCACGTCCAGAATTTCCGTGTCGCGCTTGCGATGGCCCATCGAGGGCATCCGCTTGGCCAGCGCGGTCAGGGCGGAGGAGGCGTTGCGCAACGCGTAACTCTCCAAGGCTTCGCCGCCCGCCAGCATTAACACGATAATTGATCCCGCCAAAAATTCTCCCAACAGGACTGAAGTGAGGATGGAAATTGCCCCGAGCAGGTCGGCCCCAAATTCAAATCTGACCACCTTTTTGAGCAGTTCATATATCAGCGGAACGCCGCCCAGAACCAGTACCGCCACCAAAGGAGTCTGGAAAACAATCGGGCCTGCGCGGAAACCCAACCGCAGAATTAGATGCGCAAAGATTGCGGCGACGGAAAAAGCCGCGATGATTATGGGCTTGCGAAGCCGCAGCATGGCTGCGAATCGTTGCCACCAAACGGACGGTGGCAACTGACTCAAGTTGATCGCAACGGCCCGCTGCGGGTTTCCGGCGCGCCGACGTTCCAGGGAGGAGTTCATGGGTGTCCTGTCATCCCACATTAGGATTTCACACGACTTGGGATTGCATCGGATTGCCGACCTTCACGACTGAATTTAAACCGCCGTAGGGATTGGGCGCGGTTTCCCTGGCCCGTTTGTCCGGCATCCATATTCCATCCACCACCAGACAGTATTCGTACGTTCCCGGAGGGAGAACCAGATTTTTGAACCAACGGCCGGAGCCTAAAGCGATCATCGGCGTTGAATTGGGCTTCCACTCGTTGAAGGTTCCCGCGATCGCGACGGCATGCGCCGCGGCATCGGAAAACTCAAAATGGACCGGCAGAACTTGAGGAAGTTTCTCCAGAACGGTCTTGCGGAACTTTTTCATAAGGAACATTTCTTGGATTAGTAAGTATTGGTCGGGGACCGTGGGAGTTCCCCAACCAACCGTATTGCGGGTGAATTGAACTGTCACCGACAACGGGGGTTTGCAAGCTACAAACGTGCCAGCCCCGGGAGGCAAATGCGGATTAGGGAACTTGACGCGGAATGTTCGACAACTCTCGCCGGCGGTGGAATAAATTGTTGCAGCGATGATCTAAAATGTGCCACTGACGAGGCCCCATTTCAGGGCTGACTCTTAAATCGCGGCGGTGGCAGCCATTCTTTCTCGAAGGGCGGTCAGCTTTCTGACTCAGTACCCGGATAGTGAAGGCCCAACTGAATCAACTTCTCACGCATCTTCAGTCGAGTGACACCCAGCCAGCGCGCTGCTTTAGCCTGATTGCCACCGGCCAAATGGATGGCCTGGCGGAATAGCTCAGGCTCAAGGTCGGCCAGCATCTTGGAATAACCGTCCTGCTCCTCGCCTCGTCGAAGCCGCTCCACAAGGGCGGCGACGTAGGCGGCATGCGTCTGGTTGGAAATCTCCGCCGGCTTGCGCGACTTGGAGAGGACTTCTTTGATCTGGCCGATACCGATGCTGAAATTACGGCCTGCGAGCAACGCCTGGCGCACGACGTTTTCCAGCTCGCGCACGTTTCCCGGCCAGCGCTGGGTCTGCAACCATTCGACGGCTTCCGGTTGAATGGCGGGAGTATCCACCCCGAGTTCCTTTGCGTAACGCTTTATGAAGAACTTCACCAATACGGGAATATCTTCCGTGCGCTCGCGCAGGGGCGGGGACTGGATCGTCACCACGCTGAGCCGGTAGAATAAATCCTCGCGGAACTTGTGCTCTTGAATGTCAGTCTCCAGGCTGCGGTTCGTCGCCGCCAGCACGCGCGCGTCCACGGCAATCGCGCCATCGCCTCCCACGCGTTGGATGGTTCTCTCCTGCAACACGCGAAGCAGCTTGGCCTGCGTGCCGGGAGACAGGTCTCCAATCTCATCCAAGAAAATGGTGCCGCCGTGCGCCTGCTCGAAGCGCCCGATTCTGCGGGCTTGCGCCCCCGTGAAAGCGCCGCGTTCATGCCCGTACAACTCGCTTTCCAGCAAGGTTTCGGGAATGGCGGCGCAATTGACCGCGATAAATGGTTTGTCGGCCCGGCTGCTGTGTTGATAGATCGCCCGCGCGATCAATTCCTTGCCCGTTCCCGTCTCGCCACGAATAAGGATGGTGACGGAAGTGGCCGCCACACGTCCAATCTCCTTGTAGATGCTCTGCATCCTGCGGCTGACGCCAACGATGGCGAGGCCGCCGGCGCTGGCTTCGCCAATCTCCACCGGCTCGGCCATGAGTTGCGACTGGGCGACGGCCGCGGCGACCAAGGAGAGAAGCTCATCCGCCTCGAACGGCTTGACCAGGTATTCGTAAGCTCCCAATTTCGTGGCCTCAATCGCGGTTTCCGCGTCCCCGTGGGCTGTCATCATAATGATGGGCAGCTTGGGTTTGGACGTCCGCGCTTTTGACACTACTTCCATGCCGGTGATCCCGGGAAGTTTCAAATCGGTGATGACGAGGTCGTAGGCGCCGTGCAAAACCATTTCCAATCCAACATCGCCCCGCTCTGCCAGGTCCACCGCATAACCTTCGCCTTGGAGGGCCTTCTGCAAGGCCAGGGACGCGCCCCGGTCGTCTTCTATCAGCAACAGTTTAGCTCGCTTCATTTTGGAGTTTGGGCAGCGCAATTTGAAAGGTCGTGCCCTGATTGACCTTGGTTTGATATTGGAGAATGCCGCCGTGTTTCTCGACGATTCGGGCCGCGACGGCCAGGCCAAGACCGGTGCCACCTTCCTTGGTTGTGAAAAACGGATCGAACAACCGCTTTTCGACCTCAAGCGGGATTCCCTTCCCCGTGTCGCTCACTTCCAAAATCACGGACGGCACCTTGCCACCCTGGCCCCGGAGGGGGCCTTCCCTGACGCGCAGCGTGATAACCCCATGCTGCCCGATACTGTCAGCGGAATTTTGAATTAAATTGATCAGAACCTGTTCCATTTGTTGCGCGTCCACGGAAACGAATGTGGCCCCTTCGGCTTCGACTTGAAGCCGGATGTCCGTCTTTTCCAGATGGGGCTTCAACAAATTAACCGCTTGTTGAAAGAGGCGTTCGGCTGGCATCGCCGTCAATTGGGGATCAGAAGGACGGGCAAATTGCAGGAAATCCTTCACGATTCGGTCGAGGCGGTTGATTTCCTCGTGAATCACTCGGGCATCCTCGTTATCGCGCGCTTCCGGCAGCGCCTTGTTCAGGCTGAACAGGCGGAACTTGATCGCGGTCAACGGGTTGCGGATTTCATGCGCGAGGCCGGCGGCGAGGACTCCGAGCGAGGCGAGTTTTTCCTGGCGTTGAATGATCGCGCGGCTCTCACTGAGCCGGCTGGTGAGCGGCAGAATCATGCCTCGATAGCCCGTTACCGCCAGGAACAAAGCCAGCGCCCACAAGAGAACCACCGACAATTGCAACAAGCCCTGGAGTCGGTGCAAAGTGGCCGAGGAGTCTTGGACCAAGGCGGCGAACGCGGCGTGTTGGGCCTTGCTCAGTTCCTCGGTTGTCGCCAGAATTTGGCGTGTTTCGCCCTGAATGTTGCCAGCGTCCCCGCCTTTGGCCGATAGCAGCCGCGCGCCGCTTTCCTCAAATAGCTTGTAGGCGTTCTCGATCTTGGCGAACACCGCCCGCTCTTTCTCGTTGTCAAACCCGCTCCTCGTCATTGCGAGCCATTGTCCCAAGCTCTGAAGCTCCCTGGAAATCTTATCGCGATTGGCGGGGTTGGGCTGCGGGCGGTAGTCTTGCAATTCGTCGTTCAACCGCAAGATCTCGGCGCGGAGGTAATCGTCCAGGGCAAACCGGTCCGCTTGGATGCTGGCGAATTCCTCCTTCAACCGTCCCATCTGTCGCCATGTGCTGATCGTGATCCAGGTCACCAGCAGCGCACCCATCGCCAGGCCCAAGGCAAAAATCAACAACCGGACTCGCATGGGCGCATCGGATGTGGTCATGCGCCTTGGTCCGGCAAAGGGATGTTTCAGTCCATTCACTGTTTCGCGGCTCAGAGTAGCTGGAACTGTGCTCAATGAAAAGAAATCTTCATGCATCCCCGTTTTGGCACGTCCTGTGCTAATGAAGTTAGAGGCCTATGAATAAAAATGTGTTGATTGTAGAGGACGACGCCCCAATCCGCGAATCGCTAAGGCGAGTCCTGGAGAATTCCGGATATGAGGTGATCGCGGCCGCCGACGGGCAGGAAGCTCTGGAACAGTTTTCCTCCCGTGAAGCCGACATCGTCATTCTGGATCTCAATCTTCCAATCCAGCCCGGGTGGGAGATTTTTGAGGTGCTGACCAGAACGAATCCTCTTCTTCCCGTCATCATCATCACCGGGATGCCGAATCAGTTTGAATTCGCACAGGCGGCGGGCGCGGGCGCCCTATTGGAAAAGCCGATTGACGTGCCGCTGCTCATGCACACCATTGAAGACCTTTTAAGTGAGCCCAGTGAGAAACGCCTCGGCCGCCTGTGCGGCTTTGTCTCCAACACACGCTATGCGCTCGCGACGCATTCCGCCTTGAGGGGCGATTTGCGCGAAAGAGCCAACGTGCCTTACAAATCACATTGCCAATGAGACCGAATCCGTGCGGAGATAATTTGCGGCGGGACGCCCATCGCCCGTTTAAGCGGGCGTTTGCCAATGGATCCCGAGACCGGCCGCCTGTTCAAATGACGGCGCCGGGTGCCGAAGCCGTCCGCTTCGATCTGCTCATGCGTAGCGCAACTCCGTCCGCGCCCGCTCCCTGGCGGCATGGGGGCCTGAACGAATGAACCGCTGCGTTCGAAGATGAATACTCTCCAACGCGGAAAATTGACTGCCCTCATTGGCCCAGCCCGTCGCCAAACCATAACTGTTCCCATTGACAGGTCGGAGAAGCCTGGCGGACTTTGGAATGTGCCGCGCCAATTGGAAGTGGACTCAGCCTGCTGCGCCTGAGATCTGCTTGCTGATGGCGTTTTCCATTTCGGCTTTTTTGGCTTGGAGGGTAGCCAGCTTTTTCTTGAGACTGGCAATCTCGTGGTTGATTTTCCGCAACTCGGTGCGGGCCTTGGTCCCGGCCAAATTGTTGGAGCCAAGCTGTTGGGCGATATACTGCTCCAGTTGGCTCCTCAAAATTCGCAAATATGGGTTGCCCCAGATTGACCCCTCCTGGTATTCGAGCTTGCCGGCCCGGATGCCCTGCACAATGAAATCCCGGCTCACTCCGTATTCCTTTTGAGCGGTCACGTCGCTCAGGCTTGCCCCTTTGCGATTCCATTCACCGTATTCGGCCATATTTGACTTTCCGCCTCTGTGGCAGAGGCTTGCGGATGAGAATGGGCCAATTTCCGGCTTTTGCAAGGTCTTTGCCAGGCACTCTTGTCCCCGTGGGTGCGGAACAAAAACCCTCGCCTTCCCGGTAGGGCAGAGCTGCTGCTCTGCCTTGAATTCTTGGGCGGCTCCCGATTCAGAATCGGGACGCCCTACCGAAGACGCGAACAACTCTGTCGCGCGCCCGTTGGTCAAGGGGGGTGAACTAATTGACTGGCCTTTTTGGGCTTTGCGGGTTTAGTCTGATGGCCACACAACTGAGCGCGGCTGGATGAATGCGAATGCCAAAATGATCGTGAACTTGCGGAAAATGGAAATCCTGAACATCCTGCCGCCCAATCAGAACTCAAGAACCAAACAGAACGGAGACAACAGATGAGAGCCGTAATAGTAAAACAGCCGGGCGCGCTGGAAGTCGTCCAGATCGAAAAACCCAAAATGGGGCCGTACCAGGCGCTGGTGAAAACCGAAGTGGCCGCGCTTTGCAACGCCACCGATTCCAAACTCATCGCCGGGCACTTCCCCGGCGTGCAGGCTTTTCCGATGGTTCTGGGCCACGAGGACGCCGGCATCGTGCAGGAAGTTGGCGCGAAGGTGCGCCACTTCAAACCCGGCGACCGCGCCATTGGCGGGCTGGTGTTCAACTACGCCGAGCCGGGGCTGAACAGCGCCTGGGGCGGTTTCTGCGAATTCACCCTCGTCACCGATCACGACGCCATGGTGGCCGACGGCGTGGCCGACGCGCAACACGGCTGGTTCGAGTGCCACGAAATTCAGCGCAAGGTGGACGCGGACATTCCGCCGGAAGAGGCCGTCATTCTCTGCATGTGGCGCGAAGTCTATGGCGGCTTCGACGATTTCCACTTCAAGGCCGGTGACCGCATCCTCGTTTTCGGCGCGGGTCCGGTGGGCTTGAGCTTTGTCAAGTTCGGAAAATTGCTCGGCTTGAAATGGATCGGCGTCGTCGAGCCTCTGCCGTTCAAGCGCGAACGGGCGCGCCAAATGGGCGCCGATGCCGTCTATGCTCCGGAGGAGGTTCCCCAGCTTCAAAAGGAGATGGCCCGCGGCCTGGACGCCGTTGTGGACGCGGTGGGCAACGAAAAGATCGTCAATCTTGCGCTGCCCCTGGTCAAAATGGGCGGCTCGGTTTGCGTTTATGGCGTCGTGGCCGCGCCTGTCATCACAGTCAACAAGGAAACCGGGCCGTATAACTTCAACCTGTTTGTCCACCAATGGCCGACACGGTGGCGCGAGCGCCAGGCCCAGCAGCCCTTGTGCGACTGGATTCGCCAGGGCAAACTCAGCGCCTCCGAGTTTGTGACGCACGACTTTCCGCTGGAAAAAATCGCCGACGCCTTTGCCGCCGTGCGCGAAGGAAAAGTGGTCAAGTGCCTGTTGCGGTATTGATCGCGGATGCCTTATTCGCGCCTGCAGGCTCCAATTTGGGAATTATATACGACATTACCCTGCCGCCATCCGGAGTTATTGGCGACGGCTGGGGAGGCAATCACACAACGGATGGAAAGCAGTTGCCTTGCAAACAGCTAATCGCATAAGGTGGAAACGCAATGAACCAACTGCTTTTCGGCGACAACATCAATTGGCTGCGGGACACGAAGATGTTTCCAGATGCCAGCGTTGACCTCGCGTATCTGGATCCGCCGTTCAATTCCAACGCGGATTACAACGTGCTTTTCCGGGAGGCGTCCGGCCAGGAAAGCCAGGCGCAATTCCACGCTTTCACAGACACCTGGCATTGGGCGGATGCGGCGGAAACGTATCGGGAATTCCATGATCATTGCAAAAGCACCGCCGTGGTTGACATGATGGAGTCGTTGTACGGTTTTCTCCGGGATTCCCCCATGATGGCATATTTGGCAATGATGGCCCCGCGCCTGGTGGAGTTGCATCGCGTGCTCAAGCTCACCGGCAGCCTCTACCTCCATTGCGACCCGACCGCGAGCCATTATTTGCGGTTGCTCCTGGATGGAATTTTTGGAGCGAAGAATTTTCAGAATGAGCTGGTTTGGAAACGAACCAGCGCGAGAAGCGACTCGCACCGATGGAATCATATTCACGATATAATTCTATTTTACTCGATGTCCGATGATTTTACTTGGAACCGGCAATATACGCCCTACGACGAGGCATACACCGCGAAGTTTTACCAACACGTAGAGCCGGGAACAGGACGGCGTTATGCCTCGGACAACCTGACCGCCGCAGGAACCCGCGAAGGCAGTTCTGGAAAATCCTGGCATGGAATCAATGTCAAACGCAAGGGCATCCATTGGAAATACACGATCGAGACCTTGGAGGACTTGGACAGGAAAGGGCGAATTATTTGGCCTGAAAAGCGGGGTGGAGTGCCCCGCTACAAACGCTATCTCGACGAGATGCCCGGCCTGGCGGTGCAATCAATAATTACGGACATTCCGCCGCTCTCCGCGAAATCAGCCGAAAAACTGGGTTATCCCACTCAAAAGCCGGTCGCTCTTCTTGAACGCATTGTGGCCGTCAGCAGCAATAAGGGCGATCTTGTGCTGGACCCGTTCTGCGGGTGCGGCACGACGGTTCACGCCGCGCAGAAATTGAACCGAAAATGGATTGGAATAGACATTACGTACTTGGCGATCAACCTTATTAAACACCGTCTCGGGGATGCTTTTGGGAAGGATGTTCAGTACGAGGAGAAAGGGCAGCCGACGGATTTCGAGAGCGCGAAGGCCTTGGCCGAATTGGATAAGTGGCAATTCCAGCAATGGGCGCTATCCCTGATTGACGCCCGCCCGCGCACGCAAGGCGAAGGCAAGGGTGCGGACCGGGGGGTTGACGGGATGATTTACTTTTACGAGAGCCAAGACAAATACCAGAAGCTCCTGGTTCAAATCAAAGGCGGCGGAGTCCAACGCAACGATGTGGCGACGCTGCTTGGCGACGTGAACAACCAAGAGTTTGCGGGCGGAATCCTGCTCACGCTGGAAAAGCCAACGCAACCCATGCGCATCGAAGCGGCGGAAGCCGGCCGGTACACGTCCAAAATCTGGCACGAGAAAGACTATCCCAAAATCCAGATTCTCACCATTGAAGGGCTGCTGTCCGGCACGGAGCGTGTTGAAGCGCCGCCGCAAGAGAATCCATTTGCGAAGGCGCAACGGGAAGGCAAACCGGAAAAACAGGCAGGATTGAAGATAGGTTGAGAATGGACGAAGTTTCATCTGCTTGCGAACAGGCACGGCGAGGGGTTGTATTAACGTTGTAGGTTTCAACATGAGCGACAACCATTATGAAAAGGCGGAAAAGCCGGCCCTCTATTTCATCGGCGTGACTACCGGCAAGTCCTCGATCATGAGGGTGTTCCCGGCTTGGGCGCGGTATCTGGGTCTGGGGGACTGCGCCATCAAGGGGCTTGACTTCGCGCTGCACGATGATCCGCGGAAATACACGGCGGAAATTTACCTCTGCCTGCGCGGCGAGGGCTTCCTGCTGATGAAAACCGCCGACGGCAAGTGTCTGGCCGAACCGATGACCCGCGGGCGCATGGTCTATGTGCCGCCGTTCTGGGCGCACCGCTCGGTCAACACCGGCGCCAGCGAGCCGCTGATCTCGTTTTGCGTCTATCCGGCGGAAGCGGGGCACAACTATGGCGACATCGCCACCGGGGGATTTCCGAAACGGATCGTTGCCAGGGACGGCAAGCCTGTCCTGCAGTGAACAAATGTCTCCCGGTCAACACGATGTCGGGATGCAGAGGCTTTGGCGGGCCAGCCTGCCGGCTGGAAGCGTGGGACTTGCCTGGCTCGGGCAGGCCGGCTTTGCCGTGCGCTGCGAGGGTTGCCGTTTGCTGATAGACCCCTATCTTTCCGATTCTCTGGCGGAAAAATATCGCGGAACCGAATTCCCACACGTCCGCCTGATGCCTGCTCCGGTTGACCCCGGACAGATTCAGGGCCTGGATTGGGTCTTTTGCACTCACCGGCATTCCGACCACATGGACCCTGGCTCGCTCCCTGTGCTGGCCCAAAATAATTCCGCCTGCCGTTTCGTGGTTCCCCGCGCCGAACGCGAGGCGGCGCTCAAGGCCGGCCTGCCGGCGGAGCGGACAGTGGCCGTCAATGCCGGCGAGTCCCTGTCCCTTTCGGAAGACGTCACAGTGAAGGTGGTCGCGGCGGCTCATGAAACCCTCAAGGCCAATGAGCGCGGCGAGCATCATATTCTCGGTTTCATTTTCAAAACGCCGCGCCTGGTGCTGTATCACTCGGGCGATTGCGTGCCTTACGACGGCCTGGCCGCCGAACTGCTTCGCCACAAGATTGACGTTGCGCTGCTGCCGGTCAATGGGCGTGACGCCTGGCGGACCAGTCGCGGCATTGCCGGCAACTTTACTTTTGCCGAAGCCCGGCGACTTTGCGCGGACGCGCACATACGGTGCCTGGTTGCGCACCACTTCGGCATGTTCGCCTTCAATACCCCAAGCGTTGCTGAACTTCGCCAGGAAGCGAGCCGTGCTGCCATTGGACATGCCTGCGTCTTGCCAACTCTGGAATCCTATTACCTGCTGGAACAGGGTCATTCAGGCATGCCTTCTGTCGTTGAAATCTGAAATTTCAAGGTGTATGAGGGCAAATACCCGTTTCGGAACGCATGAGAATTCGGAAGCGTTGATTGAGAATCCACGGTCCGCCGGCGCAAAAAGGGCCCACATTCCAGAGCGTGTCCCCTCCAAAATGTGGGCTTGAGTAGACCAAAATCCACTCCCAATGATCATATCGGCAGTTATGCCAAAACGCATTAGCGGCGGTTCAGGCGGAAAAGGGGCAGGAATTCTCAAAATTGCTTCCATCCCTCCCGGAACAGCAGGAGCGCAAAGAAAGCCAGCAGCGCCGCCAGGACGCGCATCAACACCCGATAAGGCCGCCCGCCCAGCCAATCGCGCGAGCGCGCGGCCAGCAGCACCACCAGCACTTTGGACCCGACCAACAGCAGGTAAAAACCGCACAGGAAGGCGACAGCGGCCAGCCGGCTTTGCGCCATCGCTTTCGCCAGGGTCGCCGCCCCTACCGTCAGCCAGAACAGCCACGGGTGCGGGTTGAGCAGATTGGTCAGGATTCCCTTGAGCCAGGATCCGGGGCGTTGAGCCGGGGCTTCCCCGGCCACACGCACGGGGCGGTAACCATCCCAGGCCAGATACAGGAGGAATGCTCCCCCGGCGATGGACACGATGCCGAGCAACGGGCCCAGTTGCGCCATTTTCGCCGCCAGCGCCAGCGCCAGGGCGATGATCGGCGCATCGGTGACCAGCGGGGACAGGGCGATCTTGCAGCCTTCCCGCGCGCCATGCCGCAGCGTTTGAGCCAGCACCAGCGCCAGCAGCGGGCCGGGGGCCAGGCCGCAGAAGAGTCCCAGGAGAACTCCAGATGCCAAAGCCGTGATCATATTGATGGCGCATCATAGCTTCGCCAGATTTGATTGACAACTGGTCATTGAAAATTGGCCATCGGCAAATATGGTCCGGGCGGCAAGACGTCCATTGACAAATCATTGCGCTGGAGATTCGTGAATTGCAGGACTCGGACGATTTTCCTGTCGCGGACGATTTTCCTTTACAAACGGGCGTTGCTCGTGCAAAATCTGCGCGCGCTATTAAATCTATGCGCATGAGTTGAAGTCTCGGATGACACATTATGAGCAAGCTTGACCAGACCGTCGAAAAGCACTTGAGGGCTATCGAAGCGAGCTGTCCGCGTTTGCTCTACGCCATGCACTCAACCTTGGAAGCGGTGTGGGGCGAGATCATGAGAATGGAATTGGCCTGCGGGGGCTTGGAGAAGGCCTGGTCCGCTTTCGATGACGCTCCAGCCCCGGTGCGCGAAATCATCAACCTCGTCGAGGCGTTGCGCCGCGAAATGGCCAAAGACGGGCTTATGGGCGCTGAGGAATTGGCCGCCTGCCGGCAGGACGTGTCGGCCCTCCAGCGTTGCATGAACCGGTTGCGCAATCTGTTGGCTCAAGAAGGCCCATCGAACGTCATGGGTCAGTCGCCGCGGAATCCGAAGATGGAAACTGACGGCCAGCTCTCCCCGGCCCTCTCCGCCAAGGGAGGCGGTGGAGATGCCAAAGACCGGCCCGCCGTGTCTGACGGGTTGGCAAAGAACAAGCGCCGCCTGAAGACTTGCGTCTTTTACTGCTCGAACAACTTGGACGCGGGCCGGGTGGCCGGTTTCTGGGGAGATCTGGGTGGAGACACGGTCAAAACCATCGGCCTGCCCTGCTCTGGAAAAGTGGATGTGCCCTATCTGGTCAAAGCCCTGGAAACGGGCATGGACGGCGTGGTGATTGTGGCTTGCAAGAAGAAGGAGTGCCGTCATTTCGAGGGCAGCCTGCGCGCCCACAAACGCGCCCAGGCAGTCGAATCGTTGCTCGAGGAAATCGGATTCGGGGCGGGTCGGATGGCCGTCATTGAGTGCGCGCCGGGAGGCGCCCAGCAGGCCTGTAAAGAAATCAAGCAGTTCATCGAACAGGTCAGAGGATTGCCGCAAAATCTCACCCCCGGCGGTGCGATAAACACACAAGAACGCATGGTCGCATGAAAGTGGACAGCCAACTCGCCAGAAAAATAGACAACGGAGAGTTCATCCTCACCGCCGAGCACGCGCCGCGGACCACGGCCACTCAATCCGTCACGGAAGCGGCCTTGAAATCCCTGGACGGCAAGCTCACAGCGGTCAACTTGGGCGACAACCAGCACGGGGTGGCGATGTCCTCCCTGGCCGCCTCGGTCGCCGCGCTCAAAATGGGCCTCGAGCCGGTCCTCCAAATGGTCACCCGCGACCGGAACCGCATCGCCCTCCAGTCCGATTTGCTGGGAGCCGCCAGCCTCGGGATCAAGAATGTGCTTTGTTTGTCCGGCTATCACCAGACGCTGATCGGCTGCCCGGAAGCTACCAACGTTTTCGACATTGATTCCACGCAGTTTGTCGCGGCAACCACCCGGATGTGCGAGCAGGGCTTGCTGGCCGACGGGACGAAGATTGACGGGCCGTTCTCCATGCTGGTGGGAGCGGTGGCCAACCCATTCCTCAAGCCGCTCGAACTCAACCTGCTCAGGCTCCACAGCAAAATCGAAGCGGGCGCCCGGTTCATTCAAACCCACGCGGTCTTCGACATCGATGCGTTCAGCCAATGGCTCGAGGCCGTTCGCCAGGCGGGGTTCACCAAGAAGGTCGCGATTCTGGCCAGCGTGTTCCCCCTGGAAAGCGCAGCGGAGGCCCGGAAGCTGTGCGAGACCCATCCCGATTTTTACGTGCCCGACCAAGTGATGAACAAGCTCCCCGCCGCCGGCAACGGCGACGGGAAGATCGGCCGGGCGATGTGTGTGGAGACCCTCAAGAAACTGAAGACAATGGAAGGTGTGCGCGGAATTCATATTCTCTCGGGTGGCAAAGAAGCCGTGGTGCCGGAGTTGCTTGCCGCCGCTGGGCTGTCTTGACCCGAAGAACGCATGCCCGAAAAATATCACATCAAGACACGGCCCGTGCCGCCGCGAGGCCCCCGCATCGGCAAACATGGCGTGGTGGACTGGCGGGAGGACTGCGCCCGGTGCCATAACTGCGTCAAGAAGGCCTGCGTCTATGACCGCTACCGCCAGGAGGCGGAGTATATTCGCAACCTGCGCGCCGTCGAGGCGCTGTTCTTCGAGTGCATGGGCTGTTTCTCGTGCGTGCAGGATTGCACCAAAGGCCTCCTCTGCCTGTCCATCAATCCCGTCTATGAAAGCCTGGGGAACAGCTACTGGAAACCGGACCTCATCAAAACCACATGGCTCCAGGCCGAAACCGCGAAAATCCCGGTCTCGGGCGCAGGCTACCGCGGAGCGTTCTCCGGCCCGGGTTTCGATTCGATGTGGACGGATATGTCCGAAATTGTCCGCCCGACTCGCGACGGGATTCATGGCCGCGAATACATCAGCACGTCCGTGGATATCGGGCGCAAGCCTCCTTTCCTGGCTCTGGACGGCAGGCGCGTCACGACCGAGTTGCCTCCCCTGGTGTCCATCCCGATGCCGCTGATCCTCGATCTGAGTTCGCCGGCGCATACTTTGCCGCAGCTCGATGCCGTGATCGAACAGACCGCCGCGGCGACCGATTTGATCGCAATCCTGGATGCCCGCCACCAGCCGGCCAGCGAGAAGCACCTGCGTCATATCGCCTTTTGTCTGGGGCCGGACAGTCCCCCGGTGCCGGCCGAGGTGCTGCGAAAGACCCGGCTGGTGGAAATCGTGGACAGCCCCGCGGTGATCGAACGCATCCAGGCGATCAAGAAGATCCACCCCCAGATCGTCACCGCGATCCGGGTCGAGTTGACCGGCACGGGCATCGGACGCGCCATCGAGCTGGCCGGGTTGCCGGAGGTCGAGGCGATTCATGTCGTGGCGGACGCCAACGGCAATGAAATCGGCGCGCAATCGCCGCGCTTTGTGAAGGACATGCTCCGCCAGATCCATACCGCCCTCATTGAGAAAGGGATCCGGGACGAGATCACCCTCATCGCCGGGGGCGGCATCGGGCTGCCGGAACACCTGGCCAAAGCCATTATCTGCGGCGCGGACGTGGTGACTATCAATCTGCCGTTGCTCATTGCGCTGGAATGTCATTTGTGCGAGAGCTGCAAACCGGGCCAGCCGTGTCCAGCCAAGCTCGAGTCCTTCGATCCCGATTTCGCCGTCGGCCGCATGACCAATCTCATCGCCGCCTGGCACGACCAGTTGATCGAGATGATGGGGGCTATGGGCATGCGCGAGGCGCGCCGCCTGCGCGGCGATGTCGGCCGCGCCATGTTCTTCGAGCAACTTGAGGAGGAAACGTTCGGAAAGCTTTATGGCACCAGAAAGAACCATTAACGACCTGCTGCCCGAGAACACGCTCAAGACCCGCGTTCCACAGGAACACGTCGGGCGGGTGACTCGCCCCGCGCCGTCGCGCTTCCGCAATGAGATCGCCAAATTCATTGTCCATCGCAGCCAGGATTGCCGCCTTTGCGGGAAGTGCGCCGAGGTTTGTTCCCACCAGGTCCATCTGCGCAACCCCGGCTTCAAGTATTTCGGCGAGCCGCTCCATCACTTGTGCATCGGACCGGCCTGTGAGAAGACCGGGCGCTATTGTGTGTCGCTTTGCCCCCAAGGCGCGCTGCAGGTGAGGGAAAATCCCATGTGCCAGGCCCTGGGCGATTGTCGCTTGTCCAGCGATCTGATCCTGGCGACCTGGAAGATGGCGGAAACCGGCGAAGTGCCGCCGGCAGACTACGACTATGATTATGAGTGCGGCCTTTCCGGCGGAGGTTTCGACCGGCTCCGCTTCAAATTCCCCGCCCGTCCGCCTGTGGCCCTGCGCCCGGAGCAAATTGACACCAGCCTCCTGCTCAATAAGCGCAACGATGGCCGGCCCAAGCTCACAATTGATGTGCCGTGGTATGGCGGCGGCATGTCCTTCGGGTCCGTCAGCAATGTCACCCAGTTGTCCAAAGCCCGCGCGGCCGTCGCCTTCAATACCTTCACCTGCACCGGCGAAGGCGGCTACATGGAGCGGATGCGGCCCTACGACGATCATGTGATTACACAGGTGGCGACGGGCCTGTTCGGCGTGCGCGAAGAAACCATCCAGCGTGTGCCCATTGTGGAGTTCAAGTACGCCCAAGGCGCCAAGCCGGGTTTGGGCGGGCACCTGTTGGGCGACAAGGTCACCCTCAGTGTGGCCCGGATGCGCGAGGCGGTGGTCGGTTTCTCGCTCTTCTCACCCTTCCCCTTCCACAGCGTCTATTCCATCGAAGACCACATGAAGCACATTGACTGGATCAAGCATGTGAACCGCCGCGCCTTGATCTCGACGAAGGTCTCCACCCCGAC
>Ga0182027_10001975_pt1 | contig 33464 bp, 23 predicted proteins | sample 712E1DmetaG_FD_121300 | JGI IMG/M metagenome (GOLD analysis project Ga0182027, IMG submission 121300) | Permafrost microbial communities from Stordalen Mire, Sweden - 712E1D metaG (Illumina Assembly) | ecosystem: Environmental > Terrestrial > Soil > Wetlands > Permafrost | place: Sweden...
GCTTGATTTGGCTATTTGACCGCTTGACGCGCAAGCTATGTGACCATGTGACTAACACCGGTTGTCGAGGCATCATAGGGCCGGTCCCTCCGCCTCTCTGGATAAGAGTGCCGATTGGGCTTTTATTGTGGCGGCATAATACCACAGGAAGGAGCTTGCGTCAATTAAAAATCAACCGCCGTTTTAGCGGCGGTTGATTTTTGCAAACGGAATGAATCTTTAGTTATCTGAGGCGCAGCGGAAGCCGACTTTAGGAGAGTAATCTCCGGTGTAAGCCGGGGTGCCCTGCTGAGCGTTTGGATTCGGACCGAGCATGGAAGCTCGATTGGCCAGGCGTATGGTCAGCGGATCGTCCTGGAATGTGCCGCCGCGAATCGCACGGAAGAAAAAGCCCGTGCGCCCAATCGGCCCAGTCGGATTCAATACCACACTCTTGGAATAGTAAGTTCCATCAAAGAAGTCGTTAAGCCATTGAGATACGTTGCCCACCATATCCAGCACTCCAAACGGACTTGCACCCGCAGGGTAACTGCCGACTTTGGTGGTGTCGCCTACCATGTAATTGTAGTTTGCGCGCGTGGAATCGGGCGCTTGATCGCCCCATGGATAGGTCCGCAGATCGGTGCCGCGTGCCGCATATTCCCATTCGGCCTCTGTGGGCAAATGGCGTCCTGCCCATTTGCAATAGGTGGTTGCATCTGTCCATGGAACATTGACCACAGGAAAATCGTTATATTGGGAATTGTTGAAATAGGATGAAACCGTTTTTGAGCTGAAACTGAGGGGCGGATCGCAGGCCCCTGCACTCACACATTGACCGTACATTCCATTGGTCACGTCAAATTTATCAATCCAAAATGCAGGCATGGTGACTTTATGAGCAGGCTTTTCATCGGTTTCTGCGCTGGGGTCGAGGCCTCCCATCTCGAAAGTTCCAGCTGGAACGTATACCTCGGTCATGCCGTCATTCGAATTGTGCGTAGCGCCTGCGGATTGATTTCCTGAAGGAGCTGCAGTTGGGTTAAGAGGGATGGGCGTGTTGGTCGGAAAGGCAGTGGCAACAGCCAGGGGGGTAGGTTGTGCTTGTCCGCCACCCAATTGACAGGCGGTGCTGATCAATACCAGCACGGCGAGTATTGGAAACAATTTTTTCATCGTAAGCCTCCTTTGCTTCGATTGCTATTTATGAGTATACAGGAATAGTACTAAATTCCTATCCCCCAAAAGTCATATTTTGGTGAAAAAATGAGATTTTGTGTTACCAACGGAATATCATTGGCATATAATGCAAACTGGAAAGGAAAGGCAAGTTATGCTACCTTCTTCTTCGGATGCAGTAAGTGCTCTGCGTGTATTCATAATTTGCGACCAGGATGCGACTGCCCCAATTTGGGGATATATTATTCGCGAAAAAGGTCTGGTTGCCATTCTGGAAACATCTGTTCAAAGGGCCATGGAACGTTCCATGGAGGAAATCCCGGATTTGATTGTGATTGATGTCAACGCATCCCATGCCGAGCGGATGGAATTATGCAGAAAATTCCGGGCTTTAAGCGCCAGTCCAATCCTGATTTTTTTGCCGACAAACAACGAGGCCGAGATTCTGGAAGCCTATCATAGCGGCGTGGATGAATGTGTCATTAAACCGATCAGCCCGGCCATCTTTTTGGCGAAAATTATGGCTTGGGCGCGCCGGAGTTGGATGGTGCCCATGAGTCCGGTGCAGGCCGGGAAATTAAAATTAGACCCCGCTCGAAGATCCGCGATCGAGCCGAAGGGGAACGAGATTAAATTAACCAATCTGGAATTCCGTCTCCTGCATTTGTTGATGAGCCGCCCCGGTTATGTTTTCAAGAATGAGGAGATCATGCAATCGGTTTGGGGCGCGGCCGGAGACCTGGCAGTGTTGAAAAATGTGGTTTATCGCTTGAGAAAGAAATTGGAGCCGGAGTCTGGTAGATCCTCTTATCTCATACAAACCTGGCCGGGCGGTTATAGCTTCCAGGAAACATAGATGCCTTTAGTGAAAAAAGACCTCAAACACGAAGGACACAACGTAAATACGTGTGCCTGCGGCGCAGTGCAGGCAAAGGGAAAACGAAAGGGGTTTACTTCGTGTTCCTTCGTGTACTTTGTGTTTAATTGTTTTTCAGTGCAGTCATAGATGCCTTACGGACTGCAAGGCGGGTTTGTGAGTTGAAAGGTTGGTTGAATATAAGTATTGATGGCTTTCTCTGCATCGCAATAGTTGGGGTGAACTTTAAGCGCCTTGTTCCAATCGGCGAGAGCGCCGGTAGTATCTCCCTTGCTTAGCAGTCCGTATCCATGCCAGAGCAGGGCTTCTTCGGAATAAGATCCGCTGATGGACTTGTAAGTGTTTTCGGTGATCTGCAACAAATAATCTATCCGGCCGGCATTGTAATAGGCGAAGAAGGGCCAGAATTGATAGCGTGTCATGCGCGAAGGCAGGAGGCCAATGGTAAAGGCTTTATCGAATGCCTGGGCCGCCTCGTTATAGCGCTCAAAATAAACCAGGCTGCTGCCGAGGTTGAACCATGCAAAAGCATCGTTGGGGTTTGCTGTAATTGCGGCTTGGGAAATGCTTAGAGCATTTTGTCTGTTTTGGTCCGGATCCCAATTTGCTCCCAGGATGGATTTGACTTCGGTTTCATCCTGCGGAAGGTAAATAACCATATATAAATAGTTAAAAGGCTTCCAATCCACCATTAATTTATCATACGGAATTTTTTGATCGGGTCCCCGCAAAGGGTCTTGAGCGGTGAAGGCTTTGGCATTGTCATCATAACCGGTGATGAGCAAATAATGCGCATCCCATAAATCATCGTTGGGACCATTCGCATCCTCAAGAGGAAGAGTGGAGGCTTCTTCGATAATGACCGGATAATTGGCGGCTAAAAGCCGTTTGAGCAGATCGGTGTCGCCAGCTACGCGGAATTCGGCGCGCAGCCAGCCGGCTTGATTTAGAACGAAATAACGAAGTTCATCCGGGTTGACATTGCGATCCTGAGGCACTGGCTTGATGATTTTTGCAATATCATTTTGATCGCCCTGCCAGCCGTACATTCGAAGAGTCATGGTAAGTGTGGCGGGCCCGCAATTGTTTATTCCCTGCCGTTCGTATTTTGGATCTGGCAGGGAAACTTGTGCTGGAAGAGGTTGAGGCGTCGTGCTGGGCACACTTGTTGCGAGCGCACTTGTTGCGAGCGCATTTGTTGCGAGTGTACTTGCCGCGAGCGCGTTTGCCGCGAGCGCGTTTGCCGCGAATGCAGTGGGTGTTGGAGGAAGAGGAGTGAAAGTTGCAAACGGCGTGGACGGCACAGGCGTCGGCATTTTGCCAACGGGGTCGATTGAGTTGTGAACATAAGTGCTCCAAACGATCAATCGCCAATCGAGGCGGTTCTTGATTGCCGGAATTTGGTAGATTGCCGCCGCAAGCCCGATCAAAATCAATAAACCTGCAACAGCAAATATTATTTTTTTCCTGAACATGGGAAACAGTTTACCAGATTTGAATAAGCGGTTTCTTAAATAAAAAACGCCGTTGGACCCGGCCTTTGCGTTAATGACGGAACAATATTTGAAAAGCCACCGCGCCGCAGGCGAAAACGGCGCAGCATAAAACAAAACAACCGATGCCGATGGTCCACATCACGCCTTCGATGGCTTCCCCGATTTCCCAGCCCACCATGCGGGCGCCGCGGCGGATGACATCTTGCAGAAAATACATTGGGTTATTCATAAGGTTTTCGTGATTATAGGGAATTCCCGCTCTTTATCAAGGAACTCTTACATCCCATTCGTCTCCTGCCCCCGTAGGCGCTCGAACAACTCGTTCATCGGCCTTAAATCCGATACCGCTACAGCCAGGTTTTTTGTGCGCGTTTGGCGATATTGAAACACGAGACTTCCCTCTGGGATCAGACTGGCGCGGCGGCGGAATTCCTGGCGCGTGATCCAGCCGGCCAGATAAATATCCATGCCGTATATCCAAATGTTGCTCCAGGCAATCGGTTCGATGAGATAGGTTTCCCTGCGAGTTGGGGAATGGATTCCAAGCCGCGCCTTGGGCTTTGAATCCACATGGATATAAGCTAGTGAATAAAAATTCTCGTTTGCGCTCACCCGCGTGTGCGGCGGGAGTTCGAGCTTGCAGGTTGTAAAATCCCGGTCCGAATTCTGCCCGCCGATTTCGAGTCTCAGGATTTCGTCTGATTCGGATTTCAATGCCAGCGGCCCCAGCGGTATCCAGGTGTGCGGCTGCACCCATGTTTTGGGCATGGTGTGAATAAGATAGGTGGGTTGGTTCGCCTCCAAAGCTTTTTGATAATCGTTCGGAGAGGCAGCGATAAGGCCGGTGAGAAATGCAAATAGATAAAGGTCGCTGTCAGACTGTCCGTCCGCCGAATATTGATCAACGGGAACAAGAGCCGGCGCTTTGAGCAATAAGCCCGGCTCCGCATGGAGCGCCGTAATTTGTTCCCGGTGCGAGATGAGAAATGATTTGATGTCACAACGGTGCCCGCCGAGCGCAACATCATAACGATCCGGGTCTGTGAACGGCGTCGCACCCTTGATGTCGAATGGGATGTTCTTTTGCGTCAGGGTGCGTCGAAATGCGAGCTCCACGGCCACACCTGCGACGATCCGGCGCAGGCGGTCGAATGGCGAACCGCCCGTGCGGTTATAGGTATGCGGCAGGGAGCGGCCCGCATAAGTGATGCCGCCCTCGGTCAGATCGGGCGTATAGGGGATGCGGAGCAAATCAGAGGAGGTGACCATGGGAAGCGATGTTTTATGCCAATGATTCTTTCGATAGGGGCTGTGAGGTTGGGATCAGCGTTCGGCTCTGTTTCCAAACCAGGAAAATAACGGTTAAGGTGTTCAGGACGGCGGCAATTTCTGTTGCCACGACCGGCACATTGAAAAGAAATACCATATATGCCAGCGTGGAGATGACCTGATACAGAATGGGCACGAACCATAGCTCCGGCATATAAAACGCCGCCAGCAGTGAAAAAACATCCGCGGGATAGAAATAACGGTCGTGCATTTTGGGCAGCAGGAACGGGACCAATCCAACGGAGACCAGGCCCATCAAGACGATGGTGTTACGGTTAATGTCCAATTTCGCGCGCATATTGTTCCAAATCCAACCGAGCGTTAAAACCGCAGCGAGAATGAGACCGGTGATCGTTGTAATCACGTAGGGGAATGAATTCATAAAGATGTAGAGGTTTGGAGCGTTTCTGGAAACATCATGGTAAACCGATGATTGGAATAAATAAATCGTGAAGACATCAAACCAGCTTTGTCCGAGCAATATTGCAGGCAGACAAAGAATCCCATAGATCAGAGGTATGACCAAAAAGTAATACCAAGCAATTCGTTTCTTAAGAGCCAATAATATCAACACAGGGAATATAAAGAATGCCTGTGCCTTGACTGTAAAGGCCGCACCGAAGAAGCAAACACCCAAGAGAGGCTGATCAGACATTAAAAAGTAGAGGCAAGCAAGCAACAGCGTTGTATATATGGAATCTGCTTCGCCCCAAAGACTGCTATTAAGAATGACGGTGGGCATGCTCCAGAATAACGCGCTGGCCAACAGAGGCATTAACCCCGCCTGGTATTTGAGCCGCACAATGCGATAGATTAAGAACATATTGATGATATCTGCGATGATCGAGATTAGCTTGATGGCCAGAAGCTTTGGCAGAAAGCCGGATGTCAGCGTGGCAAACCATAGGAGATAAAGATACGGTGGTGAATAGGTCGCAAACTGAATTCCCAATCCTTGTGCGCCGTGGACTTCGAGAAAATCGTACCATTGAAACAAGCCCCACTGCATATCTGTGGAAACCGCTGGAAGGGCCAGGACCCGAAATACAATCCCGATGATGAAAAGCAAAACGATGCCGCCGAACTTCCAGGGAGCAGGAAATCTTTTCATGCCAGCTTTTATCCTTCATTCCTGAATTGCAGGCAATAATGATGAAAGGTATTGCTCACCCACGCGCTCCCCAATCCGAAGGGCGCAAGCGGCTGATTATCCTGGCACCAGATCTTTTCATCCTTGAGTGTATAAACCTTGCCGAGTTCACGTGCCAAATCCCATGCCAGCGGATAGATTTTTCCGCCCTTTTTTATGTTCTTGACAATGATGGTTAGGTATGCTTTCTCGTGCAGCAAAGGCTTTAATCCTGCATAAATCGAAACCAGTTTTTCCAGGAACATTTCGTAATTATGGATATTGCCCACATCTTTCGGATCGTCGGAGTAATGGACATCCAATTCGGATGAGGTGCGGCGCTTCTTTTGATTCTCTGCACCTTTGGTGTGCAGCATGTCCCAATAGGGAGGCGAGGTCAATATGTAATTGATCACTGGAAGTTCAAATTTAATGGCATGGGTTGCGTCGCCCTTGATGATTTCAGATACCAGATCCTCGGCTGTTTCTCCCAACGCAGTACGTTCATCCTTGATGATTTGTTTGGCGATCTTTGCGTATTTTGAATTCAATTCGATGCCGTAAGAATGGCGTCCGGCGCGCAGGGCTGCCACCAGCGTTGACCCTGTGCCGGCCATTGGGTCCAAAACCGTCTCTCCCTTTTTGGTAAAGAATTCAATGAATTCCTGTGCCATGGTTTCCGGAAATTTGGCAGGGTGGACGAGCACGCCTTTGCGGCGCGGGGGCGGGTTATGGATGAACCATGATTTCTGGAATTTGAGCCACACTTTAGGTTCAAGATCGTTCAGTTTATTTCGCATGAGTTAATCGTAAAGCGCAAAAGGTAAAACGTAAAGTGTGAAAAGTAAGAAAACAGGGGCTGAAATGTGTAAATCAGGGTTAAGGAGCGGGGGTCTTCGTAGGAGCTTGGTAGTTGACGTTGTAAATGGTGAGATCGGAAAACGTGACCGCCACGGGCGTATCCGCCACGGAGTGGGCGAAAACGCCCAGCGTTCCACTGGGATAATTTTTATCGTTCACGCTGAATTGATAGCGGCCATTCAGAAAAAAGCGCAGATCCGAACCGACTGCCCACACGCCCATCCGCACTTCCCCCGGCGCGCCGTTTGGAACGTCGCCGCTGGGAATGGCCGGCTGAAGAATTTGATGCGAATGCCTGGTGACGCGGTCAAGGCGCAGCGTGCCGTTACAGATCAAAGCCAGGCGGTAATAAGCGACTTCCGAAGCGCGCACAAGCAGTCCATATTCATCCTGACCCCTGCACAGGCTGGGACGCGCGGTCAGCTCAGCGTAGAAATCGCTAAGGATCAATCCCTTGCGCAAGCTGATGATAGGAACGCCCGGCCCTACCGCCAGTGTCAATTGGTTCTCGCTGATTGCCGCACTGCCTTCCTCCGAGGCTGCAATATCCCACAAGTCCGGCGAAGAAAAATCATCGCTGAGGCTCACGGTTCCAATGCCGGGATTCTGCTCGGGCGTGGGGATTTGCGTGGTTAGTGCTTGAGGCGGCGGTGTGACCGATGGCGGGAACCAGACGATGCTCGGCGAGGGAGACGGTGTGATCGTCGCAGTGGAAGTCGCGAGCGACGAATCATCTGCCGTACTGGCGCAGCCGGTCAGCATCAGGACAAGGAAGAAAATGGACAGGCGTCGAGTCATGTTAAAACTCACAAGCTGATGTACAATAAATTGCATCATGTCATTACGAGGACACTGGCGCAGGCGGGCAGCCTCCTAATGACGGGGCGCTATTCATTCTAGCATACAAGGAGCGAACGATGACTGACATGTACCCGAATGGGCATAAAACTGTGCTTGTAACTGGCGCTTGTGGTGAAATTGGCCAGGCATTGGTGCAGGAATTGTCGAAACGCGGAGGCTATCGCATTGTAACGGCGGATATGATGCCTCTCCCGGATACGATCAGGAATTTATCCGCCGAGCATGTCCAGGGGGATTTGGTTTACAAGATCAAAACCTTTTACGATTATGACTTCGATATTATCTTCCACCTGGCGGCTTCGCTTTCCTCGAAGGCCGAGGTGGCAACGGAGGAAGCGCATCGCATTAATGTCGAGGGGACGATGCAATTGTTGATGCTGGGGGCGTATCGTTCCGAAAAGTATACGAAAGCGGTCAAGTTTTTGTTTCCCAGTTCGATCGCGGCCTATGGAATGATAAACCTGGATGCGAAGAAATCCGCCGGCTGCGTGACGGAGGATGAATACAACACGCCTCACACGATGTATGGCTGCAACAAACTTTATTGTGAAAAACTGGGGATGTACTACAGCCGTTATTATGGACAGCGGCATTTGGATCCAAATCCGCCGGTCATGTTGGACTTCCGTGCCCTCCGCTTCCCCGGTCTGGTCTCGGCCTTTACGCTCCCCAGCGGTGGAACCAGCGATTATGGCCCCGAGATGCTCCATGCCGCCGCGCAGGGGAAACCGTATTCCTGTTTCGTGCGTGAAGATACGAAGATTTCTTTCATGGCCATGCCCGACGCCATCAAGTCGCTGTTAATGCTGACCGACGCCCCGCGCCAAAATTTGAGCCATATGATTTATAACGTGGCCGCCTTTGCCTTGACGGCCGGCGAGTTCCGTGACCGCGCCTTGAAAGCATTCCCCGGCGAAAAGATCACCTTTGACCCGAATCCCAGGCGGCAGGGCATCGTTGATTCCTGGCCGGAGGATGTGGATGATTCCCTGGCTCGCAAGGATTGGGGCTGGAAACCCGATTACGATGAAGACGCATTCTTCGATCGCTATTTCCTGCCGCAAATCCGCAAACGATATGGAAAGTAATTGGCAAACAGCCGGCAGGTATGGGCGGGCGAGCAGTTGACTGATTTTGATTTGATCTCTTGCAAAAGTCCAACAAGAGAAGAGTAGTGTCCCTAAATCGGGCTCTTTTCCATTTGTGAACTTTGTGTTTTATCTTTTATATCTTCGGCCAATCCAGCAGGATTACTTCCGCCAACAGCCTCGCATTGACATTGGACTCCAGTTGTGCCAGGGCCGTTTCCAATTGCGATACGATCTGGTGTGCCTTCGGTAGGGGAATGCGTTCTGCTATTGCTTCGATTTCCTTTGCCCGGTCTATATTCGCGGGCGGCGCCGAAGAACCTTCTGCGCACAAAAACACATCCCGCCAATACGAAAGCCATAAGGACAGCACATTTCGCATCGCGTCTTTATCCTTTGCCAGTTTCTCCGCATATGCAAATTTATCCGCGCGCGAAGCCTGGCCGAATGTTTGCACCTCGTTCAACTTTTCTTCCCGGAATCCCAGCGCGGCCGGATCGTGCATCAATCTCAGCGCGGCTCCCAATCGCCCTCCGCTGATATGGGCCAGCAGGTGCGCCTTGTCCTGTTCCGCCCCTCGTTCCATCAAAAACGATTCAACTTTTTCCGGCGGCAAGGACCTCAGCCTCAGCACTTCGCACCTTGAGACGATTGTGGGTAGTAACTGTTCGGGATGATCTGCCGTCAGGATCAGGACGGCATAAGAGGGTGCTTCCTCGAGGATTTTCAGCAGTGCATTGGACGCGCTGTCGTTCGCTTCCTGGAAGCGCAAAAAAACCGTCACGCGGTACTTGGCTTGGTATGGTTTGAAGGTCAGCATCCGCCGCGCTTCACGCACTTGTTCCACTTTCAATATCCCGCCCTCGCGGTCTGCCTGGACGATTGTCAGATCGGGATACCCCATCGCTTCGATCTGCTTGCAATCGCGGCACTCACCGCATGGGATTCCCGGCTCGCTGGGTTGCGTGCAGTTCAAGGCTTGTGCCAGCCGCAAGGCCAGTGTGCGTTTTCCCACCCCTGCCGGCCCCGCGAAGAGATAGGCATGGCGTATTGTGCCGCGCACGATCTGCTGCCTCAGCAGTTCCACAGCCCATTCGTGTCCCAGGAGACCCCAGTTATCTGTCATATCTTAATCGCCGATCATAAATCCTAAATCGTTAATCCTCAATCACCAATCTTCAATCGTAAATCGTAAATCGTCAATCCTCAATCGTAAATCCTCGCTCTTTCCCTCCGCGTAACCGCAAATACGATTCATATCGTTCGGCGTATACTTTTCCTTCTTCCACCGCCGCCAGCACTGCACAGCCGGGTTCATGGGTGTGCGTGCAGTCGCTGAATTGGCATTGAGCTACCAGCGGCGCGAGTTCGGGAAAATACGCATCCATCTCCTCCGGTTCGGTATCCCATAAAGCCAGTGACTTCCATCCGGGCGTATCGGCCACGTACCCGCCGCCCTTGAGTGGGAATAGCTCGCGCACCACGGTCGTGTGTTTGCCTTTATGGAATGCGCTGATCTCGTTGACCGCTAACTCCAGCCCGGGCTGGATACGGTTCAGCAGGCTCGATTTTCCGGCCCCGCTCGGTCCCGCTAGCGCGCTGATCTTGTTCGCCAGAAGTTTTTTGAATTCTTCCACACCTTGGCCGGTGTTTGCCGAAGTATGGATCACTGTATATCCCAGCGAGGCATACATTCCAAACATTTTTTGGACTTCCCGTTTGTCCAGCAGGTCAATTTTGTTGATCACGATCAAAGCCGGGATGCGTTGTTTCTCCGCGATCACCAGGAACCGGTCGAGCATCCGCAGCTTCGGGTCCGGCTGGGTGCATGCAAAAACAAACACGGCTTGGTCCGGGTTCGCCAACAGCACTTGCTGGTAGTCGCCCTGCGGCCTCGGGTCGAGTCGTACGATGGCGCTTTTGCGTTCCTCGACTTCATCGATCATCCCGCTGCCATCGGCTGAGATCGTAATATGTACCCGGTCTCCTAAAGCCGCGATGTCGCCTTTGGCTCTGCCTTGCTTCAATTTGCCGCGCAGCTGGCAGGTAACAAGTTCTCCTCCGGTCTCGACTTGAAAGAAACCGGATTGCGCTTTGACGATCAAGCCATTTGCCGAAGCTTCGCTCACATTTAGAGGCTGTTTCTTAAGGCCAATTCACCGCAGATAAACACAGAGGATAAGAGCATTTTTGATTCGGCTTTTATCAATAATCTGCGTTTATCGGTGTTCATCTGTGGTAAAGACGATTTAAGGCTTGGGCGTCTTTGTAGGTTGCGGCGTCTTGGTCGGAATGCCGCCTAAAGGCGTGGGTGTATATGGATAACCAATTGGGCCCCACCAAGAGGTGTATTGCGGCTTGCCGTAATAATAAGTCTCGACCATCCAGCGGAAGATCGGTGCCGCGTAATCGGCGCCTTCACCCGAGTTCTCCACGATGACCGCGATCGCGATATCCGGCTTGCCGGAATTGGCCAGGTCTTCTGTATATCCTACGAACCATGCATCGGGTAGTGCCCCTGCGGTTTGAGCGGTACCTGTCTTTCCCGCCAGTTGGAAGTTCATGCCCAACAACCGATACCATCCCGTTCCGCGCGGGTCGGATATGACCCAGTGCATCGCTTCCTGGATGGCCGCCAGACGGTCCGGCTGGATCGGCAATGTGCCCGCCGCTTCCGGTTTGAACATGCTGACGGCTTTGCCGTCCGCTGATTGTATCTCCTGGATCAATTGTGGGGTATATAGCGTTCCGCCGTTGCCGATTGCCGCCACGAAGCGCGCCACCTGGAGCGGGGTCACTTGCACATCGCCCTGTCCGATCACCTGGTTGGTTGCCTCGATTGGCGTGGTCGGGATGGAGATATTTCCCGAGGCCTCTGCGATGCTGCCGATGCCGGTGGGGGAGCCCAAGCCAAAGGCCTTCGCCATGTTCGTGATATCCGCCGCCCGGTTGTTATTGAACAGATCGAGGCTGATATGCCAGAAATACGGATCGCACGAACGCATTAGCCCTTGTTCCAGTGTGAGCTGTCCGGATGCCGTGGTGGAAGGGGTGTTGCATTGCTTGCCGGCGGCTAGGGCCTTCTGGCAAAAATCCCATGTCCAGTCGTTCAGCACGATCCCGTTCAGTTCCGTAAAATGATATTCGCAATCGTAGGTGGTATTGGGTGCGTACAAGCCGCTTTCGAGCGCCGCCGCCATGGCCGGGATTTTGAACACCGATCCAAGCGGATATTGTCCCTGCGCCGCGCGGTTGACCAGCGGCTGATCGCTCCGGTTGTTTAGTTCGTTCAAAAGATAGGAGCTGTTGGTGTTCGCTGGATCGAACATGTTCTGGTCGTATTCCGGCGAGGAAGCCATCGCCAGCACTTTGCCGGTATTAAGCTCCATCACCACGATCGCGCCGTTATAACCGGTCAACGCCTGCTGGGCGTAGAATTGCAGGTTTTTATCAAGGGTCAGATACACGGAATCCGCCGGCTGCGGGTCGCTCGCGCCCAGCTTGGTGATCAGCTGTCCGTTCGTGTCCACCACATACAGCGTGCCGCCGTGTTTGCCCGCCAGGTATTGCTCCATGGATTTTTCGATGCCCGTCTGCCCGATGATCTCACTGCCTTGATAACCGAGACGGCGATAGGTGTTGAGTTGTTCGGGTGAGATCAACTGTGTATATCCCACTGTTTGCGGCGCAATGCCCTGGTCGAAATAAAAGCGCGAAGTGTATTTGGTGGTTTGCAGGCCGCTCAGGCTCAGATCCAACTGTGCCTTTGTGATTTCGTCCTGTGTGGCCTCCGCAATGCCCACATAGGAACTGGGCACCGCATTTTTCCACAGGGCATGGATGTTCTCCGGATCGGTGTTCATCAGCCTGCCCAGTTCCACATCAATGGATCCCGCCGCTTTGCCCATTTGGCCGGGGATCAGGCCGATCGCGTAGGCGTCCGATTCCTGGGCAATCGGATCGCCGTTCTGGTCATAGATGTTGCCGCGTGACGGGATCTGGTATTTCATCGCCAGGTGAAGGTTGCTGGTGAGTTCCGGCAGGATTAAAGTCGTATCCCATTGGATTCGCCATTGCCCGTTTTCCAGAACCAGATTGGCCAGGATGGTGCGTTGGATATCTCCCACCAGTGTGGTGTGGTAGGTGACCTGAAAACTGGCTTGTGCACTGGTGGGGCTGGGGGTTTCTGAGAGAAGCTGGGTATCCAGCTTGCCCGCGCTCATCATGTTGAGCGCCTCATCGTATTTCTTTCCGAAATCGGCTTGCGAGATGGCGCTCTGGCTGGCTTTCGATATTAAGGAATACATCGTCGCATAGTCGCCCTTCTGGAACGCCTCCAGGTAACTCTGCATCACAGGTCCGGCATCCGGTGCGTGTGTGATGCCGATGGTTGGCGGGCGTAGTGTGGGCGATGTTCCGAGGCCGGGGAATAAACCGCCTCCGTTCTGTGTTGCCGTGCAGGCGCCTAATAGCAGTAAGATTGAAATGCAAATGATCCAGCGGGTTAATTTCATGCGTTTACCTTTTTGTTTTTATCCAATTTGTTCGCCGTGCAGGATGGCGCGCGAGACAAAACATTGATATTCCAACAGGGATTGGCATGCCACCGGTATGTCTGCGCCGGGGTTTACATCCAATTTTCGCAACGCGCGCATCAGGTGGCAAAGTGGCATCCCCATCACCGAAGCGTAGCAGCCCTTCATGCTTTCGACGGGATGGAATCCCGCATGTTGGATGGCGTATGCCCCCGCCTTATCCAGCGGGTCTCCGGTCAGTACATACGCTTCGATCTCTTCATCGCTGGTATCCCGCATGGGCACTTGCGTGACGCATAATTCTGTGACCAGTTGTTCATCGTGCATCCGCAGCAGCGCCAGCGCGGTGTAGACCTGGTGTGTATGTCCGCGCAGCGACTTGAGCATGGCGGTGGCTTGCTTCATATCCTTCGGCTTGCCCAGGATGCAATTCCCGTCCACCACCGCCGTGTCTGCGGCGATGATGATATGTTCCGGCCGCGCCTGCAGCATCGCCGCCCTTGCCTTCGCTTCCGCCAGCCTCAGCACGTAATCCCCCGGCGCTTCGCCCTCCTGTTGGCTCTCGTCCACGTTGGAAACGGAAACGCTGAACATCCAATTGCCCAGTGAAAGCAATTCTCTGCGGCGCGGTGAATTGGATGCAAGCAGGATCAGGGTCCGTTTTACCACAGATAAATTCTAACACAGAGTAAAATCCAAGCCCTTTGCAGGTTCTTCCCCCCTCCCTAAATCCGACGATCCAAACCACCCATCTTCATCCTAAAATTTCCTCGTCGTATTTGGGGAGGGCAGGGTAGGGCGTGAGATGCAACCATTTCCCGTCCCGAAGCCTTTCCTTCCGCAACTCCAATCCCTCGCCTTCCCCCTTCTGGATGTTGCCCTTCACTCTACAATTTCATATTGCATCCCTTCGTGTTCATTGTAGGGGCGCACCATGGTGCGCCTAGCCGATGCTTCGGGACGTTTTTCGAGACAACCGAAATTATTCTCTCCCCATTGTCCTGACTTGCCGAGGCTTTTACTCCCTCCTCAAATACTCCCGTCATTTTCCTCATCGCGCTCTGAGCGGAGCCCTGCGACCGAAGGAAATGTCGAAAGGGGCGTGTAGTCGAATCATGAGCGGAGGGTGGCAACCGTCCGCAGCCGCAAGTTCGCGCAAACCCGGAAAGACCTTCTCTTGTAAGGCGTTGTGAACTGACGAAGATACGGAAGGTACGCGAAGATTGAGTCATGGGTTTAATTCTCCATCATGCTTGGCAGATAGAAATTTTCAATTTGGTGCGTGTCCATTTCGATCTTGCTCTCAAAGACCACTCCTTCCTGTTGGTAGACCGCTTTCTGGCGATACATCTGCATCGGGAGTGGACAGCGTTGGCCGAGCAACACGTACAGACCAGTGAACAAACAGTGGCCACTCATCGTCTTCCGCTCCTCGCATTCCACCAACCCCAGCAGTACGGTCACAAAGTACTTCCACTGGCGTTTGCTGAAACAGGGACGAAAGCCTTCCAGATACTGGCGCAGTGCCTCGGACAGACATACAATTGGCTTGGGCATGGCTCACCCTCGAGATAGATTGTTGCTAACCTTATTATCCCGCTTTGAGCCGTGCCTTTCTATTCAAATTCTGTTAAAGTGCAAAGATAGTGTAAACTATAATTCTTTTAATGCGTTTCCGTAATTTTACCGTCGTTGGAATTCTATTGTTGATCGCTGCCGTGGTGATCAGCCCGTCCGTTTATTCGGGTTATGCCGATTTGCACTCCGCCCAAAGCGCGCTGGCCCAGAAAAAATATAGCGATGCGGCGCGGCTCTTTGAATCGGCGGCGAGGCACCTGGTTTGGCGCAACGATCTTTGGGAACGGGCGGGCCTGGCGGCATATTACGAAGGAAACAATGCCGAGACCATCCGCCTGCTTGGGATTGCACGCAGCCAAGATCCTCTTTCCGCGCAGGCCTGGGAGGCGCTCGGTACGGCTTATTGGAATGGCAATGATCATCAAACGGCACTTGTGATCTGGCAGGACGGTTCGGCTGCTTATCCGTCCGACGTGTTCCTTTATGATCGCCTCGCACTTGTTTATCACGAGAACGGCGATACCACTTCCGAACAAAATGCCCTGGTCAAACGCTTATCGTTCGCCTCGGACGCAAATGCACATTATCAACTTGGGCTGTTGTTGACTTTATCGGATCCGGTCGGGGCGTTGAAAGAACTTACATCCGCTTCCTCCCTGGACCCCAAATTTGATCCGGCCGTTCAAACTTTGCGGGCGGCGATGGCCGTTTCCGACACGGAATCCGATCCGGCGCGCCGCTTCATTGCCATCGGGCGGGGATTGGGACTCGTCGAAGAATGGGGGCTGGCCGAGAAGGCGTTTGAAAAAGCCGTCAGTGCGAATGGCAAAAATGCCGAGGCGTGGGCGTGGCTGGGCGAGGCGCGCCAACAAAACGGTCAGGATGGCGGCGCGGATTTGAATCAGGCCTTGACGCTTGATTCTCAGGATGCAATCATCCATGCGCTGCGGGGCTTATATTGGAAGCGCCAGGGAAATACTGCCCAAGCCCTGGCTGAATATTCGCAAGCCGCACAAATCGAGCCGGACAACCCGGCGTGGCAGGCTTCCAGCGGGGATGCATATTCTCAAAAGGGTGATCTGGTCTCGGCATTGGCCGCTTATCAAAAAGCAACACAACTGGCCCCCACCGATGTGGCCTATTGGCGCCTGCTGGCGATGTTTTGTTCGGATAACAATTTGCTGATCCTGGATATCGGCCTGCCCGCCGCAAAACAAGCCGCCCAACTGGCGCCAAACGATCCGCCGACATTGGATGTGCTGGGATGGTTATATTCCAACGCCGGCCTGCTCTATAACGCCCAGCAGACTTTGTTGCAGGCGATCAAGCATGCGCCCGATCTGGCCCTTGCCCATCTGCATTTGGCGGAGAATTATTTGAGACAAGGTGACCGCGCTTCGGCGTTCAACGAATTAAATCTTACCGTGCAATTGGATAAGGATGGAACATCAGGCCGGATGGCCGCACAAATATTGAAACAATACTTCCCATAGATTCCAGATGTTGATGGCGAGGGGGTGCGCTCAAAGTTTGTTGATTTTGAGCGCGAAATCTATTGACTTCAAGCGAAATCTGGTCCCCCTTCGGGGATGCTTGCGCGAAGATTTCGCACTCCGCACTTACATACTTTGAGTGCTCCCTTCCGATGTTCGGACTTAAATTCGAGCATCTTCCGTTTTGCCACGAATTCTCCTGCTCTCTTTTCAGTGGAATCCGTGAAATCTGCGGCTGGGAAATCGGTCCTCCAAACTCATGTCTGAAGTTCAGGTTATTTTGCCGCGTTATTTCGCCAGCGCGGATTCCAAATCGGACAAAATATCCTCGACGGACTCGATCCCCATGGATAAGCGCACTAGTCCATCGGGAATCCCGACGCGCGCACGCTCCTCGGCAGTCAGACTGCGATGGGAGGAAGAGGCGGGATGCAGCACAAGCGAATACACATCGCCCAGTGTGGTGGCGGGCAGGCAGATTTTCAGGGACTCCATGAAGCGATAGATTTGCGCCTTATCCGCGCCCTCGATCTCAAAAGATAGCACACCGCCATAGCCCTTATCCTCGAACAAACTCCTGGCCAGCGCGTGCTGCGGATGATCGGAAAGGCCGGGGTAGTTGACCTTTGTCACACGTGGATGTTTTTTGAGCCATTCCGCCACCTGTCCGGCATTCTGGCATTGCTGTTTCATGCGCAGGGGCAGGGTCTTCAAGCCGCGCAGGGCCAGCCACGCTTCAAAGGGACCGAGCACGCCGCCGACCAGTTTATTCAACTCGAAAAGTTTGGCTTTGTTTTCTTTGGATGTCGCGACCACGCCGGCCAATACATCACCATGACCGGATAGATACTTCGTGGCGCTGTGAATAACGAAGTCCGCACCATGTATAACCGGGTTAAGCAGGTAAGGTGAGGCGAAGGTATTATCCACCAACAGCGAGGCACCATGACGATGAGCAAGCCCGGCCAAAGCGGGTATATCGGCTACTTTGAGCAGGGGGTTGGAAATCGATTCAACGTATAGAACCAGCGCGCCGGTTTCCTTCAAAGCCGTTTCCACTTCCGCATGATCGGTGACATTCACCATGCGCACATTCACATCCAGGCTCTTGAATAAGGAGCGCAAAAGGGAAAAGGTCGCGCCGTAGACATCCAAGGCGGCCACGACCGCGCTGCCCGCTTTCAGACCGGCGGCCAGCAAGGAGGCGTGGATGGCCGCCATCCCGGAGCCATAGGCCTGTGCGGCTTCGGCCATCTCCAAATCTGCAACCGCGTTCTCAAATGCTTCCGTGGTGGGATTCGAATATCGCAAATAGATCTGGCCGTGTTTGGTGCCCTCAAAGACGGCATCCAAGTCATCCATGCTCTCGTACAAATATACGACGCTGGGCCAAATGGGCGTGGTCACAGGCGTGTAATCGGCGGGAGGCACGCGTTCGCCGGCATGCACGGCGCGCGTTTGAAACGATTTACCGGAAAGATTTTTCATAGTTGATCACCTTTCGTTAATTTGGATCATAATTCTCTTGCACTCGTTATAACATCGTAGTTTACGCCTAAAGTATCCTTGAAGTGTTTCTTTCCACTCAAAACCTTTCGCTTCTCATCGGGTCTCAGCTCATCAAGGTTCTTTGTTGATTTGGTTTCCCGTACCAGATAAAGTACATCTTCCACTTCGCCGTCTTCATCTTTCTTTTCAAGGACAATTGCCCAATCAGGATTGTATTCACCAATCGGTGTCGGGACGGTGAACCAGCCGGGGAGTTTGACATACAACTTCACATCATCCCGCCGCTCAAGTCCCTCGACAAATTCCTTTTCGATATCAGACTCAAAAATCACGTGGTCATATATGGAATGAGGCGAAGAGACAAGATTATCTTCCCAGCCTGGAATATCCATGAATTGAGTCATTTCATAATACTCGTTGATCTTCTCGTATTGAATGCCCTCGACCAGTTGATCGGCCAGTTTATTCTTGATGATCCGTGAAGCTATCGTTGCATATTCAAACGGATTCTTGAGGGCGGCTTGTTGAATCGCGGCAGATGACCGTTTGTAAATTTCCAGCAGCGTACTACGGGTCAAGCGGACAGGCGGAGTGGTTCGTTCGAGCAGGGAGATAATCACTTCGGCAATGTTTGGCAGGGACTTTGTTTGATAACCTTCACCCATGGGGCGTTCGGCGGTTAAATGTGCGGCAAAGGTTTCACCCTCGGCTTCCAATCTTGCGCGGCGGACAACCACCTGCGGCGGTCGAATGGTTTCCTGATTCAATTCATTGACAACATCCGCAATCAACTTCTGACTATCTATAGTCACGTTGTAGCGGGTCTTGTGCTTTATGCGATTCCATAGTTCTTTGAATTCAGGTTTGAGCTCGAAGCCTTTACGTAATTTGGCAATTCCTTTCCTGCGCGCATTGGCAGGTTTGGGAGCGAGATTACCTGCGCCAAATTCGGTCTCCAGTTCGGACTGGTATTTGGTGACATAGCCTTCATAACTTTCATTGGCAATCACGGTCAGCACATTGACATGCTCATCGCGGACTCTATCGCCTTGCTGGTTGATGGCGAGACGCACACCGCGCCCGATTTCCTGCCGCTTCTTGAATTCCGAAGTCGTCTGATTGAGAGTGCAAATTTGGAAAACGTTGGGGCTATCCCAGCCTTCACGCAAGGCAGAGTGGGAAAAAATGAAACAGGTCGGTTCATCGAAAGACAATAAGCGTTCCTTGTCTTTCATAATCAAGTCGTAGGCTTCCTTATCTTTTTCGGACTCGCCTGTTTTGCTGTCTTCAAAGACGACCTCACCCGATTTGGTCTTGCGCGAAGCAAAATAAGCGGCTTGCACTTTTTCAGCATCCACATCCTTGAATTCGGAATTGACTCTCAGTTCGTTGAAGGCTTTGTTGAACAAAACGCGAATCAAACCATCTTCGTTGGCGTAGTTGTCCACGCGGTCAATGAAGAACAACGATAGAACTTTGATGCCCTGCTCGCGTAACCGCTTTTGCTTGTGGAAGTGTTCCTGCAGCGTATATCGGATTTGCGCTTCAAAGATGGTTTCTTTATCCGCGCCTCTTGATTCGCCCACCCGCATTTCAATATCGTTTGTAAAAAGCACAGATTGATCGCTGATGTTGATTTCTTCAAGCACGTAGTCTGCATAATCGGGCCGGTTGGCTTTCTTATCCAAAGAATTACCCGGCCTCACGGTAACAACTTGTTCCTTCACGGTCCCGTTTTTCATCAAAGCATGGACTGCAATTTTAGCAGTAAACGTTTTCTTGTCCGATTTCACTTCATCCAAACGCAGATAAACTTGATTTTCATCCGTTTCTTTTTCAACACCCGCCACTTCAACGCGTTTCACCAATCCCTGGCGATACGCTTCATAAGGTGTGAGACGATAAACGAGATTATAGGGGTTGCGATGCGTGGCTGAATAGCGCAGCGCAAACAGCGGATTGAGCGCCGCCAGCGCCGCGACCCGCAACTCACTTTCCATGTTTTGCGGTTCATCGAGGATCAAGACAGGACGCGCGGCTTGGACAAGATAGATGGGCGTTTCGCCCTGCAAGCGGTCTGTGGTTTGGTGAATGACGTTGGTGGACTTATTGAAGGAGTCAATCGTCATCACCATGATCTCGATGCTTTCGGAAAGCGCAAACTGACGGACTTGTGAAAGGTTGGCCGAATCATAGGCGTAATAGCGGCAGGGGATATTGTCGTACAGTTCGCGCAGGTGCTTTTGCGTGATCTCCAGCGTTTTCAATACGCCTTCACGGATGGCAACGGAAGGCACAACCACGATAAATTTCCTCAGTCCATAACGGCGGTAGAGTTCAAAGGCGGTTCGTAGGTACACATAGGTTTTGCCTGTACCCGTTTCCATCTCAACCGAGAAGTTATAGAACTTGACGAGCTTCTTCCCCTCAACCGTTTCAACGGCGCGATCAATCGTAATTAACTGTTTATCAGGCTCGAGATCGTTATCTCTTTGAACTTTTTTCAGGTTGGCGAGTATTTCTTTTTCAGATAAGTCAAGACGATTGGCGATGGCAGCAAAGCCAAAGGTGAAGCGCATATCGGTTTGGATGCGCGGCTGACCATCGAACAGACCTGTAATCGCCTCGATGGCTTGAATCTGAAATTCCTGGTTGGCATCGAATTTGAATTGCATGTTCAAGTATGATTTACCTATCTATAATCGAACATCCAAGTTTGACGATCTGAGTTGAACACCAAATCATAGTCATATTGCCTGTTTTGTAAGACGCGACCATCATGAAGATGGAAGGTAATGACAACATGAATTGACGCATAATGGCCATCATTATTCAGTACACTCACGCTACCTATGTCAGCCTTATCAACCGAGCCCCACCAGCTTGTAAATTCATTATATCCTCCAGTACTGGCGGCGCTTTGAAAGCTTGGAGTCGAAAGCGTCCATAAATAATCGTAGTTTCTATCCTGCCAAACCGCCGTGAAATACCAGCGCGCAAATTCTGCGGGATCGGAATAATTTTCTTCTTCGGAAGTGCTGGGGGAGTTACTGGATACTTGGGTAGCAGTTGGATTTACAAAGGCCGTAGCAACAGATGGACCGCCCACAACCTGTCCGGATACAGTCGTTGACTGTTGAACTGTAAAGTTGAAATTTACTTGCTGATTAGAAGCAGCAGCAGAAACAGGTTGTCCATTATTCCAATTATATTGGCTTGACATCACAAATGACTGGCTTCCAATCACATAATTCCTTTGGAAGTATTCCTGTGTTTTAGTACCAGCGTATCCAATCACGGTGCTCAGGGCGATCAATCCAATCGCCAACTCGGGGCTCATCATTTCGCTGGTTCCCTGTATCGCAGCTCCAAGTCCAGTTGATAATCCGGATGCAATCAAATTAGTCCCAACATCTGCAAGATCGCTTTTATCCTTCACATCCACGGCGATTAACATAAGGTTGAGATTACCTTGAAGAAGGTTCTGGGGATAAGTTAAACCTGCCTGACATGGGTTGATGTTATCGCCTGTATGAACTTGGATCACGCCACCATACGGACAAATCAAGGCATCCGAATGTCCAGAATTGTCCGAAGCAACCATGATGAATTGCAGGTTTCCCGTGTCGCCCAAATTGCTGACTGTGCCGGTGAACTGGAGTGAATTGATAAGAATGTTTATGTAAGTTCCGTTGTTATTTGAAACCGGATTGGGTTGTACAACGATGGGAGGGGCCGGAGCGGGTGTTGCCCCGCAACCTGAGAGAAGGACGGATACGATTAGAATGCTTGACAAAAGCGTTACGGAAACACTACGATTAATTCGCTTCATTCAATCTCCCTTTTGTTCATTACAGTTATATCGTTTTCAACCTGCACTGCAACGCCAAATTCGCTGCGGATTCATCGTCCAGCGCAACATCACGGCAAATAAATAGATCATCCTTCCTCAAGTTCAGAGATTTCAAGTCTTTCAATTTGATTTTATCGGCGAGGCAAAGATAAAAGCTTTGTCCTTTATCGGGATCAGTGACTTTTTGAATGCCTTTGGATTCTGTTTCTTCCATCTGGACGTTCAAGCCATAGCCTTCTTTCAAGGCGACTTCGTACAAAACATCTTCTTCCTTCCAATCCTTGACTAATGGATCAGCAAGCAGTTCCATTTGTTTGGCATAGGCTTTGGAGTCTTTTTGTTCCGCCGAATCCCATTGCTTGTAATTGGACTCAGCCAGCTTGAAAACCTTAAAGCCCAAATCTTCGGCTTTATCCAATTTCAATTGACCTTCACGCTCTTTCTTCATTTTCTTGATGACGCGGCGAATGCGTTCCTTGCCAATTTCGGCAATGGTAGGAAATTGTTTATTTTCTGTAGGCTCTGGCAATTGCACAAGAATGAATTTGCGATCACCGCCATCTTCGCGGTTGAGTTCTAACACGGCTTGCGCGACAGTGCATGAGCCAGCAAAAAAATCTAAAACAATATCTTCGCCTTTTGAAGCCAACTTCACGATATATTTGATAAGACCTGATGGCTTCGGATTTTCAAAAGTAGTTGCACTGCCGAAAATATCAACCATCTCTTTTGAGCCATCGGTATTAAGTGGAACAAAATCCCAAATAGTTGTCCAAGTAATACCTTCTTTAACGTCGGACAGAAATCTCTTTAGTTTTGGACGACTCTTTCCATCCTCTCCAAAGTAAATTTCATTATTCTTAATCAACTGCTCAATTTTTTGCTTATTAAATCTCCAGTTGCCATCTTTGCCCGGGAAGTGTTGTTGCCCTGTTCTTGGATTAGTGATTGGAAAATACAGTGACGCCACATATCTTCCACCTTTTACATTTGCCATTAAATCCCCAGGAACCCATGGACCCTTCGGGTGATCATCTAGATTCTTATATCTCCCAATTTGCTCGCTATTTCTCTGTCGCAGAAATATACTTGGTTCTTCCGATTTTCCGTAAACAACAATATATTCGTGTTGCGCTCCAATAATTTGATCGTTAGGCGGGGTGCTTCTTTTTTTCCAGATAATTTGAGAAATAAAATTACTTTCGCCAAAGATTTCATCACAGACCCTTCTCAAGTTTGTTACCTCGTTATCGTCAATACTAATAAAGATTACTCCATCATCTTGCAAAAGTTGCCTTGCCAAAAGCAAACGCGGATACATCATCGAAAGCCAGGCTGAGTGATAACGTCCGCTGGTTTCGGCGTTGCTGGTCAGCAAGTTGCCTTCGCTGTCTTTTTGACCCGTCATTTTCAGGTAAGTATCCAGCGGGTCGGCAAAGTTATCGGGATAGACAAAGTCATTGCCCGTGTTATAAGGCGGGTCAATGTAGATCATCTTAACCTGTCCGAAGTACGGCTTATAGAGCAATTTCAATACTTCGAGATTATCGCCTTCGATGAAGATGTTTTGCGTTTTATTGAACTCTACCGATTCTTTGCGCGCGGGAGTCAACGTGGCGCGTGAAGGCGTTTGCAAAATGCGGATCGCATCCCGTTTGCCCGCCCAAGTGAACGAATACCGTTCGGGGCGTTCCTCGGCGAAGTCACCGAGCGAAGCCCGAAGTTTATCGAAGTCAATCTTGCCTTCGGTGAAGGCTTGCGGCATGATGTCACGCAGTTCCGCAAGCTGTTCATCTGTGATGGAAGGAGTCTGTTTTTTGACGGGTTGTTTTTTAGCCATAACGATCCCAATTTCCGAGTATCGAATTCCGATAAGTCAAGCATACAGCCAAACCCGTACGCGCGCAAGTATCTGCATTCTGCCCATAAGAAGCAAAACGCCCTGCAAGGCGTATCAACCTAGCAAGGCGTTCGTAAACGATCACTTTATTTCCATTCACGAAGCAGTCGAATCCGCAGGAATTCTCTGGTAAAGGAATTCCTTCATATCCGCAGACTGGCCTGCATGTTCAATGGTGATACTGACCACACGGCCTTGGCTGTCAAGATCGAGATAGATATTTTCGTTCAATTCCCGTGTCTCCACAGGTGTGTTGGCGGAAAATTCCACCAGCGTGGGCCGCGTCAATATTCACAGCGGGATGGGTTTGGTTTTACTAATAACGAATATCTAATATCTGCACTTCTCCGATTACCGCACGCGGCGCTTCCACTCTTCTTTCAATTCCAGTTCGCGCGGGCTGAGGCCGGAATCAAGGGCGAGAAAATCAATCAGCAGGCGGTTGAATTTGGCCGTCTCGTCGATCATCGGGAAATGCCCCGAACCTTCCAGGTTGATCTGGTGCATGTGAATGGAAAGTAGAGACGTTGCACGCAACGTCTCTACGGGGGGAACGGTGATGGAAGGATCATTCTGTCCATAGACAAGCAGGCAGGGAATATCCGTAGCGCGGAATTGCGTGAAGAGCCTATCCGACTGAAAACTATTCATTGAAGCCGCGATGGCGCCCGTATCCACCTTGGAAGCGTCGGAGAGAGCCGTCACCGATTCCGGCGTCCGGCTCGAGAGCCAATCCGCCAATTCAATGGCAGTGGAGGTGCGCAGTTTGGCATTGATCGAGTTAAAGTCGGGGGGCAGGTTGACGGCCATGATGCGATCCACATTGCCCGGCCGCCGGGTTGCAAATTGAAGACCGACCAACGCTCCGAGGCCATGCCCCACAATGGCTATTTTTCCGATGCCCATTTCATCCAAAAACCGGGTGACCAGGGAGGCCTGCTGTTCCAATGAATAACGGCTGGAATCGTGGGCGGTGTCTCCATACCCGAAAAGGTCGAGCGCATAGGCGCGGAACGAGGTGGAGGCCACCTGCATCGCCGCAATCCAATATCGCCATGACCCGACCCAGCTGTGCAGGAAGACGATGGGACGTCCGCGTCCCATCGCTTCGTAATGCACAATGGTCTGATCAAGGATGATGGCGCTCATAGGTTATGGCCTGACCCTTGCGGGAGAGGCGAGTTAATCATTTTCCAAATTTTGCCAGGATGGCTCTGACGCGCTCGGTCAACTGATCGGGCGCAAACGGCTTGAGCAGGTAGTCCTCCGCGCCGACATCCATGCCGGTTTTTATTTCCGATTCCTGTCCTTTGGCGGAAAGGAATACGATGGGAATATCCTTCAACTCGGGATCGGCTTTCATTACGCGGCAGGCATCGTAGCCGGTCATGCGCGGCATGCGGACATCCATAAGGATCAAATCGGGGAACTCGTGCGAGGCCATCTGTACGGCCTCTTCTCCGTTATTTGCGGCTGCCACCTCATATCCGGCAAACCGCAATGTGAAAGCAATCAAATCACGGATATCGGGTTCATCTTCGGCAATCAATATTTTCGGCATAAGACCCTTATTTATCCTTTTGAATAGGTAAAGTGAACGAGAAGACACTGCCCTTGCCCGGAAGCCCTGCGCTTGTCATCCAGATTTTGCCGTTGTGCATCTCGACCAACTGCCGCACGATGGGCAATCCCAGGCCCGTGCCCGGTGTTGCCAACACCAGCGGATGTTCGCCGCGATAGAAGCGTTCGAAGACGCGCTCCTGGTCAGCCGGCGCAATGCCCACGCCGTTATCCTCCACGTCCACCTGAACTTCCGTGGCGTTCAGCGCATGGATTTTCACTTGGATGGTTCCATTCTCGGGGGTGTAATGATAGGCGTTATCCACCAGGTTATCGATCACCTGCCGGACGCGTTCCGCATCGCCCATCACACGCGGCAGATTCTTGGGGGCATTGAGGGAAAGCGCCATGGGCTTGCCTTCCTCCCGGGAACGCCGCAGCACATCACCGATCACGTCTTCGGCAATCTCCCTCAAGTCAAGCGACTGGGGAGCCAACATAACGCGTCCGGCCTCGATGCGGGAAATATCCAGCAAATCGTTGACTAGAATATTCAAACGGTCAATGTTATTCTTAACGATGGCAAGGAAGTGCGACTGGTTTTCGTTCACCGCGCCTCCAGCGCCCATCAAAAGCACATCCACGTAACCTTTGATGGCGGTCATGGGGGTGCGCAGTTCGTGGCTGACCGTTGCAACAAACTCGGACTTCAAACGGTCAACCTCCACCTCGTGCGTAATATCGCGGAAGATGGAAACCGTGCCAAGAAAATCATTTTGCAGGATGACCGGTGCAAGGTGGATCAACGCAATGCGCCCATCGCCCAATTCCAATTGTTCGGCATACGTATCGCCGGGTTGATAAGAACCCGGTGATTGGGACCAACCGCGGATGGTCTGCATCCATGACGAGGCCGCCTTGCCGAATAACCCGCCGAAGTCTTCAAGCGGCTGGTCCATCACAAGGTCCGCCTTGATGTCCAGGATCTTCTGAATGGATGAGTTCAGGAATGTGATGCGGTTATTCGCTCCCGTGACCAGGACGCCATCTGCCACGGCTTCGAGGATGGCTTGCGAGCGGCTGGCCTCCTCCTGCTCCTTGCGCAGCATCGAACCCAGGCGCTCGGCCTGGTCGCGGATCAATTCGTACAGGTGCGCGTTGTTAATGGCCACGGCCACCTGGCTGGCGATTGCCTTAACCAGGTTCAATCCATCGGGCGTGAAATAGCGTTCCTCGCGGCGGAATACCATCAACACGCCGATCACATCCTCCGCCACCAGCAAGGGGGCCACGATGGCGCTGCGATGTTCGCGTGAAGTGGATCCGGACTGTACCCAGCGTGGATCCATCTGCAAATCATCGATCAGGGCCGCTTCCCGGTTCTGGAAAACCCATCCCGCCAACCCCTCACCCACTTTTAGCGAAAAGCCGCGCCCGCCCTCCTCAGATTGATTGGAGAGGTAACCGTAACCGGCGCGATAATGCAAAAGGTTATCGCCCGGATGCAAGAGCATGATGGTGCCTTGCTCCGCCCCGATGGCTTCGTTAAGCAGGGACAAGGTACGGTTGAGGGCGCGGTCGAGGTCAAGGCTCGAAGAAACTTCCGTCAGGATGCGCAGGAGGGTTTCGGTATTTTGTTGTTCGCGTTTCAATTGCGCCGTGCGTTCGATGACGCGTTGTTCAAGCTCCTGCGCCAGGCGCTGGGTCTCTGCAAACAGGCGCCCGTTCTGGATCGCAACCACAGCCTGGTTCGCCAGCGTACTCAAGAGTTGAAGATCTTCGTCCGTGTACGCATTGCTCTCGTAACTCTGCGTGGAAAGCATACCTATGGTCTTGCTGCCCAAGATCAGCGGAACCGCCAGAATGGAGGCGGGGGTGCCGCGCTCTCCCAACGTAAGCCCGCCCATCTCATCCGCCTGACCGGCATCATTGAGATTAAGCGGCTGGCCGCTCGTAATCACACGACTGCTTAATCCTTCTCCCAAGGGCAGACGCATATTCGGCGCGCGGACATCCTTGTCCATCAAATAAACGCCTTCCACTTCCTGCGTCTCTTCATCCAACAGGCTGATCACAAAGGCTTCCGCCGACATCAGCCGGCCGACTGCCTCGTGGATGGCGCTATAGATCTCCTCGGGATCGAGGCTGGCGCTGATCTCGGAGCTTGCCTGGTTGAGAACGGATAAGCGTTCCGCAGTCCTAACAGTGGCTTGATACAAGCGCGCATTCTCAAGCGCAATGGCCGCCTGGTTTGCAATCGTACGCGCCAGTTCAATTTCTGTTAACGCGAAGCGCCCTCCTCCGGTGATATGGGCAAACAGCAGGGCGCGCAGATTTATGCCACTCGCCAAAGGCAAAACGAGCAAGGCGCTGGTATCGGCGCCGACCAATCCCATGATCGGATGAAGGTCGGGTTCAGCGGCGATATTTTCCGTATTGAAGATTCCCTGCGATTCGCGCAGACGTTCAAACAAGGGTGAATTGGACAGCACCTGAGGCAAATCATGCTTTGACTCGGAAGACTCCGCTTTCCAAATCGCCTGCCCATGTTCAAACGACACGGCTGAGGTGCGATTGGCATTCAATGCCCGGCGCAGCTCTTCGGCAGTCAGGTGCAGGATCTGATCGGCATCCAGTAAACCGCTCAAGTCGGATGAGAAGCGGTTGAGCAATGCCAGGCGCTGCGAGCGTTGATCCAAGTCCGCCGCGCGGCTCAAGCTTTCCTCGAACAGCTTGGCATTATCCACGGCCACTGCGGCCTGACCGGCAAAGGTTGAAGCCAATTGAATTTGCTCGCGCGTATAGAAATGCGACTGCCATTTTTCCAGGGCGATCACGCCGATCAATTCGCCTTTGGAAATCAACGGGATGCCAAGCCAGGAAAGGTGCGGGGCTTCCACGGATGGGAAGCGCGGGTCTTCGCGTACATCCGGAACGAAAATGGACTGGCCGCTTCGAATCATTTCATTGAACAAAGCGCTATCGGCAACCGCCAAAGTCAAGCCAAGGAGCTTCTCGGTATCCGGGAAACCGCGCACGGCGGCCACCGATAGATGTTCTTTGTCGCGCAGCCAAAGCGTGGCCGTATCAAAGGGCAGGACCGGCATAAGCTGATCAAGGAGCGAGGCGGTCAATTGATCCGAGCGCAGGTTGGAAGTCATGGCAGTGGCGACATCGTTGAGGGCCTGCAATTGGCCGGCGCGTTCCGTCATGGCATGGACCAGGCGCACGTTTTCGAGCGAGAGCGCCACTTGCTGGGCAAGCGAAACCATTAAGTTTTCATCCTCGGCTTTGAATGCAGCCGGGGTGTTGAAATTATCCAACACAAGAATGCCGAGCATTTGATCCCCCGCCAAGATCGGGACAAACAAACTGGAAACAGGCAACCGTCCGCCGGTCGCCTGCCGGTAGAGACCCAGTTTATCGGGAGGCAGGGAATAATCACGTGCAAAATCAATCTCATCCACGCGTCGAGGTTTCCTGCCGGAGAAAGCCACGCCCGGCAAGGCCTCGCCCAACCGGTAGGAGATCCGCAGCATACTGTTGTTATCCGCATAGCCGGATACCGCTTGCGGCAACAGCAAATCGTTTTGCTCGTTTACCATCAAAACCACGCCCGCATGAGCCGCGAGCAATACGCGGCGGCCGCTCTCCAGCAAGGCTCGTATGATATTCGCCGGGTCGAGTCCGCTGATGCGGCGGCTGAAATCGAGCAGGAGATCAACTTCCTGCAACCGGCGGCGGGTCTCATTGAGCAGGGAAATGTTTTGCAGGATCACGGAGGTCTGTCTGGAAATCTGATAATAGACCTGCCGGTCTTCCTCCGTGAAATTAGGCATCGGCTCGGTACTAAGCGCCAGCATGGCCGCCACCGGTTTATTCTCAACAATGACCGGCAAACAAATCAAGCCCTTGGCGCGCAGCTGGGAAAGCAGCGGAACATCATGCCATTCGTTGCTTTCATCCAGGTTGGATATGAGGATAGGCTCGCCGCTCTGCAAAACCGCGCGCAATGGATTGCGCTGGCCGAACAAAGACTCGGGATTTGTTGACTTGGGGATACTGCCGAGCACATGCAGCAGGCGCGGCCCTTCGGAAGCGTTCTCCGCCACCAGGGCCGTGGTCATGCTTAATTGAGTCAGCGTCTCGCGTCCCAGCGCCATCAACGCGGAGGAGGCATCCAATTGCCGGCTGACCGACTCGGTGATCGCCAAACCGGCGCGCACACGTTGAGCGCGCCTATCCAGGCTGTGTAAGGCAATGGTTTGCTCCAAATCCTTGCGAAGCAGGACCGGCAAATCTTTTTGCGTAATATTCAGCAATTTCTGCTGGCTGCATGCCCGAGGAAAACGCATCAAGCCGGCTCTTAAGTTCGTTATATCGTCTTGCATCGCTGATCACAAAGACCGCCTGCGCGGCAAAGACCTCGAGGGAATCAATGGTCGCCTGGTCGGGGCGCAAGCCGTTACTGGGATCGTCGAGGCTGATCACACCCAGTGGATTGCCCTGTGCATCTTCCAGCGGGATCAGCAGAAAATCGTCCGCGTTCCATGCGTTCACTGCGGACTGCTGCTCCGAATAATTAGCAGCATAAACGTAATGAACGTCCGGCGGCAAGACCGGGGTTTGGTCTGCAGGGATGTAATATGACCGGCTGACTTTAAACGTTGGCTTCATTAACTGGAGCAGGGCGGAATATGGCTGCTTGCGCGCCAATAGCTCATTCAATGTTTCCTGTGGGATGCCAATGCCAACGACGCGCCGCAATTGGCCGCCCTCCGGCTCATAAAGGCTGACCAGCACCACCTGGAACGGCGTGGAATCATGGATGCCTTGCCCGATAACCCTCAAGGATTCTTCAAGTGAAACGTCTGGACCGATGGCATAACTCGCGTTCGATAAGCGGGTCAGCGTTTCCGAGCGGCGGCGAAATACCTCGGAGCGCTGAAGTTCGCTTTGATACAACCAGGCATTGCTTAAAGCAACCGCGGCCTGGATGGCTAGGGTTTCCGCAAGGTCCATGGCCTTCGCATCGAAATACGCCGGCTTTTTGGAGTGCAGTTGAAGCAGTCCAACCAGGCGTTTCTGATGAAGCAGGGGCACCACCAAGGCGGAATGGATGCCTGCATGTGGCGGAAAGAATCCTTCCTGGTCGAAATCGGAAACAAGAAAAGATTCCATCTTGTCGATCGCGCTTCTCTCAAACGGAGAAAGTTCGGTCCCCGCTGAACAACCGGTGGACTTGACCACGCGTAGAGATGTTGCATGCAACGTCTCTACGGAATCCGGATCGATCAGCAGAACCGAGCCGCAATCTGCGCCCACGAACCGCACCGCCTCGTCGCGCAGGGTTTCAAGCAGTTGATTGAGATCCAAGGAAACATTCAGTTCGCGGCTCACCCGTGCGATGGTAACCAGCCGCTCCAATTGTTCGCGTAATGCCTGGTCGGTTTGTGAGCCGGTTTTAAGGTTTTCGATGGCAGACGATAATTGTCCCGCAGCCGTCGAAACGATTTGCAAATCGTAGTCATTGAAGAAGTTGGTCCTGCCGCTGCCGAGGATCAATTCGCCGTTCAACTTCTCACGCATGGAAAGCGGGATCACCATCAGGGATTCCATGTGCAGAACCTGCGCCAACGGTTGATACGTCACCAGGGCGCGGGAATCCAGGCTCAAACGACCGGTGATAAAGGGCTGCCGGCCTGCCATGGCATGATCATCGGCATGAGCGACTTCGAGCTCTACAAAGGCCTTCAAAACATCGGAACCCGTCCCCGTCAGCGAGTCACGATGCAATCGCAGTTGGCTGCGTGTATCATCCACCAAAAAGAGCGCGCCTGCATCTGCCTGAAACAACTGCACCAGCTCCTGAATGGAAACCTTGAGCATTTCATCCAGCGTGTTCGATGAAACGCTAAGGCTGACCAGATGGCTCAAGACCTCGAAGTGTTGGGTCCGGGTAAGGCTTTGCTGGATCAAGAGGGCGTTCTCAATGATCGCCGCCGCTTGATTGCCGACGATATTCATCAAGCGCAATTCGGAATCCGAGAACGGCAGCGGGCCGCGGCGATGGTGGGAAACTTGAAAATATCCCGCGACCTTCCCTCCAAACCGCAAAGGCATAAGGGCTGAATCACGCAGGCTGGCCGCGATGGCGATATCCGTTAGACCAAGTGTGCGCCAACTCTCATCCTGCGAGGCATCCATCGTCAAAATCGGCTGCTGCCTGTTGAGCAGGGATTCGGCCGGGCTGCCCGGCGCAATGGAGGCACGATAGATTTCCACGATATGGACAGGCAGGCCGCGGAACGGCACCTGCCCCTCCAATATATGCTTGTCCTCATCGTAAATCAAAAAGCCGACAATATCCGCATCGAAAAGAGCGGCAACACTATCCACGAGGCGGGCAAACAAATCCTTTGAATCGTTAGCGGAATTCACCGTCTGCGCCAAATTGGCAAGCCCGGCCAATTCGGCAGAGTGACGCTGTTCCTCTTCATACAGCAAGGAATTACGCAAAGCCAGCGCGGCCTGCCCGGAGACCAGTTTAAGCAGGTTGACATCCTGTTGTGTAAAAGCCGGGCTGGATATTTGTCCGGCTTCGACCAGGCCGACCACCTGGCCGCCGGCAATCAAAGGCGTGCCAAGATAGGATTGGAGCGCGTTGCCGGAGGTGCCATTTGCTTCCTGGGTCAACCAACTGCGAGTGTCCGTGATAAGCAGCAGGTCGTTGGCCGCGATCAAGCTCTCGGAAAACTTTCCAAACTGGCTTTGGGAAATGCGCGCAAGTTCATGCCTGGATCGGTCCTCGGTCTGAAAATGATATGGAATAAACGCCTGCGCCTCGGCATTCCAGACTTTGATCTCCATTACATCGGCTGGAATGAGACGATTAAGATTCTCAAGGATCGAATACAGCACCGTTTCGAGGTCAAGGTTGGAGGTGATGGCCTGACTGAAATCAGCCATTACCTTGAAAATCGAATCAGATGCATCTGCGCTTTCAGAAGTAAAGGCGGGCGTCAACTCCATACTGCGCAGGGAGACCAGCATTTTGGGATAAGTTCCCGGCACCTGGTATGAAGTGAATTCCGCCAGCCTGCCATTGACGTTGACGCGCTTCTGGCCGGGCGTGGCCAGGACTTCCAAAAATTCATCCGCCGGATGCACCCGGCGCGCCAACCGCTCGATATCTGCGGCATCGTCAGCCCGCAAGCCAAACCACTCACGAGCGCGCGGGTTGATATATTCCACCCGTCCGCCTGGTTGAATTACCAGAATCGCTTCGCCTGACGAATCGATCTCAGGCTGTACCTGGGAAGTGTTTTCAACCTCCGCAGTGGAGTTACGATTGAGGAACAAGCGCATGACCAACAAGCCCACCACTGCGAAAACCAGTGTGGTAATGATCAACCCGATGCCCAGAAACATGCCGATGGACATTGGATGAAACCTCTGACAGCCTCGCTTAAGAATCCTGCCGCCGGGCATCCGCGGCGAGTTCGGTGATCTCGCGAATATCCGTGAATGATCGCTGGCTGGGTGATACGATGCCCACCGACATGGTCATAAATGGCACTTTCTCCATGCCGCCATCGGCTTTGGGAGCCTGCATGAAACCCTGCTGCCTGTCAATGAAGTTATAGTGGGATTGAATCTCGACCGCAAATCGTTCCTTGACCCGCTGTTTCATCCTCAACGCGGCATCGTTGGTGGTGATCACAATGAAGTTATCGCCGCCGGCGTGCCCGATGAAATCGTTTCTCGTACCCGCCTCATCCACCACTTCGCCGATCATCATCGCCGCGAAGCGCATCACATCGTCACCGGCCACGAACCCATATACATCCTTGAACGCATCGAAGTGGTTGAGGCGCAAGTCGAGCAAGGCCCAATTCTGTTCCCGAATGATGCGGCGCAATTGCTCCTCGATCAGCCGTCCGGCAGGCAGTCCCGAACGCGGATCGGTGAGACTCTCGCGTTCCGACCTGCGAATGGCGCCCTGTACGCGCAGTTTCAATTCCTCGATATCGAACGGCTTGGTGATGTAATCATCCGCGCCGAGTTCGAGGCCCTGCAATTTGTCGCTGCGTTCATCTTTCTGCGTCAGGAAGATGACCGGGATGTGGCTGGTGCGCGTGCTCGTCCGCAAATTGCGGCAGACCTCGTAACCGTCAATATCGGGCAGCATGATGTCCAGCACGATCAAGTGCGGAAGCACATGCTTCGTTCTCTCC
>Ga0182027_10001976_pt1 | contig 33446 bp, 32 predicted proteins | sample 712E1DmetaG_FD_121300 | JGI IMG/M metagenome (GOLD analysis project Ga0182027, IMG submission 121300) | Permafrost microbial communities from Stordalen Mire, Sweden - 712E1D metaG (Illumina Assembly) | ecosystem: Environmental > Terrestrial > Soil > Wetlands > Permafrost | place: Sweden...
CACTCCAGGTCGGCCATTCGCCCTATAAAGTCCTCCTTTTCGTCGGACTTTATAAACAGGGCTCAGTTCTCATCCTTCCTATGTCACCATAGTAATTCTAAAATATGGGCAGGGAAGGATTCGAACCTTCGAAGCGCGAACGCAACAGATTTACAGTCTGTGCCCTTTAGCCACTTGGATACCTGCCCTAAAAACTCTCTGGAGCTGGCTAGAGGCTTCGAACCCCCGACCTGCTGATTACAAATCAGCTGCTCTACCAACTGAGCTAAGCCAGCAAAATTTCAAAAACCCTTCAAAGTGGGTTGTAATATATCAAAATTGCGCATGGCTGTAAAGGCTAAGATTTTTAAAAAATTTCATACTGGTTGTCTTTTTGAAAAATTTGCTCTGTTAATGCCAAAACATGATCCACACTAATAGAACAGGGTTGGCCAGCGATGGCTTGGGACTGGGCCAAAACAAAACTCTTAGAGCCGAGCGGTTTCCAACGTTCTACATTAATGCCAGGCTGGTTACGCATAAATAGCGAAATAACACAAGTCCCCACCCCTGCCGCTATATGCACCGGCCCGGAATCATTGGAAATCAAAAGACGCGCATGGCGCAAAAGGCTTATTGTTTGCCCCAGAGAAGTTTTTCCGGTCAAATTGTAAAATTGGGATGCCAGACGAGCTTGCTGTAGAATCTGGGCCGCCACCGGTATGGTCTGGGGTGAACCCATCAGAACAATCTTGGATGTATAACGCTCTGCTAAGCGGTCCATTAACTGGGCAAAATTGGCCGATGGCCAACACTTGGCAATATCCGAGGCCCCAGGATGAATAACGATGATTTCATCGGAGTGGAGATTATTCTCCTGCAGCCATTGCGCGCTCCAGGTTTCTGCTTCTTTTAGCGACGGTATAAAAACATCCAAATCATTCGCCTCAATACCAATGGCCTTTAAAACTTCCAGACAATATTGGGCCTCATGTTTTTTACCTTCAAACCGTTGGTCTTTTAAAGGATGCGTCAGCAGAAATCCGAACTTATTATTCTTATACCCTAAACGGTAAGGTATACCCGCCAGTAAACAAGCCAAATTATACCGGCGTTTAGTATGAAAAATAATGGCCAGATCAAATGGCTTGTGACGCATGTCCCTTGATAATCTCAAAAAACCCCATAACCCCTTATGCCGGCCTTGGCGGTCATCCACCAAGATCTCATCCACATAAGGGTTACCATTGACCAAATCATACGTCATAGGTGTAACTAGAACACTGATGCGGGCGTTGGGGTAAGCTCGAGCTATCGCTTTGATCGCCGGCGTAGTCAGCACCACATCTCCTATACGGTCGGTACGCACGATCAAAATATTATTAAAAATCTTAAACGTCATAATTGGATTTTCCCAACCGCATTGAACACATCTTCAACTTCAATTAACGACATGCAATTATGCGCCAAGTCACTCTGAGGCTTCCCGCAACGAACACATTTCTCATTGCGTCGGACAATCACGGATGTCTTGCCCCCCCAAGGCGCGTATCTACTCACATCCGTTGGTCCCCAAAGCACAAGCACAGGCACATCCAAATAACAAGCCAGATGCATAATGCCGCTGTCATGACACAACACCCAGGAACTTTTCTTTAAAATAAACGCCAATTGCCGTAAATGCGTTTGACCGGCCAATGACACCGCAGTTGTTGTCATCATCTTTTGAATAGCTTCAATGAGTACGGCATCTTGGGTGTCTCCGACAAAAACAACCTTGTAGGTAGTTGACAAATGATCCGCAACTGCCGCGAACCCTTCAGGATACCAACGCTTGGCCGTATCCGCCGCCCCAGGCGCTATCACCACAAAACTTCTGCCTTGCAAGGCAGGGGCTAACTGGCTTTCAAAAAACTGCTCATCTTCTCGTGTTGTTACAACAGCGAACTGTTTGTATACAGGCGTATCAAAATTATAAATTTGGCGCAAACGATTTAAATGCATGTCCTTCTTATGTTGAGAAGCGCTTTTCAGCGACGAAACCACGCCAAAGGCGGGGCCCCCCTTTGCCCGCACTAAAAATACCGGTGTCGCATACTTAGGCCTCAACAGCCAACCCAGCAAGGTCCGGCGTAAATCCACGACCACATCATATCTGGCACGGTATAAATCTAAAAACCATGCGTATTTCTCTCTTAAAGGGGCATCTTTATCATAGACCTTGATACCCATATAGGGATTGTCCGCAAAAAGCGAAACCGCCTTTTTCCCAACCACCACATCTATTGGGGCGCCAGGAAAATCCTGCCGTAGGATATCAATGACCGGAAGAGACAACACCACATCCCCGATATTCGTCATGCTGACAACCAAAATACGTTTAACTAATGATTTTTTGGAAAGCTTTGCACACATCATCCACCGTCACAGACTGCATGCACACATTGTTAGTGCATGATAAATGATAACAAGGGGCTTTATTGCACCCGACATCTTTAAAAATGATTTGGCAACGGCCACTCCCCCGAGGGCCGGTGATTTCACAACGCGTGGGCCCAAAAATACCTATCACATCCGCCCCCACACTATGCGCCAAATGTAAAGGACCGGTATCTGCGGAAATGACAGCTTGGGCCCTTTTATAAAGTGCCAACGATTCTCCCAATGTTGTTTCTCCGGCCAAAACTATCGACCTGCCCATGGCCTCACGGGCCATCTGCTCGGCATATTCTCTGTCCTTGGTTGATCCGGAAAAAACAACTTTAAAACCGAATTCCTGGTCCAACCGTTTAGCTAACCCAACAAAAGAATCCGCGCTCCATCGTTTAAGATTCCAATTACCGCCGGTATTTAATACGACAATTTTTTCTGCTTGGGAAACGCCTGCTTTACTTAATTTGGCATCCAGGGCTTCTATATCTTCCAACTTCAAACGCAATTCGCATAAGCGATCTTTGACCTTAATCCCGTAATCTTCCAAAATGCGCAAATAATAATCACAACGATGACAGTCGTCTGTCTTCATTTGAACCGGATGAGTCAACAACCCTTTGCATTTACTATACCCTATGCGCAAAGGTATGCCGCTTAAACGAACCATCAAAGCACGGGTCACAGAACGATGCAGCAAAAAAGCCGCATCAAATCTTTCTTTGCGCAAATAACGGATCAATTGCCATTTTCGCCAAGGGAAGCGGTGTTTCCCCCCTTCATCATAAGTAATGATTTTATCCACATAAGGGCAATACTCCAGGACTTCTCTGACCTTTGGCACGCACAAACAGGATATACGCGCTTGCGGATAAGTTTTCTTAAGGGCCTTAAACAGGGGAATGGAAAAAACAGCATCCCCCAGCCAGTTAATATTAACGACGAGGATATTGTTCATAGTAAAGTTTGAGCGTTTGCTCGACCATGACCCGGGCAGAAAAATGCCGCTCAATATTTGACCGTGCCTGTTGGGCGCAAACACGTGCGCCATCAGGATTTTTTAACACTTCTATAAGGCGATGGGCCAAAACTGCCGGATTGTGACTGTCGACCAAATAGCCGCTGACTCCCTCTTCAATTAAGTCCACCAACCCCCCGACACGGGAGGCTACCACCGGAATGCCGCAAGCTTGAGCTTCTATCACGGACAAGCCTAACCCTTCCATTAAAGAAGGCATGACAAAAACGTCAAAAATAGGCAGAAGCTCTTGTGTTTGATTGACCGTATTCTCAAAACGCACGTGGGGACCCAATGACAATTCTTGAGTTAATTTTTTTAAATGAGATTCTTCCGGACCCTGCCCCACAATCATCAGATTGGCCGAAGGTATTGCCTTTAGTACTCGCGGCATCGCTTTAATTAAAACGTCAATACCTTTGACATCCGATAACCGCGCAATGATGCCTATCACCTGGCCACCACCGACATGCCATTTTTGCCGCATATCCAAACGCTTCTGTGCGCTCGTCATGACAAAACGATCCAAGTCAATACCGTTGAGAATCAAATGTATTTTCTGGGGATCAATGCCGAAATCCTGATGTAAATGCCGTGCGACAGGTTGACTGATCGCAATCACCGCATTTCCCCAGCAGGGAAATATTTTTCTAAACCAACGGGGTCTGAAAAAACCGTGGCAAGTTGTTACCATTGTAACAGCGCATCCCAGACTCAACCCATATCCCAACACCTGAGTGACCCGTGTTTGAGCGTGAATAATATTGATATGCTCCTCACGGATCAAACGATGCAAGGAAGGCAAAGCTAATAATAATTTAGGATGGGCTTCCGACTTTGTGCGTATATTAATTTTGACATGCCGTATGCCGGCATCCTGAAGGTGGGAAACACAATCTCCCCCGCTGGAAGCCACCAGCACCTTGTGGCCTGCCTTGACCAATCCTTGCCCCAAGGTCAACAAATAACTGGTAATGCCGCCCGTATTAGCATGCGTTGTCAAAAAAAGAATGTTCATTTGATTAATTGCATCACTTTTTTAGCTACTTCTTCCGGTAGAATATCATTCATGCACGCATGGGTTTTTATTTTACAACGACCGGAATAACAAGGCGCACACTTCATAGGTTTGTGTAAAACCACGGATTTATCCGCGGGCGGCATATGACGCCGAGCATCCGTTGGTCCAAAAAGAGCTATCACAGCTACCTGCATACCGGCCGCCACATGCAGAGGCGCTGAGTCCGCAGTTATATACACCCGGCAACGTTTGATCAGTGCCGCCAACTGCAGGATGGTTGTTTTTCCGACGAAACTGGCGGGCTTGGCATGGGCACGGGCCATTAATTTCCGGGCTTTAATCTTATCTTTATCCTCTCCGGTCAAAATCACCCGGATATTTTTATGCCCTAAAATGTCGCATAATTTAGCCATGTGTGCCAAAGGCCAATTTTTAGTAGGCCACTGCCCCGAAGCGGACACGTTTAGCCCGACAATGATATGGTCCCCGCTTAACCATTCGCTGTCTAAAAGAGATTGCACATAGGCTTCATCAACAGCTCTGGGCCAGAGTTTAAGCCGGATATCAGGATCATAATCAATACCCAGCATTTTCAATATCCGGAATTGGTGTTCGACCGGCGGAATATTCCGGATGTCGTTCTTGATTTTTCTGGACAATAAAAAAGCCAACTTCCCGTTATTGTATCCGTACGTTTCTTTAGCCATGGTCAAGAAAGCCAACAAATGACTGACACGGTTATTTTGCAAATCCACCACTTTATCAAAATGGTAACGACGCAGTTCTTGGCTCATTTTCCACAAGGCTTGAAAATTTTTGAACTTGGGATCAACCACAATAGTGCCATTTAAATGCGGGCAACTCTGGACAATAGCGGCGGCCGCAGGAGAAGTTAAACAAATAATTTGAGCGTTAGGAAATTTTTGACGGATGGCGCCAAAGGCCGCGCTCGATAGCACCACATCTCCCACCGCCGTTAATTTAATAATTAAAATATTCACCGTATGCATCAGTTCTTGATAAACATCTAGGGTGGCATCTGCCATCTTGGCTAAGGTATAGTGGGTCTCTATTTTCTTTTTGGCCTGGCTGACAAATCCGGCGGCCAAAGAAGGATTATGGTAAATACGCAGCACAGCATCAGCAATACCCTCAACATCTTTAGGCAGCACCAAAAGTCCGGTTTTCTCATGCTCAATAATTTCCGCTACACCTCCTACTCGAGAAGCCACCACCGGTACGCCGGCCGCCTGGGCTTCAATAATCACCCGGCCAAAAGCCTCTTGGGTGACCGTTGATAAAACCAAACAATCCGCGCGGGATAATAATTCCGGAATATCTCGTCGATTGCCCAAAAATTCAACCTTCCGGTCAATCCCCAGACGTTTGGTCAATAACATCAATTCATCTTTATACGCCTGTTTTTTAGGCGGCGCATCGCCGATAATTTGAATTTTAACAGACGGCATCTTGTGGATGACACGGGCCATGGCTTTGAGAAAATACGTGTGCCCCTTCAAAGGAGTAATACGGCCGATCATGACGATGGTGTGGGCTTTGGGGTCTGTTTTAGCCGCTCGCGGTAACTTAAATTTCTCAACATCCACACTGCGGGCAATCACGCGGATATTTTCTGCAGGGGTGGCGAAATCCTCCACCATGTGCCGGCCGATGACATCACTGATGGCTATGACCAATTTCCCCCAGCCCATCACCCAGCTCAATAAATGCCGGGAATAATAACCATGGCAGGTAGTTATAAAATGGGCATCCGTCCTGCGGCAGGCAAAAAAAGCAATCCAGGCAGGGACTCTGGAACGGGCATGAACAATATCGATTTTCTCATACTGAATAATAGCTACCAGCTTATTCACACAGCAGAACATGGTCCATAAATTCTTCTTATGCACCGGCAAAGTATAATGTTTGCAGCCGTAAGATTCGAGTGACTCAACCAAACCGCCGCCATTGGAGACAACCACGGATTTATGCCCAAGGGTCACCAAATATTTGGCCAAATCCACAGTCCCGGTCTCCACCCCGCCGACATTAAGCTCTGGAAGAATTTGTAAAATATTCATTAGACAATGGCCTCTAGACCGCGTTGGATAATGTTTTGCTCGTCCAATGTTTTCAAGGTTATTTTGTGACTTAACAATTGTGCTATTTTCGCTGATACATCTTTAACACAAGTCACCATTAAATACCCCTGGTCATTTAGTTTCAATACAAAATCTTCATATTTATCCCGCGACACCTCACCATACTGTTTGCCGCCGGAAAATACGATGGTGGGCTTGCCTGAACTCAAAGCTTCGGAAACCATGGAAATACTTTCTCCTGAGACGATGACCAAATCAGACAAACCTAAAATGCCGCCTACGGCCTCGGCAATATTGCGCTGATTAGCAATGATGCATAAAGAACAGCGTTCAAAATTCTTAAGTTCCTTGAAGATGATCTGCTCAATGCTGCCTGGTGTACGACGGGATGTGGTCAACAAAATGTCCGCGTTATAATGCAAAGCGGCTTCTTTGATTTGACCAATCAGTTGACGTATGTGAATGTCATCAAAAGTGACCCCTTTAGTGTCCCCCCCGATTAAAACCCCAAATTTGGTACGCACATTGCCCTTTAAATGCGAATAATGTTTGATCAAAACCTCACTCTGCTCTTTCAAATAGGCCGCATTGACCAAGTTAGGGGCCACTTTGAATTTAATCAGACGCGCCTGCCGGCAAATCCGCGGACGTTCATACTCCGGTTGTGCCACCACATTAAAACGATCCAGAGACAACAAACCTGGCGTTAAAATGGAAACCGATTTAGCCAAATGATTTTGACTTAAAATAAAATTTACCCCCGCCGCCTGAGAACCGCAGGATACGACAAAATCCGCTTTGTATTTCATCAAATGCTCATAACAGGATTTCGTCAAAAAATATTTCAAACAGCTTTCACGCCGTAAAAAACCCAAATACTGTGATAAAAAAGCATAGAAAGAAAAAATGGGAAGTGACCACCCGCCCCGCCATTGCAAACAGATGGTATTCTCTGTGACCGATTTCCCTTTTTTCTTTAACATCTCCCCCAAGGTGCGGCTCATAGACTGGGACTGGCGCAAATGCCCGGTACGCCCGTCGTCAATAATGATGACCTGCGCTTGGGTCGAATATTTGAACACCTTATAAAACCACATATACTCCTGGGGATGTTGCCTCAATAAACCTTCAAAATAACCGGCCGCGCTAATGACGTTGGCGGTAACATCTTTTTCTAGATCGCCCGTCGCAATCAATGGCATGGCGGGATAAATTCTTAAAGCATGCTTGCCGCCTCGCTTACGCTCAATCCATACCGGACATACCGCAGAGCCGTACTTTAAAGCCAACCGAATGGCACCAGTAGATAAAGATGCTGTCTTACCTAAAAATGGGACAACCACCCCTTCTTTACCGCCCTGATCTAAAACTAAAGAAATAATTTCATTATTATTCATCGCCGTGATCATTTCTTTAGTCGCCAATCCTGCGAGGATCACATGGGCTCCAGCGCTTGTCCGGTACTCATTGAGCATCTTATCTAATTGCGGCATCTTGGGCTGGTCATTGGCCACTATATGATAGGAACACTTGGTCACGCCTCCCACCACACTGGCCAACTCCCAGCTCCCCGAATGGATGGCCAAAAAAATAACCCCGCGGCCGCGCTCTAAAGCACGATCGATATTCTCCTTATCGACTAGGTCAACGAAACGTTCAAATCCCAAACGCTTGATGCGAGGCAAGCACAATAACTCAACAAAACTCTGGGCAAAATTAATAAAAACATTCCGGGTCAAAGCGCGTATGTGTGCGGGAAGGAGCTCTGCGGCGAAGACTGTCTTTAAATTAGCGTAAACCACCGCTCTTTTCTTCGGTAAAAAACAATACCCGATTGTGCCTAAACAGCGTCCTATCCAAAGGCCCATGCCAATAGGCAAAAACATAAAAACAACGGCCGCTATTTTAACCGTTACAAACAGCCATGACTTTTTGAAGGAATTCATCAGACCCTTTGGTGATTTCTAATTGAATAGGAATATAAACTAAACGAAGATCCTTAAATACATCTTCAAAGATACGTAATTTGACGGCATCTTTATGGGTTGTCACAAGTACAGGGACCGTTTGAGCCCGGCAAAAATCCGCCAAACGTTCAATGTCCTTGCGTTGATAAACATAATGGTCCCTATAGACAAACAGTTTGACAATCGATGCCCCGGAATTTTTTAATACCATCTCAAAAGAAGCCGGATCGCCGATGGCACAAAAACCAACAACAGGCATATTCTTTAAAAAATCCACAGGTAAAGCGTCCAAACCAAAAACATTCATGGGGCCACCGGTCTTATGAAGACTTTCAACAATTAAGGCGCGGGCATTAATGCTTTTAACTCTTGTGGACAAAGCCTCAAGATCGCCCATGCCATCTGTTTTTGTCAATACAACGACATCGGCGCGCTTCAAAGCAGACAAAGGCTCACGCAAAATTCCGGCGGGTAAAAGATAGCCGTTACCAAATGGATTGCCGGCATCGATGGCGACAATATTCAAATCACGTTTTAACGGCCAATGTTGGAAAGCATCATCACAAATGAATACATCCACCGGTAAGCCATTGATAGCTTTTTTGATACTCATCACACGATTGGCTCCTGATAAAACCGGTATATAAGGTATTTGTTCATTTAGCATGTCCGCTTCGTCGGAGTCTTGTGAACCCTGCGGCATATAGCCACGGGTCAAAATAATAGACTTAAACCCTCTGTCCTGCAAATGCCTCGCCAGCCAAATCACCAGCGGTGTTTTGCCTGCTCCGCCGACAGTTATATTGCCTACGCTGATAATCGGTTTAGGCGCCTGGTAAGCCCCTTTCAGGCGATAATAATTCCGGTGGCAAAAAACACCAAGCCCATAAACGAAAGACCATGGCCAAAGCAAATAAGTTATCAACTGTGCGACAAATCCGCTTTTCTGCCCCTTCATGACCGCAAGCAAGTATTCATTCATTGTAAAAACTCCGCTAAACGCTTCAAACTACGCTGGGTGGCCCCCTGATTGGCGGCAACGACCTCTTTGGCTTTTTTGCCTAAGGTGTCACGCTTTAATGCATCAGCGCTTAACTCTTTAATGGCCACGGCGAACGTGTGCTCGTCCTCGACTTGCACAAGTGCGTTATTTTCCTTAAAACAAGCCACAATGTCTCTAAAATTCTCAACCCTGGGACCGATGACAATGGCCTTGCCTAAAACCGCAGGCTCAATGACATTCTGCCCTCCGCCAACGCGCAAACTTTTTCCCATGAAAACCAAAGAAGCTTTCGCATATAAAAAACGCAGCTGACCGATGGTATCAACGACTATGACAGTCTTTTCAGATGGCCCCCTTGAGGTAGAAATCTGAGAAAATTTGACCGCCTTAAAACCACGACGGGTAATAAGTTCTATGATTTTCCCAACCCTTTCTATATGACGGGGCGCAATCACCAACCGCCACTGGGGATTTTCTTTGATAATTTCCGCATAAACATCTAAGACAATATCTTCTTCCCCAGGATGAGTGGACCCCGCCACCCACCAAAGTTCATCTTGACTGCCGGGAAAATCCGTGTACGACGAATCGGAAAACAGGGGATCTTCATCAAATTTACAATTCCCTGTCACGGCCACACGGGAAGATTCAGCGCCTAAATCCATAATCCTCTGGGCATCCCACGGGCTTGCCATACACCAAACGGAGACTTGATTCAAAATGCCTTTAAGGTAAAAACGAATGGCCTTATAACGCCCAAAAGAACCATCCGAGATCCGGCCATTGATAACAGCCACAGGAATACCTCGAAGATAGAATTGCCTGTAAAGATTCGGCCAAATTTCCGTTTCAACGGCTATATACATTTTAGGATTAATTAAAAATACAAAACGTCCCGCAACAAAACTAAAATCTATGGGAGAAGGTATCACAAAAGCCTTGTCCTTTAAACGTGTAAGAGCGAGCATATAACCGGTTTTAGTCGTCACTGTCACAACCAACTGATAAGCGGGATAATTTTTTCTTAACTGGCCAATAAATCCGTCAAGAACCATCACCTCCCCCACACTGACCGCATGCACCCAGATATTAGGCCTTGCTTTAATCTGTTTTTTTATAGGTGAGGGGAAAAAGCCAAAACGCATAGCATAACCTGCGTACCCGCGACGAGTTACCAACAGGTAAGGCAAATAAACAATCGCATAAAGCAAAAAAATGACATCATATAATAAAAACATTTTCTTATTATAACCTTTTATAGGAAACAGCGCCCTATTTTTATTTATGAATTTATCTAAAAGAAAAATGGGGTGCTGTCCCCCATTTATACAAATGTTATATGTATATTAAGCGCGTGGATGGGCCTGGTCGTATACTTTTTTTAGCTTTTCGGTGGTCAGGTGGGTGTAAATTTGGGTTGTGGACAAATTGACATGGCCTAAAAGTTCCTGCACAGAACGTAAATCCGCGCCATGATTCAGAAGATGGGTGGCAAAAGAATGACGGAACATGTGCGGCGTTACGTGCTGGGCCATCGCCTGCTCGAGAATGTATTTATTGATAATATTACGCACGCTGCGGTCAGACAAACGCGTGCCGTTTTTGTTAACAAAAATAAACTTATTATCCGCTTGACGCCGATCAAGGTATTCTTTCAGCGCACTTAAAGCCTGGTTGCCGATAGGCACTAGGCGTTCTTTTTTGCCCTTGCCCATGACTTTAATGATATTGCCGATAAAGTCCACATCATCCACATTTAAACCCACCAATTCGCTCACCCGTATGCCGGTTGAATAAAGGATTTCCAAAATAGCTTTATCTCTGGGAGAGTTAGTTTTTCCGCTTTGAGGTGACTCAATTAATTGAACAGTCTCTGCTTCACTCATAAAATGCGGCAGGGGTTTATCTAATTTCGGCGTCACCAAAAGTTTGGCGGGATTAGTGTGGATGATTTTCTCGCGCTGTAAAAACTTAAAAAAAGAACGCAAACTTGAGAGTTTGCGTGCCAAACTGCGCGGCTTTAAATGGCGGGCCTTAAGCTGGGCCAAAAACCGGCGTAAATCAGAATAAACCACAGCCTCAACGGACGTTTGATTTAAAAATTTGATGAATTCTTCTAAATCAATGCGGTAATTGAGAATGGTGTGGCTGGAATAATTCTTTTCCACTTCCAGATAAGTAAAAAATTTATCCAGATATTGAATCATGGGTTGGCGACAGGCAGTTTATTGGTGATAAACTTGCACTCTGGATAGCGGCTGCAACCGTAAAAAACAGCTGAACGATACGAACGGCGCTCAACAAGCTCGCCGGTGCAATTAGCCTGAGGGCATTTGATACCCGTCGTAAAAGGCTCCGCATGCTTACATTCAGGGAAACCCGTACAACTGATAAAACGCCCCCGGCGTCCCCATTTAACTATCATAGGCCTGCCACAATCAGGGCATTTTTTGTCAATGGTGACCTCGGTCTTCTGAATATTGGCCGAAGCAAAATCCAGCTCTTCTTTAAAGGGACCCCAGAAGTCCCCCAGCACCTTGACATAATCATTCGTGCCATCTTCGATGGAGTCTAACTCCTCTTCCATGGTCGCGGTAAAACCAATGTCCATGATCTTCTTAAAATATTCCATCAACAAATGGCAGATACGAATCCCCAAATCCGTGGCCGTAAAATAACCGCGGTCACGCACTACATAATTGCGATAAACTAAAGTTTGGATAATGGACGCATAGGTTGAAGGCCGCCCGATACCCTGCTCTTCCAAGGCCTTGACTAAACTGGCTTCCGAATATCTCGACGGAGGTTTAGTAAAATGCTGGCTGGGATTAATACTCATAAGATTAAGAATGTCCCCCTCAGCGTATAAAGACGGATCCAGCTTAATGTCTTGTTCCTCATTGTCCGTGTAGATCGTTAAATACCCGGGGAAAGCCAGAATAGAACCGGAAACGTTGAATTGAAAACGTCCGGCAACAATTTCAATCCTGGTCTGCTCGAAAAGGGCATTGGTCATCTGGCAGCTGATAAATCTCTTCCAGATAAGAGCATATAAAAGATATTGCTCCTCGGTTAAGTATTGTTTGACTTGGTCGGGTTTATGATAAACATCGCTGGGACGTATGGCCTCATGAGCTTCCTGGGCACTTTTTTTGGATTTAAAACGGTTAGGTTGATCAGGTAAATAGTCCTTACCATATTCTTTTTTGATCAAGCCTCTGACTTTTTCTATAGCTTCATTCGCAATGTTAACGGAATCCGTGCGCATGTAGGTAATTAAACCTTCGGGCTCTTCGTTGCCGATCTCCATGCCTTCATAAAGCTGCTGGGCAATCATCATGGTTTTAGAGGTGTTAAACCCCAACTTACTAAAAGCCTCTTGTTGCAAGGTGCTGGTGATAAACGGCGGCGGCGCGTTGCGTTTGACCTGTTTGGTGTTAATGGCCGCGATTTGAAAAGATTCCTTTTTAATTTCCGCAACAATATTGTCGGCTAATTGTTGATCTTTAAGGTCTATTTTTTCACCGTCTATTTTCTCCAAATTGGCACTTAAAAAATCTTTAAGGCCTTTCTTTTGCAAATCAACCGCAATTTGCCAATACTCCTGGGGCACAAAACTTTTGATGGCCTCCTCACGCTCCACCACCAAGCGCAAAGCCACCGACTGCACCCGGCCCGCGCTCAAGCGAGACCCGACTTTTTTCCACAATAAAGGGCTGATCTGATAGCCTACAATACGGTCTAATACCCGTCGGGCATTCTGGGCATCCACCAACTTACGGTTAAATTTCCGCGGATGCAGAAAGGCCTTTTTGACCGCGTCCTTGGTGATTTCATGGAAAACGACACGGCTGACTTTCTTACCCTTAGCAATATGCTCGACCAAATTCCAGCCGATAGCTTCTCCCTCACGGTCAGGGTCGGTGGCGATATAAATCTCATCCACGCCCTGGGCTTCTTTTTTTAATTTGGAGAGGGTTTTCTGTTTATCGCGCACCACAATAAATTTGGCCTCAAAATCATGGTCCACATCTACACCAAGGACGGATTTAGGCAAATCGATCAAATGTCCCATAGAAGCTGTGACTTTATATTTGGGCCCTAAAATCTTATTGATAGTTTTGACTTTAGCCGGAGACTCGACAATGACTAAAATTTTAGGCATGCTCACTTCCTTATAATTCCACTGTTTTACCCACTGATTCGATGTGCCGATTCATTAATCTTTTAGAGAATCGGCGTCCTTACATAATATTGACCCGGCAATTGCCGGATCACGCGTTTTAATTCCAAACTTAACGTAATGCCCATAAGACTACTGATAGCTAAACCTGAAAGTACAACCAACCGGTCTACATGCACCGGCTCATCGGTAATATGCAGATAGACCTGCTGCTGTTGGTCGTCTAATAAAATCCCCGGCCGACTATCGTCACCAGGCAAGGAAACATACCCCTCTTTGATCTGCGTTAACACATCATCGGGACTTAAAGCCACCCTGGCCCCATCTTGAATCAGCCGGTTGCTGCCTATGGCCGTCGGGGTATCAATGTTAGCCGGCAAAACAAACACATCCTTATTTTGACTCAGCGCATAATCCGCCGTGATCAAGGCCCCGCTTTGCTCTCCGGCTTCAATGACTACGGTCGCCGAACTTAAAGCACTGATGATACGGTTGCGCCAGGGAAAATTCTGTTTTAACGGCGGCATGACAAAAGCAAATTCAGAAACCACCGCCCCATGACAAGAGATCTCCTCCATTAAAGAACAATTTTCCTTCGGATACATATAATTAAAACCACAGCCGATAACGGCAATGGTTTTACCGCCGACGTCCAAACTGCCCTGATGGGCCGCGGTATCAATCCCACGAGCTAAACCGGAAACCACCGTCATCCCCGCCTGAGCAAACGTTCTGGCAAAATTCCGGGCGGACTTGATGCCGTAATAACTGGCCGCCCTTGAGCCCACTAAAGCGACTGATGGGTGATTAAGGCAACCCGTTTCGCCTTTAATATACAGCACCACCGGGGCGTCTTCAAAATCTTTTAAAGAGCAAGGGTAATTGTCATCAACGCAAGTAACAACAATAATCCCTTTGCGTTGCATAAAATTATATTCGTCTTGGAGGAATTTGTCTTTAGAAAAATGGAATATATTTGCAGCAGTCTCCGGTGAAAGTAGGCCGCTTGTGTGTAATGCGTCAAGGGACGCCTGTAAAACTCTTCCCCCACTGCCAAAAAATGCCACCAGTTGACGGATGCGCAAAGCACCTAAATTAGGCACAGCGTTTAAAACAAGCAATGCTTCTTGTTCAGTCATAATTGCTTCCCCCTTGCTGATCATCGGGTCCTGTCCTCGGGTTTCCTGTAGGGGGCGACCTTGTGTCGGCCCATCCAGCGGGCGGACATAAAGTCCGCCCCTACGTTGCCCCTCCCTCGGCCACCCGATGATTCACTAGTCAGTCAATTTAAATTTTCTTGAGGATTTCGGCAACCGGGCCTTCAATAGACGCATCATTGGCATCAATGATATAGTCGGCCTGATTGTACAGGGGGAGTCTTTCTTGATAAAGCAACTTCAACGTCCCGAGGGGGTCGGGCACCTGTAACAGGGGCCGGTGACGCTCGGATTTGATGCGCTCGAAAATCACTTCCGGTGACGCCTGCAGATGAAATACAATACCATGAGTCTTTAAAAGTTTCAAGTTTTTGTCTCTAAGCACAACGCCTCCGCCGCAGTCGATAATAATTCCCCGTCGGCTGGTGACGCCTTTAATGACGTCATGCTCCAAGGCGCGGAAATACACTTCACCCTTTTTTTCAAAAATCCAAGCGATGGATTGCCCTTCCCGAGCCTCAATAAGACGATCTATGTTGACACTCTCCCGCTTAAGACGCGCGCTAAGAGCCTCAGCTATCATGGATTTCCCCGATCCCATAAATCCTATCAAAACAATATTTTTATTCATTAAGATGTCATGGCAACCGTAAAGATTAAACGATGTTTATTGACCGCATACGTGATGGATACCAATTGCGCAAATCCCTTCTGCTCATAAATGTCCTGGATCTTTTGAAGAATCATGTCCATATCTACCTTGGAAAGATATTTATTATGGTAAGATTTGAACAGTTTGACAAATTGATTTTGATCCTTCAGCAGAAAACCCTCTATAGTAATACTGTGAATCAAGGTGCGCTGGGCCTGAACTGTTGCGCCGGGTGTAGCCACATTCTGGGCCGATACCGGAAAAGACAGCAAAAATAATAAAATAAAAGTCCAATACAACATACCGGTAACCTTTCTTACTTTTTATCGGGTGGTGTCACCGTCAAGTCTTGTGACTTACTACCGCCCAAGGTGCAGAATAATGCCACCGTAATCACATCCCCCTCTTTGGCCTTTAAAGGCACATCGTCCCAAAATTTGTCCGGCGCATTCTGCATATGATAATAAAGGGTATTCACTGTCTGTCCGTTGAGCGAGACCTCCATCATACGCACATAACTGACGGTCACACTAAACGAAGGGTGCACTGCCTCCACATGCAAAGAAGCTTTATCTAAATCATAAGACAACGTGATCGTAACCGGCGGGGTGGCCCAACTTGCCGTCACTGAAAAAATAAACAGACACATGAGTGTCATTAGTATTCTTTTCATAAACGGTATATTCCCCCTGTCAGGATAAAATCAATAATTTTGTCCCCCCAGAACAAACTGACCATGGCGCCCATAATCAAAAATGGCCCGTAGGCGATGGTACTGTCCTTGGTGCGTATTTTTTCAATAATACCGTAGACCGCCCCAAAAAACGGCGCTAAAAAAAACGTCAACAAAGCCAGCTTCCAACCCATGAAAGCCCCTATCATAGCGACGAGTTTGACATCCCCTCCGCCCATGGTCTCTTTTTTAAAAACAAAATCCCCGATTGTTCCCATGAGATATATAGCCCCTCCTCCCACTAAAAGGCCTAAAAGAGAATACCCGGCGCCTAAAAACGGTGAATGGACGCCCTGCATCTGCGGCATGCATAAGCTAAAAATAACACCGGCAATCATACCGCCGATGGTGACCTCATCAGGGATGATGCGATGCCCAAAATCCACGAAAATCGCCACGATAAAACCGCTGACCATGACCAAATAAGCCAGCAAAACCGGCTGAAAACCAAAATACCTATAAAAAAAGAAGAATATCAGACCGGTCAATAATTCCACAAACCAATAACGGAATGATATTTTTTCTTTACAAGCTCGACAGCGTCCGCCTAAAACAAGCCAGCTGATCAAAGGAATATTATCGTACCACGCAATCGGCGCGCGGCAAGCCACACAATGAGACCCAGGAAAAACCACGGATTTCTCCAAAGGCAGGCGGACAATACATACATTAAGGAAGCTCCCTGTAATAGTCCCGATGATAAATAAAAAAAGGCCTAATAAACCGTTAAAATCCATGGGCTATCCTTTTCTTTTGTCCAATGATTGTCTCATGATTTTCTTAACACGCTCGTCTGGCTCCACATCCGCCCAATGCCTAAAAGCCAAGACCCCCTGATAAAACAACATCCCCAAACCATTGGCTGTCAGCGCTTGCCGTTGGCGAGCCTCTAAAAGCAAATCCGTTTCAGGTGGGCTGTAAATAACATCATAAACCAGCATGCCTTTATGCAAAGATGCCGGATTAATTAAAAGCGGATCCCCCTCCTTCATCCCTACATTAGTCGTATTGATTAAAAGGTCTGCCGATTCAATGTTTAAATCCTGGGGCCTTTCAACCACCGTGATAATACCTGTTTTAATCTTTGTTGTAATCTGCTCAACTAAAGCGTCAGCATGAGCCTTGGTGCGGTTGTAGATGGTAATACATTGGGGGCTTGGGTCTAACAAACACAACACACTGACAATAGCGCGGGTAGTGCCTCCAGCGCCTAATACCACAACACGTTTATCCTTAAGATCAAATTTCAATTCGGCCAAATGGCTTAAAAAGCCAGGCCCGTCGGTATTAAACCCGCGTATTTTGCGCTTGTGATCAATGACCAAAGTGTTGACCGCGCCTATTTTTTCCGCCAGAGGATCTATACTGTCTAAATAAGGCAGGACTTTTTCTTTATAAGGGACCGTGACATTAAGCCCAAAGATAGGATTATCGGCTTCCTTTAAATCCTCCATAAAAAGCTTAAGCTCTTCTTCGTCCTCCAATGGGAACAACTTGTAGACCGCATTGACTTTCAAAGCTTTAAAGGCGGCGTTGTGCATCACCGGTGAAAGGCTGTGCGCAACCGGATTGCCTATAATCCCATATATAGCTGGCGGCTCAAAAGTCATCGTTTGGTATTTTTCTGGGCCACAAATTTATTAATAGCGTTAATATAGGCTTTGGCCGAAGCCTCAATAATATCTGTGCTGGCCGCACGGCCTATGACGGTCTTACCCTCAATAGAGACCTTGACCGTCACCTCGCCTAAAGCGTCTTTGCCTTGAGTAACAGATTTAATGCTGTAATCCAGTAAAGTCGCTTTTAATTTAGTCATGAATTCAATGGCTTTATAACAGGCATCCACCGGCCCATCCCCGGTTGATTCCTTGCTTTGTTTTTTGCCTTTGTGCTGTAAGGTCACCACCACCTGTGGTGCTATATTTGTTCCGCTGGTAGAAATCAAATCTACCAAAGTATAAGCCGCCTGCGTTAAATGGCCTTTATCCTCGATAATTGCCAGTAAATCCTCATCATAAACCTCTTTCTTTTTATCCGCCAAATCCTTAAAGCGGACAAAAGCCTGGTCTAAATCTATGTCAGGAAGCTCAATACCTAATCTTTTCAAACGGTCTATAAAAGCATGACGGCCGGAATGTTTGCCCAATACCAACCCCTCATGGGAAGGCACGCCCAAATCCTCGGGATTCATGATTTCATAGGTCAGGCGTTCCTTTAAAACACCGTCTTGATGAATGCCTGATTCATGGCGAAAGGCGTTAGCGCCGACAATGGCCTTGTTAGGCGGTATGACAAATCCGGAAGCTTTGGAAACCAGACGGGAGGCGCGATAAAACTCTTTAGTATTGATGTTGGTGGATAAATTATAAAAATCCGCACGGGTTTTGATGGCCATGACAACTTCTTCCATGGAAGCATTGCCCGCGCGCTCACCGATACCGTTGATAGTGCATTCCACTTGACGGGCCCCGTTTTGCACACCGGCCAAAGAATTAGCCACCCCCAAGCCCAAATCATCATGGCAATGGGTGGAGATGACACAACGGCCTATATTAGGGACATTACTACAAATCCCCGCAATCACCGCCCCATATTCCTCAGGGGTACTATAACCAACCGTGTCAGGAATATTGACTGTAGTCGCACCTGCCTTGATGACCTCCTCCAAGATACGGTACAAAAACTTTTTTTCGGTCCGGGAGGCGTCCATCGGCGAAAATTCGATATTGTCCATACGCTTGCGGGCGTATTTGACGGATGCGATCGCCATGTTCACCACTTCATCCTGGTTTTTTTTCAATTGATGCTGCAGGTGAATTGCGGACGTGGCCAAAAAAATATGAATGCGTTTATATTTGGCCGGCTTGACCGCTTCGATGACCGCGTCGATGTCTTTAGTGATACACCGCGCCAAGCCGCAGACAAATAAATTCTTCACTTGGCCCGCGACATTTTGCACCGAATTAAAGTCCCCTTTAGAAGATGCCGGGAAACCCGCCTCGATGATATCAACCCCCAAACGCTCCAGGGAAAAGGCGATTTCCAGTTTTTCCTCAGCGCTCATGGTGGCCCCCGGCGCCTGCTCCCCATCGCGCAACGTCGTATCAAAAATCAAAACTTTATCATTTTTCATAATTATATCCTCTTTAACTTGAATTCCCTCCCCCTTGTGGGGAGGGTAAGGGAGGGGGGATTTCTGACAAAAATTCTCCTTGTTAACACCCCCACCTAACCTCCCCCATCAAGGGGGAGGAATAATTTTTAAACACTAAGGGCGGCTGTTGAGCCGCCCTTAGATTATATACTACCTATACCTTTGGTGTATCAACAGTTTTACTTTTTCATCCAGCTCATCATAGCCCGAAGTCGGGCACCCACTTTTTCAACCAGATGGGTTTCCCCGGCAGAGCGCATCTTAAGGAAATTCTTGCGGCCGTTCTTGTTTTCCGCCATCCATTCACGGGCAAACTGGCCCTTTTGAATTTCCTTTAATATTTTCTGCATTTCACGGCGGGTGCGCTCATTAACAATGCGCTTGCCGCGGGTCATGTCCCCGTATTCAGCCGTATCAGAGACGCGTTTGCGCATACCTTGAATACCGTCTTCATAAATCAAATCCACAATCAATTTTAATTCATGCAGGCATTCAAAATAAGCAATTTCCGGCTGGTACCCGGCCTTCACTAAAGTCTCAAAACCGGCCTTGACCAACTCACTGGTCCCCCCGCACAAAACCACCTGCTCACCGAACAAATCGGTTTCGGTTTCTTCTTTGAACGTCGTCCGGATGACCCCGGCACGGGAACCGCCAATGCCTTTGGCATACGCCAAAGCGATTTTTAAGGCCTTGCCTGTGGCGTTTTGATGGACCGCCACCAAGCACGGCACGCCGCGGCCTTCTTCATACTGGCGGCGCACTAAAGCCCCCGGGCCCTTCGGAGCTATCATAAAAACGTCGACATTTTTAGGCGGAACAATAAATTTAAAATGGATATTAAACCCATGGGAAAAGGCCAAGGCCTTGCCGCGGGTCAAATACGGCTCAATGGAATTCTTGTAAATATCCGCCTGCAAATGGTCCTGGGTTAAAATGATAATCACATCCGCTTTTTGCGTGGCTTCCTCGACAGATACGGGTTTAAAACCATCCTGAATGGCTTTGTCATAATTGACCCCGCCAGGGCGCTGAGCCACAATCACCTTTAACCCGCTATCACGCAAATTCAAAGCCTGACCACGGCCTTGGATGCCGTAGCCCACCACCGCGATAGTTTTATCTTTGATATCATTAATATTACAATCTTTGTCATAGTAAATTTTAGCCATATGTTTAATCGTCCCCTTCTCCATCTAAATGGGCCTGTGCGTGGCGCAAACCAATTTTTGTATCCACCGGTTTAACAATGGAGACTACAAAATCTTTGGTGTCCCCCACATTAAGTTTCTTAAAAAGGAATTCAAAACTTTTTTCAATTTCTGCGGCAATGCCTTCTTTGATATTTTCAGGCAAACCGTAAATGTCTTTCTTAAATTGACCTAACGCGCGTTTGCGGGCTTTATAAATAAACTGCTCCTCGCTGTCTTTAGGCTTACGCTCGCTGGCACAATTCACACGGCTCCACTCGACCATCCTGGCATACAAATCTTTAGGAAATAGCTTGCTGTCTAAAATCTTGTTCTGAAAATTAGTCGCCAAATGGATTTCAATCGTATGTATTTCCGGAAATTTGTTAAACGCTTCATCCGGTAAGGTGGAAGCTCCATGCTGTACCGCGCCGCCCAGACCATATTTCTTTTGACCGGCGGCGGACAGTGCTTTTAAGGTATCGAAATCCACCTTGACACTCGCAATCGTACCGTCAGGCAATACCACCCCGCCGTGAGAAGTACCGGTCTGCACGGAAAGTTTACTCAAGCCGGTCAAACCGCCAGGTAGGCTCTTGTTATAACCATCCATAAAAGCGGTCAATTCTTCGACAGTACTGTTTTTGTGGCCGACTTCGCCGATTTCACCGCCGATAGAGATGGTCATGCCTTTCGGTTGAATACCGCGGATAAATTTGGTCATATCCGCGCAGATTTCAAAATTATCCCTCTGCTGTTCAGTCAAAGTCGCTCGTTCCAAAACCACGGTCGTTGAAGAATCTACGTCAATATTATAAAAACCGGCAGCGACACAATCTGCGACCAGCTCTTTAAGCCCGGCGACTTCTTTGGCCTTGTTTTCAAAATAAGCAGTGGCCTTGATTTGACAATGGTCGGCCTGGACAAATACCGGGCCGGTATACCCTTCTTTAATAGCTGCCGCTAAAACAACCGCGGCATACTCAATCGGCGGCTGATTGGTATAACCCATTTCAGACTTGGCAATTTCAAAAATAAAAGCACCCGTATTCAGGCGTTTAGCTGTACGGAATATCGCACGGGCTAAATAATAAGTTAAAGAACGTAAATTCATGGCCGGCACGGTAAAATTTTTGCCTTTGCCCTTCCCTCTGGCCATATAAACATCCTGGATAGAAGCCAAAAATATCCCGCAAGCTTTGGCCTGCGCCTGAATTTCTTGGGCCAGGACCTCTTTTTCCTTATTATTATCGGTCCCAACCAACTTTTTCACTGTTGCATCCACATCAAAAACTTCCTTGGCTGTCATTTCTTTTCTCTCCTAACTGGACCCCCCGCTTATAAATCAGCGGGGCAGGCCGCCACCGTGCCATCTGGCCAGGCGGGGCTTTTATGTTAAAATCTTTAATAAATCATAATACTTGACCATATCTTCATGGACACGACGGGTAGCGTCTTTGAGGTCAACCACATTAATCTTGTCCTGCAAAACACCAACCGCTTTACCATAAACGCCATTCAGTAAAAGATCAACCGCAGCGGCTCCCAAACGGGTCGATAAAATCCTATCCTGGCCGCTGGGCGTACCGCCACGCTGCACATGACCTAAAACCACAAAACGCGTTTCTAAACCGGTAGATTGGGTGATATTGTCGGCAACAACCTGGGCCTTGGCTGCCCCTTCAGCTACAACAATAATCCAGCTAATTTTACCCTTGGCATTCCCTGCTTTAATCTCGTTATACATGGTTGCATAATCAAAAGAGCGTTCGGGTATTATAACATCTTCCGCACCGGCCGCAAGGGCTACTTCCATGGCGATGTATCCGGACCTATTCCCCATGACCTCCACCACAAAAATGCGCTCCATGCTCTGGGCTGTATCACGGATTTTATCAATGGACTCCAGCGCCGTATTAATAGCTGTGGAACAGCCGATCGTCTGGTCCGTGCCGTTTAAATCATTATCAATGGTCCCCGGCAGGCCAACAACCGCAATACCATGCGATTCATATAAGCAGCTGGCCCCTTTATAAGTCCCGTCTCCTCCGATGGCCACCAAAGCATCAATATTATTGCGGCGCAAGATATCAGCACCCTTATTAACTCCCGCATCACTAACAAACTCTTTGGAACGGGCGGTTTTTAAAATGGTCCCGCCTCTATTGATAATATTAGAGACGGAACGATGGTTCAAGGTTATGATATCATTCTCCAGGAGTCCCTGATAACCGCGCATGATACCGACAACCTCGAGACCAAAATGCAACGCATAACGCACCACCGAACGAATGGCCGCGTTCATGCCAGGCCCATCCCCGCCGGACGTCAAAACCCCGATTTTTTTAACCTTATGCGCCATAAAAAGAATTAATAACGATAATGGTCCCCTTTAAACGGCCCCTGAGGTTTGACGCCTAAATATTGGGCCTGTTGTGCGGTCAAAATATCCAACTTGGCGCCGACTTTGACTAAATGCAGCCTGGCGACTTTTTCATCGAAATTTTTAGGCAGTGTATAGACTTTATTTTCATACTTACGCCCGTTTTGCCAAAGTTCGATCTGGGCCAACACTTGATTAGTAAAAGAATTACTCATCACAAAAGACGGATGCCCCATGGCACAACCTAAATTCACCAGTCTGCCTTCGGCCAAAATAATAATTTTTTTACCGTCAGGATAAACATACTGGTCGACCTGGGGTTTAATCTGAATTTTTTTGATATCACGACGTTTATTCAAATAAGCGACGTCAATTTCAGCATCAAAGTGTCCGATATTGCAGACAATGGCCCCGCTTTTCATAGCATCCATGTGTTTGCCCGTAATCACGCTGATGCAGCCTGTGGCAGTGACAAAAATATCGCCTATTTTAGCAGCATCATGCATGGGCATGACTTGATAGCCCTCCATCGCTGCCTGCAAAGCGCAGATAGGGTCAATTTCCGTAACAATGACCCGTCCCCCCAATCCTTTGAAAGACTGGACACAGCCCTTGCCCACATCCCCATAGCCGGCCACCACACACACTTTCCCAGCTATCATGCGGTCGGTCGCACGCTTGATACCGTCAATTAATGACTCCCGGCAACCGTATAAATTATCAAATTTGGATTTTGTGACCGAATCATTAACGTTCATGGCCGGGACTTTCAAAGTCCCTTTGTTCATCATCTCATATAAACGATGAACGCCGGTGGTAGTTTCTTCCGAAAGACCGTGGATGTCTTTTAAATATTGGGGATATTTCTCGTGGATCATACTGGTTAAATCCCCGCCGTCATCCAAAATCATGTTAGGGCCCTGACCGTCAGGCCAATGAATAGTTTGCTCTACACACCAGTCATATGCCTCCAAACTTTCCCCTTTCCAGGCAAAGACCGGAATACCGGTGGCCGCAATAGCCGCGGCCGCATGATCCTGAGTTGAAAAAATATTACAGGATGACCAACGCACCTGTGCGCCTAACTTGACCAATGTTTCAATCAAAACCGCGGTTTCAATGGTCATGTGAATACAGCCGGCAATACGGGCCCCCTTCAAAGGCTGTTTGCGTTCATATTCCTTGCGGATGGCCATCAGCCCCGGCATTTCGGTTTGGGCAATGTCAATTTCTTTACGCCCCCATGGGGCCAAAGACATGTCCTTGACTTTATAATCGGAAATATTTTTTTTAGATACAGACTTCATACTTAAACTCCCCCTAACCCCTTATGCATCTTTCTTTAATGCCGCGGCCTTGTCGGTTTTTTCCCAGGAAAATCCCGGGCGTCCGAAATGACCGTAGGAAGCCGTCTTTTGATAAATCGGACGACGCAAATCCAGCGTATGGATAATCCCACGCGGCGATAAATCAAAATGTTTGCGCACCAAAGCCACCAAATGCTGTTCTGAAATATTACCCGTCCCGTACGTGTCCACCATCACCGATACCGGTTGAGGAAAACCTATGGCGTAGCCAACTTGCAGCATACATTTGCGGGCGAGCCCCGCTGCCACAATATTCTTACAAATATAACGCGCCATATAAGCCGCGGAACGGTCCACTTTGGTGGGGTCTTTGCCTGAGAAAGCGCCACCCCCGTGGGGCACTACCCCGCCATAAGTATCCACAATGATCTTGCGGCCGGTGACCCCTGTATCAGACTGTGGCCCCCCGACGACAAACTTACCGGTTTCATTGACATAAAATTTCGTATGCTTGTCGATCATTTTCTTAACAATCGGATGAGCGACGGTTTTAATAATCTCCTGCTTGGCTTTTTCGGTAATACGCTTGCCGGTCTTGTCCAAAATCTCATCGGTATGCTGGCAAGCCAACACCACCGCATCAATACGCCGCGGCTCGTCATCTTCATATTCTATAGTCACCTGGGATTTGCAATCCGGTCCCAAATATTTCAAAATCCCTTTTTTACGCACCTCTTCCACACGTTCAACCAAACGATGGGCCAACATAATGGGCAAAGGCATAAGCTGGGGCGTTTCATCACACGCATAGCCAAACATAATGCCCTGGTCACCTGCACCCGTGCATCCACCCCCTGAGAGATGTCCGGTGACTGCTTGTTAATAGCATTCAAAATCGAACAGGTATTGGCATCAAACCCGTATTTGGGATGATTGTAACCGATATCCAAAAGCACCTGACGGACGACTTTATGCACATCCACATAAGTGGTCGTGGTAATTTCTCCGCCGACAATGACCAAACCCATGGAACAAAAAGTCTCACAAGCAACCCGACCCCGTGGATCATCTTTAAAAACAGCATCCAGCACGGCATCAGAAATCTGATCGCACACTTTATCCGGATGGCCATTGCCAACGGATTCCGAAGTAAAAAAATAACATCCTTTCATAAAACCGGCCTTTCATTTTTTAAAATTAGCCCTGGCTTCTTCGAGGGATTCAATACTTCCGATATCATACCATTTTCCAAAAAATTGAAAACCATAAACATTTTTCTTTTCAGACAACCATTGAATATAACTGCCCGCCGCATCCACCGACTTGGATTGACTTAAATACTCTTCCAAGAAACCCAATGTGGCTTGGGGGAAATAATACACGCACATGGCAATGATACTGGAGAGCGGACTCTTTGGTTTTTCCTGAAAGCTGGTAACTTTTTGATTTTTGTCTAACCCCAATACTCCAAATTTAGTCGCCGCAGCAATATCCCTGATATCAAAAGCTCCAATGGTCACCGCAGGAGTTTGACGCATGGCAAAATCCATAAAAACAGACAAATCTTGATCAAAAAGATTATCCCCTCCGATAACCAGCCAATCCTGCCGGGAAGTTTCTTGGCGCCAGACAAAACGGATGTCCCCCACTGATCCTAAACGTTCTTCCGGCGTGTTTGTGCCGTCATTAACCACCCGAATGGGCAATTTCCCTCGACGAGTTGCGGCCCATTTTTGAAAATGGGAAGCAAATTTATTATTGCTGACAACCACTATTTCGTTGACCGATGGAACCTGTTGGATCTTATCTACCACATAATCAATCAAAGGCCGCTTGCCGATAGGAATTAAAGGTTTAGGCGTATCGGCAATGACCGAAGCCAGGCGTGTGCCATAACCGGCCGCTAAAATTAATGCTTTCATAATCTACTCCCCCGAAGACTGATGGTATTGCCCAGCAACAAATTCTTCGACTTCCTGGCCCGTGGCCAATTGCAAGGCTTCGTAGGCCACCCGCTGCGCGTCCTGCATTTTTACGGAACGGATCATTTTCTTAATGGTCAGCATCCCTGCCGCGGACATGCTAAGCTCATCTATCCCCATTCCCAATAACAAAAAAGCGAACAAAGGATCTGACGCCATTTCCCCACAAACAGCCACAGGGATCCCCTCATTATGCGCGGCATCAATAGTTTTTTGTATCATTTTCAACACCCCCGGATGCGCGGGTTCATATAAATGCGCGGTTTTTTCATTGACGCGGTCCACCGCCAGGGTATATTGAATCAGATCATTAGTGCCAATGGAAAAAAAGGCTGCTTCCCGGGCCAAATCTTCAGCGGTCATCACCGCTGAGGGGACTTCAATCATAATACCGACCTTCATTTTTTCATCAAAAAGAATTTTTTCATCTCTTAGCGCGGCTTTGACCTGATTTAAAATAGCATTGGCCTGACGCAGTTGCTCCAGACCTGAAACCATAGGGTACATCATCGCCATACGCCCATGCACGGATGCCCGTAAAATGGCCCGCAACTGGATCTTAAAAATATCAGGGCGTTCCAAACAAAAACGGACGGCCCGATAGCCTAAAAATGGAGACATGTCCTTCGGGATTTGTACACTGGAAATAAACTTGTCCCCGCCCAAATCAAGGGTCCTGATCGTCACCGCAAACGGAGCCACAGCCTCGGCCACCTGCCGGTAAGCTTTGTATTGCTCTTCTTCAGACGGCAAATCCAAACGGTTCATATATAAAAACTCCGTACGGTAAAGCCCTACGCCTTCGCCGCCGTATTTGCGCACCGTGGGAATTTCTTCAGCCAGTTCCAAATTCGCCAAAAGAGCAATACGCTTACCATCCAATGTTTCGGCCGGTAAATCTTTCAAATCATCAAGCTTCTTGAGGGAAATGGTAATTTTATTCTGTTCCTTGATATACAACTCTTTAGTCCTCACACAAGGGTTAATGATCACCAACCCCTTTTCCCCGTCAATGATCACATCGTCTTGATTATTGATCCTTAAGGTAGCATCTTTTAAACCCACGACCGCGGGGACCCCCAAGGATTTAGCAATAATGGCCGTGTGGGACGTCCGGCCACCGATGTCCGTCAAAAAACCTTTGATCTTTTTATTATACATGGTCACTGCATCCGACGGTGATAAATCATGGGCCACAATAATCAAGTCATCCTCTAAACTGTCCAGATCGTGCAATTTAGTTTCATCCATCAAATATTTTAACACGCGTTTGCTGATATCGTTGACATCAGTGACGCGCTCACGTAAGTATTCATCAGGAATTTTAGTAAAGGCTTCAACAAACTTCTTGATAACACCGGAAAACACATATTCTGCGGAAGCCTGGGTTTCTCGTATGCCGCAGGTGACCTGGTCGAGTAAAACACTATCCCCCAGGACCAGCAGGTGCGCGTCAAAAATCTGCGCGTGAGCGTCCCCCATGTTTTGCGTGATTTTATTTTTCAGGGCATGGATTTCCCGCTGGGCATTATGAATAGCTTCTTCAAAACGGGCAATTTCCGAATCAACTTCAAGAGCGGAAATAAGACGCTTGGGCACAATAAACTCACCCTTATCCAAAATAAAAGAAGGGCCATAAGCAATGCCTGGCGCCGCGGGGATCCCTTTTAAAACGATTTCATTCATCAGTCCAACTCTTCTTCCTGTTTACTAAAAAATTTTTCAAATTCAATCATGGCCTGCGGGGCTTGAAGCCCTTCAACGCTAATCTTTAACAGTGTCCCGCCTGCGGCCCCCAGCATCAAAATGCCCATGATAGACCTGCCATTGACCGTGTCTTTGCCGTTACTGATCGTCACACTCACGTCGAATTTCTCCACCAAACCGACAAACAACGCCGCCGGTCGGGCATGCAAACCTTTCTTATTGGCCATGATGACTTCTTTTTCGATCTTACTCATACACAAAAGCTATCTTTTAATGACCCGCTGGGTCTCGATCAATTTAATCAAGCCTTTAGTTAATTTCTTTGAATCATGGCGGACATAATCAGCGACACTCAAAAGATCAGAGGCCACGACAAAAATCCCCATTGCTTTGATACGTTCACCGTCCGCAGCTACGGGGTAAGCATTTTCTTTATGATAACGATTAAGCGCTTCTTCATTGCTGACCACCGCATCATTAATCAGGCAGGCGTCCACCAAATTAGGATACGCATGCTCCAGAAGCACCCGCACATGATCAGAGGCGGAAAACCCATCCGTTTCCCCTGCCTGAGTCATCACATTACACACATAAATTTTATACGCTGACGAACACTTGATAGCCTCCGTCATCCCCTTAATAATCAAATTAGGCAAAATGCTGGTATACAAACTCCCGGGGCCGATGACGATGATATCTGCCTGACTGATGGCTGTTAAGGCATCGTCCGTCGGAACGGCATCTTCCGGAATTAAAGATAACCGCTTGATGATGGTATTAGCTTTGGGAATTTTGGCCTCTCCCTGTGTCCTTGTACCATCGACATACTCTGCCACCAAATGCACATTATGCACGGTGGAGGGAATCACCTTCCCCCGGATCGCCAAAACTTTACTGGACTCCTCCACAGCTTTTTTAAAGTCTCCATGGGTAATCTGCACCATGGCGGTCAAAAATAAATTGCCGAAATTGTGCCCCTTAAGCCCGCTCCCTTCAGAAAAACGATATTGAAAAAGTTCCCCCATTAATGCCGGGGTATCGGCCAGGGCCACTAAACAATTACGTATATCGCCGGGGGCCACGATATTAAATTCCTGACGGAGTCTCCCGGAAGACCCCCCGCTATCGGCCACGGTGACAATCGCCGTCAAATTAGCCGTATATTCTTTCAATCCCAATAATAAATGCGATAACCCATGCCCTCCGCCGATGGCGACGATCTTAGGCCCACGCTCCAGATAACGGCGCTGATAAAGAATATCGACGATGTCCCTCTCGCGCTGAGGCAAAAAAAGCGTGAGCAAAGAAATAATCATCTTGCCCATCCCCAGAACGATAAATACGATACCGCACAGGATGATGACAATGCCGAACACGCTGACAAAAGGATAGGGATAGACCGCAAAAACAGCCCCTATCATGACGATCAAAACGCCAAATAAAGAAGCCAATACCCAGCGCTTGACTTTAATACCCGGATAAAGCCATTTAAAAAAATTTTGAGACATGTGAGTTATCGTTAACCGATACGCGAATCTTCCTGCGAAACTAAATCCATAACATCTTTAGCGGTTTTGGTATTCTTGAGGCATTCGCGGAAGAATTTATCTTTCAGAAGGCGTGAGACACGAGCCAAGGCCTTTAAATGCGGACCGGCGGAATCAGCGGGCGCAATCAAAAGAAAAAAAATGTGCGCTGGCTCTCCATCGAGAGAATCAAAATTAACACCTTTTTTACTGATGGCCAATGCTGAGACTAATTGGGAAACCGTATCTGATTTGGTATGCGGAATGGCGATCCCCTGACCTATAGCGGTTGAGCCCAAGGCTTCGCGCGCCATCAAACTTTCTACTATTTTATTCTTATGTCTTTTTTCCATGACCCCGCTGTCAACCAGTAAAGTCACCATTTCACCAATAACATCTTCCTTCGTTGCTGATTTTAAATCCGTCGTAATCGCGTCTTTGTTTAAAAAATCATTAATTTTCATTTCATTCTCCAACGAGGTTTCTAAGGTGCGCGCCCGGCTTGGCTGCGAGCCCCTTGTTATGTAATCTGGAGCGGCGAATGGGGCTCGAACCCATGACATCCACCTTGGCAAGGTGGCATTCTACCAACTGAATTACCGCCGCATCGCTCAATTAAAAAAACATTATGGGCGGGAGAGGACTTGAACCTCCAAGGGTTTCCCCACATGCTCCTAAGGCATGCGCGTCTGCCATTCCGCCACCCGCCCTTTTAGGAGTCTTTATCACCCATACTTTAAAAAGAACAACACCCCAAAATATGGTGACCGACCCGCGACTCGAACGCGGTACCCCTACATTAAAAGTGTAGTGCTCTACCAGGGTGAGCTAGTCGGTCTCAAACTTCGCGCAACTCTTTGCTTTTTCTATCCAGCAGAGCATCTATCTCTTTAATAAAACGGTCCGTCATCTTCTGCACTTCTTCTTCACCCTTAAACTTTTCATCCTCGCTGACGTGCCCCTCACTTTGCATTTTTTTGATTTTCTCATTGGCATCACGACGGATGGAACGCAACGTCACACGACCGCGCTCAGACATATCTTTACATACTTTAATAAACTCTTCCCGGCGCTCGGTAGACAAAGCCGGAAAAACCAAACGGATTATTTTGCCGTCATTAGTCGGCGTAATGCCCAATTTAGAATTTAAAATAGCCTTTTCAATGTCCGCAATAGCGTTGACGTCCCAGGGCTGGACCAAAATCTGACGCGGATCAGGAGATGAAACAGCCGCCAGCTGTTTAATAGGCGTGGATGTTTCATAATAATTGATATGCATATCCTCAACCAACGCAGGTTGGGCGCGGCCGGTACGGACTTCCGAAAACTCGCGGAACACGGTTTCCATGGTTTTCTTCATTCTGCTTTCAGTCTCTTTTAAAATCTCTTTGGCAGTCATAAGTATCTCCATTTACCTTACTATCGTTCCGATTGCTTCCCCGTAAATAGCCTTTTTAATATTCCCCTTTTGCAGGAGATTAAACACAATAATCGGCAGGCCATTGTCCATACACATGCTGATGGCCGTTGCATCCATCACTTTTAAATTTTTCTTTAAAACATCGATAAATTTCAGGCTTTTAAATTTTTTGGCATCCTTGAATTTGACCGGATCCGCTGAATAAACACCATCGACCTTCGTGGCCTTCATGATCACATCACATCCGATTTCAGTGGCACGTAAAGCAGCTGCTGTATCCGTGGTAAAATAGGGATTGCCGGTACCCGCGACAAAAATAATCACGCGGCGTTTTTCCAGATGGCGTATGGCCCGACGCAAAATGTAAGGTTCGGCAATGGCATGCATTTGAATGGCCGTCATGACCCTTGTTTGCACGCCAATCTTCTCCAGAGCATTCTGTAAGGCTAAGCCATTTAATACCGTCGCCAGCATGCCCATATAATCGGCCACTGAACGATCTAAGCCAAAACGTTTGGATTCAACCTGCCCGCGGAAAATGTTACCACCGCCTACCACCAAAGACATTTCTACCCCGGCCTCATGCACTTCCTTGATCTCACGGGCCAATGACGCGCACATTTCCACGTCAATGCCGTGCTGGAGGCGTCCGAGCAAAGCCTCTCCGCTTAATTTCAACAATACTCTCTTATAAACAGGTGTTTTATTCATGAATCTCTCCACTATGTGCCCGCGGGGCCTGGCTCGGCCTTGACGTTAAGGTGCTCCTAATTGAAATGCATACGTCACAGCCTTAGCTCTCGGTGGTTTACCCGGACTGGCCCTTGGGGCCGTCACCGTCCGCCCCATATTCCCTATTTCTTGCTCGGCATTTCTTAACTCCCTCTGACAACCAAGGAACAGGGAATTTGTCCGAGCCACCCGCCGCAATGTTGAGAAAAAAACTATTCCCCCACTTTAAAACGCACGAAACGTCCCACCACAATATTCTCGCCGATCTTGGCCACCAACTCATTTAATAAATCCTGAATACTCCGAGAAGGGTCTTTGACATACGCTTGGGCTAAAAGACAATGGGCCTTAACAAAAGCTTCTTTGTCCGCTTCTTTAGCCAATACGTCCGGCGGGACATCCTCCTTCTTAATATACTTCGGGTTTAAAGCGGCTATATGTATGGCTAAATCACGGGTGAAGGTACAAAAATCTTCATTGCGGGCCACGAAATCGGTTTCGCAATTGACTTCCACCATAACCCCCATTTTATTACCGTTATGAACATAGGATTCTATACGGCCTTCGTGAGCTATACGATCGCTTTTTTTAGCAGCCATTTCAAGCCCGCGTTTGCGTAATAATTCTTTGGCTTTATGAAAATCACCCTTGGCTTCATCCAGGGCTTTTTTACAATCAATAACGCCGCAGGAAGTATCTTCCCGAAGACGTTTAATATCATTCGTTGTTGCCACCATGGCTATCTCCTGGTTTAAGCTGCCACTTCCTGAGCTTGGGCTTCTTTTTGCACTTTCTTGCCTGCCAAAAATTCTTGCCGGCCTTCCATAATGCTGTCGACAATCAAGCCGGTGATAAATTTGACGGATTTGACCGCATCGTCATTGCCGGGAATAGGATATTGAATCAGGTCAGGGTCTGAGTTAGTGTCAATAAGACCTGTGACCGGGATCCCCAATCGATTGGCCTCAGCTACGGCAATTTCTTCTTTTTTCGTATCCACGATAAAAATAGCCTGGGGAGGGACATTCATCTCACGAATACCGCCTAAATCACGGATTAAACGGTTCTTTTCTTTCATTAATAAAGAAGCTTCTTTTTTAGTCAGGCGGTTGACCGTGCCGTTAGTTTCCATTTTCTCAATATCGACTAATTTCCGAACGGACTTCTTGACTGTTTCCAAGTTGGTTAAAAGCCCGCCCATCCAGCGGTTTTTGACATAAAACATGCCGCAGCGCAGGGCTTCTTCTTCAATGACCTGCTGGGCTTGTTTTTTGGTGCCCACAAAAAGGATTTTACCACCACGGGCGGCAATGTCACGTATGGCATCACGCGCGGCATTAAGCCGATCAACGGTCTTCTCAAGGTCTATAATATAAATGCCGCCGCGTTCCCCGAAAATAAATTTTTTCATCTTAGGGTTCCAGCGACGGCTTTGATGACCGAAATGCACACCTGCTTCCAACAACTTCTTAATTAATTCTGTAGCCATAAATTTGACTTGCCTTTCTTTTGTATTCCGCCGGCGGATTGTTCACCCATCAGGTCAAAGCGGAACGTTTGGTTTCAGCCTACCTTTGAGTCTCGACCTCATGCCCTCAAAGACGGCCTTTAAAGTTAAATTGAAAAGTTAGTATATCAAAGCCCTTTATATTTGCAATATAATTCTATAATTCACCCTACTCCCGAACTCCGAATTAGAACCGCTAAGAATGTTTTTTAACAGGGATATTCTTGTTTCCGCTGCCCTTATCCCGCTATTTTCTTACCAACTAATCGCTTTTGCTTAATTTTATAAAAACC